>Ga0079226_10001624_pt1 | contig 17255 bp, 10 predicted proteins | sample Poulit2014_FD_76345 | JGI IMG/M metagenome (GOLD analysis project Ga0079226, IMG submission 76345) | Agricultural soil microbial communities from Georgia to study Nitrogen management - Poultry litter 2014 | ecosystem: Environmental > Terrestrial > Soil > Agricultural land | place: USA: Georgia...
ACCGATGGTGCGCGGCGGTCGCATATTCTAGATGCCGGGCCGGTGTGGTGGAACTGGTAGACACGCAGGATTTAGGTTCCTGTGTCCTCACGGACGTGCAGGTTCGAGTCCTGTCACCGGCACAACGTGGCTTTTTCTGACGCTACGTTGACTTCTGAAGGCGTGCGCACGACCTGCCCCCATGATGGGCGAAGCCGGACTGTCCGTAGTTGACCGACCGGTCTGGACAACCAGCAAAAACCGACTGGTCCGACGACAAATACAGAATATGCACCCCAAACCGGAAATCGAATAATGTGTGCTTAAACGTATCTGTTTGATACGCTAGAGCACATGGCAATCTGGGATCAGTTGGTTGAGCGTGCTGCTGAGCAACATGGATACGTGACGTCGCGGGATGCTCGCGACCTCGGGATCGACCCGACTCAACTGCGACTTCTGACTGCACGGGGTCGCTTGGAACGGGTTGGCCGCGGAGCCTACCGAGTCCCGGTCTTGCCGCGAGGAGCACACGATGACCTCGCCGAGGCAGTTGCCTGGTCGCTCGGGCGTGGCGTGGTGTCACACGAATCAGCACTCGTACTCCACGGCCTTTCAGACGTGAACCCGTCGCGCGTGCATCTGACTGTGCCGCGTGAGAATCATCCGCGTACTGCGGGCGGCGAGTTGTACCGAATGCACCGCCGCACTCTCGCTGAATCCGACATTACCGAAGCTAATGGTATTCCGGTGACGACCGTACTGCGTACTGTCCGCGATTGTATGGCCGGAGGGACGGACCCGTACCAACTGCGGCTTGCGATCGATCGCGCAGAGTCAGAGGGTCTCATCCGTCGCGCTGTGGCAGAGGACGTGCGTGCCGAGGTTGCTGCGATGGGCGCGGCGGTGCAGGCATGACGTCGCGTTACAAGTCCTCGCCTTCCAACCTCCGTGCGCCGCGCGATCGTCTGACACAGGCGGCAAAGCGCGAGGGCGTTGTATTCGGACGGCTGCAACAGCACGTCGCGGTCCTTGTGGTCACCCAGTTCATGGCTGCGTTGACCGACGACCAGGGTGGCCCGCTCTTACTTGTCAAGGGTGGCGCGTCGCTGGAACTTCGCCGGGGCATTCCGGCTTCACGGACATCAAAAGACCTAGACGCTGTCAGGCGAGCAGACATGGAAACAGTCCACGACCGACTCGCCGACGCGGGTGCGGGCGGATGGGAAAAATTCACGGGGATCTTCACACCACCGGTGCCGTTCGAAATCCCAGGATTGGTTGTAAACGCCTACCGATTCACGGCCAAGTTGAGTTATCACGGCAAGCCGTTCTCCTCGGTCCCAGTTGAAGTCTCTGAGACAGAGGCAGGAAACGCTGATGCGTTCGACAGCGTTTCTTCAGACGCGCTCGCGCTAGTCGGTCTGCCAGCCAACGATGCGGTGCCCTGCATGACTCTTCCGTGGCAGGTAGCCCAGAAGATCCACGCGTGCACGGAACCTGTCGAACCTCCCAGAGTCAACGATCGGGCCCACGACCTTATTGACCTTCAACTCCTTGAAGCGTTACTGGTGGAGGCGTCGCTCGTCGACACCTTGAATGCGGCGGTTGCCGTTTTTGCAGCTCGCGAGAAGCACCCATGGCCACCGCAGATCATCGCGCCACCTCACTGGAGGCCGATATACGCGGGCGCACTCGAAGGACTGGACGAACTCGGCCTTGCGCCAACCGTGGATGAGGCGGTGGAGCGTATCCAGGCCTTCGTAGATCGGATCGCCGCCAGCTGATCGAGAGCACACAACTACCGACGGCGCAGCAGTCTCGCCACGATTCTTGGATAGTTAGGAGTAGGGCTCGGCACAAGATCTAGCGGTTCAAACGATCGAACCTACGCCGCTCGCCGTCGGCATCACAAACGGTCAGTAGAACGAAGCAGCCCGGTGCGTCGTGGCGCAACAACTGATCTGGCGCCTGACAGGCCCGAGCGCCGATTTTAATCTCGTGGTCCGTCACCCGCCATACAGCCCGAGTTCGTGGCCATCGTGGATCGGCTTCAGCCACGCCTGATTTTCCAGATATTGTCGGAGGTTGTCGATAGCATTATGGTCGTTGGGTTGCACGATGGCGGCCCTAGTAGCGAAACATAAGGAGTGCGGCCGTGCGGTCGACCACCGGTATCGTAGTGAGACGTCTCGCGACGTCCACCGCGGTTGACGTGCCCCGTATCAGGAAGGGCGTATGACGGCGAAAATAACGGGCGGTGCAAGTAGCGCCGTCGCCGCATCTTCGCACGCGGCGTGTGCGCGCTTCCGCGGCACCGACCCCCTTATCACGGGCGTCACGCGACGCAAACTCGCCGAGCAGGTCGGTCACCCCAAGGGACCGCAGAACACAATCCCGTTGCTGCGCTGGATGCGTGCAATGGCGTTCGAACGGCTCATCCGCGACGAGCGATTCGCATCTGAGGTAGTGACAGTCTCCGTAGGCGCGCTTGGTTTGCAAAGGCCAAAGGCAGTCGTCGTAGCCGACGCTCACATCGACACTGCAAAGACCGCATCCATCCTGGAGCAGGCCCACAATGCTGCCGTTGCACACGGAAACGCCACACTAATTCATCAGTTGGCGGTCCCCTTCCTCGGGCTCGAAGGCGCAACCGCCACGGACACTCGCCCCGATTTCGCCGTCGTCGCTCCCAAGGTTCCCGACCAACGGGGAGAAGTCGATGGTTCCTGGCTGATCGTCGGCGACGCCAAGGACTATCAGAGAATTCGCTCCAAGATCGACGACGGCCGACTCCTCAAGGGGTTCCTTCAGGTTGCACTGGGAGCGGAATCCGCGGCAGCCTGGACGAACCTCCCCGCCGGAATGGACGTCCACGAGTTCGGCATCCTCGCAGTGCCGCGCAACGCGTCTCTGTCTCCGACGGCGGTCATCGAGAACCTGATCGACCACCGCGAAGAAGTCCGCATGCGCGTTCAGGAGCGTGCCGTGGAAGCAGCCTCCTTCCCATCCGACATCGACGCCAACCTCTCGGCACACTTGTCGCACCTTCAGGCGACGTACTCGCCAGACACTTGCCCGGGCTGCGACATGTTCGACTATTGCCGAACTGAACTTCAGAGATCGCACAACGCGAATGATCTGCTGATCGAACTCGGGGTCAGGCCGGAAATCCGACCACAGGCCGTCGGCCTGATCGACGGTGTGTCGCCCGTCGGAAAGATCGCTAACTCGGTCCGCCAACAGATCGAAGCAACGCTCACGGGAACCGGCGTGCTGTCAGGCCAGCGACGTCTCGACCCAATCGGCCGCCCCGGCACCATCAACGTTGCACTAGCCAAATCGGATGGTGCCGCGCTCGGCGTCTACGGCATCGCGGTTCAGCGTGTGACCAAGGATGGAGTCGAACAGTGGCGCGTCGAGGTGTTCGGTAACCCGGACAGCGACGACTCACGTCGAACAATCATGAAGCTCATCGGCCAGGAACTCAACAAGGCGATCACGGAACAGTTCAAGGCGAACGCTGACGACCCCGCACCAATCCATCTGGTCGTCCCCGACTCGACGACGGCCGACATCCTCGTTTCGATCGCCGACAGCGTTGCCGGCAAGGAACTCTCACGACTGCGCTGGGAACGCGACCGACAGCAGGGTCGTCCGACCCTCACCTACAACGGCGAACCGGCGGTCGTCCCTCCCCGCCTTCCGGAGAGAGACCGAGTGGCCGTCTCGTTCCTGTTGGAGCAGGACCGCACACGCACCATGAAGGCCCGCTCCTCGATCGTCGACTTGCGGGCCACACTCGCGTCGCTAGTCGTAGCTGGCGGACCAGCCGTCAACTCTCTTCGTCTCGACTACCTCGCGCCGTGGGCTGACCCAAGCGAACCTTACATCGACCACCGGGCTCTGGCCGAGCTGATCGAGAAGTCGGAGCATTCCGTCGGCGCACAACTCTCACCGCTACAGTCCAACGCGATCCATGAAGCGTTCACAGGCGACAAGCCCGAGTTGCCACGGCCCGCAAAGCCCGACCTGTACGACGATCTGATCCGCACAGAACTCGCCTACAAAATCGACGTGTTCGACAAGGCATTTTCAATCCTTCAGAACGAGTTCAAGCAGTCGAAATTCCAGCCTGCCGTACGCACGGTGGAGGCCGACGCACAGCGCGTCTGGCGACGACGACTCGACCTGCACGCGTTCGATCTCGTCCGGTTCGGTCGCACGTCCCGCTGGTGGCGCAACGACTCGGTGCCGCTCCTCGAAGCGGACGAGAAGTTCAACGCACAAGTTACCGTACTGACGAATCCGCTTGCCGCCTACAACTCCGCCCAGGACGCGGGAACCAGACAACTCGCGCTTGCCCGCGTTGTGGACGACTCTCCTCTGACGATTGAACTAGACTCTCGTCACATCGGTGACGAGTCGCGCATCGTCGCGTTACATCTGAACGGCGACGCGTTCATCGAGGATGACGAAGGCACTATCAAAACTCAGAAGGGCAGCTTCAAAATCTCCCACATGCCGATCGGTGAACTCGCTGCCACCGGCGTACAGCCTCGCCAGTACACGTGGGCGCCCCACCACGACCCGGGCTTCGCCGTCGGCGACGAGCTGGTCGTCGCCGACTTCGAGTGGTTCTCCACAAACAAGGGCGACGCGTGGTTGAACGTGGCGAAGCCGAGCGTCGACTCGTCGTCCGCGCCGAAGCAGACGTGCACTCCCGATTCGTTCAGCGAGGATCCAGCAAACCACCAGTGGTGCTGCAAACCGCACGAGGCGTCCGAAGCCGAGTGGTCGGACATCCTTGCCGGTCGCCGTGCGCGCGGTGAACTCAACCCGCAGACGTGGCCGCCGGTGGTCGATTCCGACGCCTTCGACGTCAACGCGGCCGCCGAGAATCTTCCAGACCCGGCGGATCGACCGGCCGAGCAGCCGCCGGAGGACATGACGATGGACGATGTGGAGTAGCCGATGACCGTCTCGTTCACGCCGCCGTCGCTTGTCGCTTCTGACGCCTACCACCACTCGCGCGCCGCCTCCCAGAATGAGGCCGCCGCCAAGTTCGCTAAAGGGCAGCTTCTCGACGCACTCAACGGCAGCTCCGACGTCCAGCGCATTCTGCTCAAGGCAGCCGCCGGCGCCGGCAAGTCGTTCCTGCTGCGCGGCCTCGTCCGAGACGCCATTGCACAGCCCCAGTGCCTGCGCGTCGCCGTCACGGCGTTCCAGAACCGCCAGTTGTGGCCACTGGCGGCGGCGCTCGGCGACGAGCTCGGCCGGCACAGTGTGTGGTTGTGGGCGTCAAAGCGTGTCTACAACGACGTGCCGGACTGGGCCAAGAGTTCAGCGAAGGTCGTTGACTCGGTGAAGGCCATCCCCCAAGACGCGCCCGTTGTACTGGCCACGACCCACATGTTCGGAATGACTCGCCAGCACCTCCGGAACCACTTCGGCGCGGCCTTCTTCGGGGACCACCGCTTCGACGTCCTGTTCGTCGATGAAGCATGGCAGCTGCCGCATCACCTGTTCGACAGGATCACTTACACGGCGCCGATCCACGTCGGCGTCGGCGACGTCGGGCAGCTTCCACCGCTGGAGATCGCCGAGAATCCGTGGCGCGGCGATGCTGGCTTCAACCCGTACCGGGCGTGGCCGACCGCCTATGAAGGCGACGATACGGAGACGTGGGCGACCGAACTTCCCGCTGTCTGGCGTCCGGCTGGAGAGCAATTGGGCTTGTGGCGTGCCTTCTATCCGGAATGGAATTCGCTCAACTGCGTCGCCGCACCCGGCGACCGTTCAGTCGAGCTGGGCGGCCTCTCCGGAACGGGCAACGCAGTGTGGGAGTCCGTTGCTACGCGCATCCCCACGCTTCTCGAAGTCGACGGACTTCCGGACGCCGAAGCAGCCGATGTCGACTTGCCGCTGGTCGAGTTCGTCGAGGGGCTACTCGATGAGCTGTTCACGGCAGGCTTCACTTTGTCGCAGCAGGTCTACAACACCGACGGCACGCCGAGCGGCAAGATGAACGTGGACCGCCCGGGTTCGGCCCCAGCCGATCCGCTCGTCGCGGTCCTCGCGACGCGCAACCAGGCGGTCGACGATGCCGCCGATGCGGTCGCCCGTTTGAGCGTGAAGCACAATTTGTCCGAGTCCGATCTGATCGCGTCGACGGTCGACTCGTGGCAGGGCCAAACGAACGGCATCACCGTCGCCATCCACCCGCTAACGGGCGCGTCCGAGCTGGATGAGTTCAACTCGGCGTTCGGCCGCCTCGCGGTTGCCTGTACGCGCGCCACCCACGGCCTACTGATGGTGTCGCGTCCTGGCCTAGATAAACTACTACGGGAGGCGCCGGCCCTCCCGGGAACCCCGTTCGGCGAACCGGGCAACCGCCACCTGCCCCGCCAGACCCATCAACGCATCATCGCCTCCTTCGCACGAGGGACCGTCACAGTCACTCTGACCCCGTAAGAAAGAATCGACACGTGTCACGCCTCAACGAACTCCTCAGGCAAGTCGCCAACAAGGATCCTCAGCTTGCGAAGGATCTCCGGCGCGAAACCGATGCGCTCGCGGACCGTCGCGCGTTCGGACTCAACTTCGAGCGCCACACGCCAGAAGCCGTCGAGCTGCCCGGCCGACCGGTGCGCAAGAACGACAAGGTGCGTATCCTTCCTGAACGTGGCCTGACGCCAAAAAGGGAAAACGAGCGCCTCTTTAAGGTCGCGAGGACTTACACAGAGGACAGCACGAGTTGGGCGGACATCGCGGCGGTTGACGACCCCGAGGACAGACGGTCCGTCGCGGTCGCGGAACTCGTCGTCGTCGCCGAGTTCCGCGACCCGATCTATCCCGGCCTCGTGTCCACTGGCAAGGTCGAGCGCGGCGGCGAAAAGCCGTTCCACACGGTCATCAACGCCGAGAACTACCACGCGCTACAGGCGCTCTTGTTCACGCATCGAGGCCAAGTCGACTGCATCTACATCGACCCGCCATACAACACGGGCGCCAAGGACTGGATTTACAACGACAGGTACGTCGAAGGCGACGACCATTACAAGCACTCCAAGTGGCTGGCGTTTATAGAACGTCGCCTGCTACTCGCTTCGAAGTTGCTGAGGCCCACAGGCGTGATCATAGTGGCAATCGGCGACGAAGAGCATCATCGCCTGCGGCTTCTGTTAGATCAGGTGTTCGGGGAAGAAAACTTCCTCGCTGATGTGGCTTGGCAGGGCCGTGTGAAGAATGACCGTCGGTTCACGGGCGGGGGTGTGGATTACATGCTCATGTTTGCGCGCTCTCAGTCTGCACTGATTGAGGCCGATATCCGCTGGCATGAGCCGACGCCCGGCGTGGCAGAACTCCTTGAGGTCGCCAGGCGGTCCTTTGCCGAAGCGAGCTCACAGGGCCTCAACGGTTCCGCCGCGGCGGCGGCGGCAACCAAGGAGCTTCGCGCTTGGGCTCGCACGAAAAAGGGTCAGCTTCCTGGCGGCCTGCTCGCCTATCAGAGCGTCGACGAGGATGGCCGGGTTTTCCAGCCGGGGCCTCTCGACAGCCCGAACCCACGCCCAAACCTGGTTTTTGACGTACTGCATCCGGTGACGGGCAAGCCTGTTCCCACGCCGACCAAGGGATGGCGAGTTTCACGCGAGGTCATGGACGAGATGGCCGCGAACGGTCGCATTGCTTGGGGTAACGATCACACGACTAGCATCCGTCGAAAATTGTTACTGAGCGATGATGCGACGCGTGTCCCTTCGCCAACGTTCATAGCCGAACGTGACACTGCGACGAAGCATCTACGCGACATGCTGGGCGGATCCCGCTTCCCCAACCCGAAGCCTGTTGAAGTTCTGATGCGTTGGTTCGGCATAGTTGGAGGGAATGACGCAGTCATTCTCGACTTTTTCGGCGGATCGGGCTCAACAGCAGAGGCAGTCTTCCGACTAAATCAGCAAGACGGCGGCGAGCGAAGAGCAATCCTTGTGACCAACAATGAAGTCGCGGCATCTGTCGCGACTCGGCTCCGGAAGCAAGGCGCTCGCCCGGGAGACAAAAAGTGGGAGGATCTCGGCGTTTTTGAGCAAGTGACCAAGCCTCGGGTGACGGCAGTTACTTCGGGCCAGCGACCTGATGGCTCTCCGTACTCAGAGGGACTCAAACAGAACGTGGAGTTCTTCACGCTCACCTACGAGTCCGCGATCCGGGTATCTAGTAACCGCGAATTCCAGAAGATCGCTCCACTCCTTTGGCTACGTGCCGGTTCGAAGGGCCGCCGCGTCGATGACATTTCGACCGGCTGGGACGTGGCTGAGGCTTACGGCGTCATCGCCAACCTTGACCTGAGCGAGCAATTCATCAAGGCGATCGAGGCTCAGGACGGCCTCACTCACGCCTTCATCATCACCGATGAGGACCGCCTGTTCGAAGCGATGGTACGACAACTGCCCGAGCATGTGGAGCCCGTGTGCCTGTATTCGTCGTACATGCGCAACTTCGAGATCGAAGCAAGGAGGGCAGGACGATGAAGTTCACCCTCAAGCCATACCAGCGCACCGCACTCGAAGACATGCTCGTGTCGCTCGATCGCGCCAAGACAATCTATGAACGCGAGACGAGGCCAACAGCGGTGTCGTTGTCGGCCACCACCGGCGCGGGCAAGACCGTCATCGCGTCGGCAGTCATTGAGTCGCTTTTCTACGGCAACGACGACTTTGACTTCGAGCCAGACGACGGCGCCGTTGTCATCTGGTTCTCCGACGACCCGAACCTGAACGAACAGACTCGCTTTCGGATCATGGAAGCATCCGACAAGGTCGTGTCGACAGACCTCGTCACCATCGAGCCGCCGTTCTCAAAGCCGAAACTTGAACCGAGCAAGGTGTACTTTCTCAACACTCAAAAGCTGACAAAGTCATCGTTGCTTACACGCGGGCACTCCGTCGTCGACGAGGGCGATGCGCTGGAAGGAATGCACACCGCCGTCCAGCCGGACATGCAGGCATACACGATCTGGCAGACGATTGCCAACACAATCGACGATCCAGACTTGACTCTCTACGTCATTGTCGACGAAGCGCACCGGGGATTCGGCACCAGGGCAACCCGTGACAAGTCGCCCATTGTCCAGCGGCTCATCAACGGCCACGCCGGCTACTCGCCAGTACCGATCGTGTGGGGCATCTCTGCCACCATCGGCGACTTCAAGAAGGCGATGGACGACGCGGACGTGTCCGGCGATCGCCGCTACCTGCCGCCCGTGAAGGTCGACGGTTTCCAAGTGCAGGAGTCGGGCCTCGTCAAGGACGTTGTGAAGGTTGACATTCCGGCCGAGGCTCAGGCGATCGACATGGTGCTGGTGCGTAGAGCAGCCACGAAGCTGAAACGCTTGTCCGAGCGGTGGCAAACGTACTGCGAGTCGCAGGGGTTGCCGGACGTGGTCAGGCCGCTGCTGGTGCTGCAGGCGCCGAACACGCCAGACCACGACAAACTCGGCGAGGCGCTCACCGTGATCTTCGAGGAAATGCCCGAGCTAGGAGCCGATTCCGTAAGGCACGTGCTCGGCGAGCATTCGATGCAGACGTTCGGGGCACATCAGGTCGATTGGATCGAGCCACAGGTAGTCGAGGACCGCACGCACGTGCGTGTGTTGATCGCGAAAGACGCGATCTCCACAGGCTGGGACTGTCCGCGCGCCGAAGTGCTCGTCTCATTCCGACCCGCGAAGGACCATGACCACATCCAGCAGCTGCTCGGTCGAATGGTGCGCACCCCGCTGGCACGGCGAGTGCCGGGCGACGACGACCTCAACTCGGTCGACTGTCTTCTCCCGTTCTTTGACCGCAAGTCGGCCGGGGACGTGGTGAAGCTGCTCACAGCCCAGATCGATGGCGTGCCCGACGGATCGGGGCGAAAAATGATCTACGAAGAGTGCGTCATGACGCCCAACAAAGCGATTCCGGACATCGTGTGGAAGGTGTGGGACGACTTGCCGACGATGACGATTCCCCAGCGTGGGACGTCGCCTGTGAAGAGGTTGACCTCACTTGCGCTTGCCCTGTCAATCGACGGGGTGCGCGAGGACGCGCTGGCAGAAGTTGCGCAGCGTATGCACCGCGTGCTGGACGAGTCCGGCGACAAGCACGAGACCCGTGTGAAGACTGCGACCGCGGAAGTCTTGGCAGTGCGTCTGCAGGAGATTTCCGCGAAGTTCGGTGCAAACGAGGTTGAGTACACCGACATCGTCGAGCAGGCCGGCGAACGGGCCATTCGCTTCGCGTTCGAGGACGCACGCAAGGCTTTCGGCTCCGACATCGCCAACGCGTACGTTGACCATCTGACGAGCGGCGATGCCACCGACGATGCGCTCCGCAGTGCGTACGTGCGAACGGCCGCACTCTCATGCGTGTCAGAAGTGCGTGAGGAGGTGGACAAGAAGTCTGATCAAATTGCCCAGGACCTGTTCGACGAGCACGCCGAAGCCATCCAGGCCTTGTCCGACGACCGTCAACAGGAGTATCGCGACATCAATGCGCTGGCTGCGACACCGCAGGTTGACCGGCTTGGTCGGCCGCGCACCCGCATCGAGGACTACGTCGAGACGGACAAGGACGGCCAGCTGAGCCGCGCTGAGCTGGTGAAGTTGCACCTGATGTCTGATGAGAATGGCGACGCACCGATCACCAAGCTCAACGAATGGGAGGCTGAGATCGTCAAGCACGAAGTCGCCCGGCCCGACACGCTCGCTTGGTATCGCAACCCGCCCCGGCAGACGGCTGATTCGCTCGGCATCGCGTACCGCGACGAGGCGACCGGCAACTGGCGTTCGATGCACCCGGATTTCATCTTCTTCCACGAGGTCAATGGAGAGGCGAAGGCCTCGATTGTCGACCCGCACGGGCATCATTTGGACGACTCACTCGTCAAGCTCCAAGCCCTGGCCGAGTTCGCCGAGGAGTACGGCGATTCGTTCCACCGGATCGAGGCACTCAGCAAGGTCGGCGACGTGATGAAGATGCTGAACCTGAAGGACGAAGACGTGCGACGGGGCATCCGGATCGGCGGCCAGACGGTCGACTGGTTTTACAATTCCCATTTCGCCGTCAACTATTACGCGGAACCGGCTGGTCATACTGCCGGTTGCGATACTCTGACCACAACTTGCGATCATAGCGCCCCGGATGGATGGCGCTGAGCCCTCCGGCTTGGGCGACTCGTGCATGGCGCTGGTCGTACGTCATCCACCTCTGTGCTTTGGCGGCGAGCTTTGCTGCAATGAGTAGGGAATCGAGTGTGCCCAGCTGTCGGGGTGGAATCCCGCCGACCGGTTGTAGGGTTCTTCCGGTGAGTCGAAACTTCTGAAGCGAGCGAAGACACCTTCAAGACGTTCGAGCCAAATGGCAAGGCCGACGGCGAGCCTGCGCAATTCGTGGACGGCAAGCGCCGAGATGGCGAACTCGCCGTCGTTTCACTGACCCCCGAAGATCTCGTCGCGTACATGAGGCGATTCATGTTCTTTGGCGGGCAGTATCACCAGTACCAATCTATCGGGCAGCATCATGGGTCGTCACTCAAATCCGTAAGAACGTCTTCAGTGATTTCGTGGCGTCACCTCGAGACACTTCCAGTCCTAGAAGTTTGGGCAATTGTAGGCTTCATCCCTGCACCTACGACCCGATAGAGCAACCATTCGAAGCTCCGCATTGAATATAGTCGACGTCACCCTCGCAGACTTCTGTCGGTCGCGGAGACCTTTATGTTAATCGCTGAAAATCCCAATGATGAAATGCAACTCATCTAGGAGGGAAAACTCGAGGAGCGACGGGCTAAAAAGGCATCCATTCGCTCAAACTTCTGCTCCGATTCAAAGAGTAACGCTTGGGCAAGGGTGTCCACCTCCGGATGCGACTCGCGGGGCATACGAAAGACAGCCTTCGTCACGCGCACCGCGAAGGGGTCTGATCTACTGATCCGATCAGCCCACTCGTGGGCGCGAGGCATCAACTCCTCGGATGCGACTAAGTCGTTGATCAATCGGACTTCATGGCATTCTTCACCGCTAAGCACCCTTCCAGCGAGGAGAATTTCTTTGGCTAGGGGCTCACCGACGAGTTCAGCTAGGCGCCATGTTCCGCCTGCAGCGGCCATGATTCCGAGTCCCGGCTCTGGGTTCCCTAATTTCACGTGCGGCGTTCCGATACGAAAGTCCGCCGCATAGGCAAGTTCTGCGCCGCCCCCGAGGGCAAAGCCGTCGATCGCTGCGATTACTGGCAGCGGAAGGAGGGCAAGTCGGTGGAAAAGCATAGCGTTGATTCCCAGCAACCCAGATTCACGGCGGCGATTGCGTAACTCACCAATGTCGGCACCCGAAGCAAACACGGCCTCGCCGTCGGGGGCCTGTTTTCCGGTCATCCCGGTGATAATGAGGATTTTTGGACTCTGCTCAAGATGTCTGCAGATCTCGTGGAGCTCATCGACCATTTTTTGATCGATTGCGTTTCGGACAGCAGGGCGCATCAATGCTACAACCATCCGATCCTTCTGCTCATCGATGCTAACCGTCGTGAATTCTTTAATGTTCATTGCCTTCCTCTTCAGATGCTTTCGACCAGAATGACGGTGCCTTGCCCAGCGACACACATAGTTGTCAAACCGGATGTCCGCGGGGTGACTTGCTGCGGGTCATCAGGCGCGCAAAGCTCACTTCGAACCGGGATCCGGACCAACACAAAATGGTGGCCGACAGTGACTCATCCGGGTTAACTTGCTCGCCAGGCCAAGCTGTCGGATACGGGATGGTGACTTCGATATACGGCCCCAACTAGTTGAACGCGCTCGATGCCATCCAAGCGCTTATGAACATTCAGCGTCATACCCATGGCTTGAAATGTTCCCGTATCTGTCAGCTTCAGTTCGAAACCCGGTAACAGTGGATCCGGGAGTTCGCGCCAGACAGAAATGGCTCACGATTTGCAGCGGCTTCCAGAGCGATAATGAAAGTAGAACCGTCGCCATCGAGCGCCCAATAGCTGTCCGCCGTTACAACTGTTCTGTCAGAAACCACAGGTGGCAGTCCAACGCGACCGTTGGTGGACGTTTACGCACGTCGACTATCGTCCTGGGGAACACTGGAATCTTAGCGTCCCGGGCCTCGGCTTCAACGGTCTCTCTGTATGAAGCCTCTTGGCCGTGTGCGTCAACTCCAGGCCTCGTCAGATAGCGACGCGAGCGATCTATCGGCCACATCACCTGGCCGCGCACATAGGTGAACAGGTTTCTGCACGACCCTCGCAACCAAGTCATTGACTTGGCGTCTCTGTGATGATGCCCGCTCTGGTATGCCCAGTACAGTAACTGTCAATCCCTTGAGCCGTGTCGTTACACGTGCAACATAATAGTTCTCTCCTTCCGCGCTATTGTCCATATCGAGTGTCCCCTCGCCCACAGAATGCAATCTCATACCAGCTTGTCCCACTACAGCGCGGATGTTGAGTGAAGGTAGACCATAACGATGCAGCCTTGTCAGTGACCCGCTATAGCCAGAGCTGTACGCAGCGCGGCACATGCACTTACTTCTCTCATGGTTACTCTCATGATTGCTGTTTGAAGACAAGCATGAATTTCCCAGCTGTCTCAGAGCATGACATTTCGTCCTGTGCAGCGGCGGCTTCGTCCAAGTCGAAATAAGCGGTCACAGCTGGCATAGCCTCAGGGCACCCGTCCAGCAATTCGACCACAGCGGTGAGATCAGCGTAGTTTCCCATCCAAGTGCCAGCGATACTCAGCTGACGTCCAAAAATCCGCCGAAGATCAACTTCCGTCAAATGTCCCGACGTGACACCGCAGAAAGCAAGATGTCCCCCGGTAGCAAGCATCCTGGCACTAGAATTGAAGGTGTGAGCGCCTACGTGATCGAGGACCAAGTCCACTCCACGCTTACCAGTGTGGGCACGGACCTCCTGCACGACGTTCTTGCCTCGCACAACAACGTGTCCTTCGAAACCGTTAGAACGAAGCCATACTTTTTTATCGGTGTTTCCTACAATCGCAACTGGATCTGCCCCGAGGGCAAGGGCGATGCGAAGCGCTGCGTAACCTAGTCCTCCGGCAGCCCCCCAGATTGCGATGGATTGTCCAGCTCGAAGTCCGCCTTTTGCGACCAATGCATTCCATGCTGTAATGTACGCAACCGGCACGGCGGCCCAATTGAGACTATTGTCAGGGACTGGGACTAGTAAATTTTCGGGCACTACGACGCGTTCTGCATATCCTCCATCGACATGGTAACCGAGAATCTTGAAGCCTCGGCAAGCACTCTCGTGACCGAATACGCAGTGCTCGCACTGACCACATGATTGGCCCGGGTACAGTAGCACACGTCGTCCTATAAGTGCGCCATCCACATCCGTGCCAACGCTCTCCACCACTCCCAACACATCAGTCCCTGGAATTCGTGGGAGCGATAGCGTGTCGCCGGTTCCTCCCTGTCGTAGCCAGAGATCGAGATGATTTAGACCGCAAGCGAGGACGCGTACGAGAACGTCGGTAGGTCCAGGAACTGGTGTGTCGACAAACGAAACCGCCACCGGTACATCGTGTTCAACTTGGATCGCGGCTTTCATCGTGCGCCTCTTGAGCGGCGGTCCTCAAAACGTCGAAGCTTCGCACGATGCCCGTGACCGGTTAACTCCTTCAGGGAATCTCGCTCGACAATCTTTACTTGGATTGAAACTCCAGTCTTTTGTTTCAGCAGTGACTCAATCCGGTCACGCAAATCCGGGGCCTGCGCCGAGCCATCACTGCGCTCGACCATCACAGTCATCTCGTCTTGAGCGCGCTGACCTATTTGTTCCGTACGATCCACATAGCAAAAGTACTCATCAGTGATCCCCTCATGGCCTGCGATAATCCGACCAATCGCTTCAGGCCACACGTTCACGCCCCGCAACTTGACCATGGTGTCACTGCGACCTTGGAAGTAGTTGAGTTTCTGGTGCCATGACCCGCATGCGCACTGCTGGATTTCCATTGACGCGGAAACGTCCTGGATGTTGTAGCGGATCTGGGAAGTCCCGGTCTTGTACAGCGCGGTCACCACAATATTACCGACGTAACCGGGTGGCAGTACTTCGCCAGTTTCGAAGTCGACGACTTCGATGGCGAAAGCATCTTCAAAGATATGTAATCCATTCTGATGTTCGCATTCTGCCGCTACGTACTGCACTTCATGGAACGCGTAAGAGTCGAACGCGGGTACCCCCCACTCCTTCGACACATCAGCAGTATTGCCGAACGATATTAAAGTTTTTAGGTCAAAGTCCGTGCGGGGGTCGAGGCCCATGCGTTTGGCTGTATCGGCAATGTGCAGCAAATAGTCAGACGTCGCGGTGATCGACTTCACCCCGTATAGATAGGCTAACTCAACCTGCTTCTCGGTCGGGGTGACGTTTCCGGTCCCGGTAGTGATTGGCGTTGCGCCCAACCAATGCCATAGGCCGTGATCCATTATCCAGGCGGCGTTGTGAGTGGAGTAGGCCCAAGCATTCATGACCGCATCTCCTGGACGGATACCCGCCATCATGAACGTCCGAGCAGAAAGGATCGCACCCACCTCACGGTCCCATTGGGAGTAAATCGTCGGCCGGGGGTTTCCGGTAGTACCTCCTGATGTATAAATCCGCAGGGGCGTATGTGTGCCGGCGGCAAACGAGAGGGATTGATAGTCCCCAAACGGGGGCTCCCTTTCGATACTTTCACGGATATCGTCGATGGTGTACTGAGGCAACATAGCAAGGCTAGACAGCGAGTTAATGTCTCCAGGCTCAATACCGGACGTGGCCCATAGTCTCTGATAAAAAGGCGTTTCGTAGGCGCGTGCGACGGCGCGCTGTAAACGCTCCAACTTCTGGGCCTCAATGTAATCACGCGACCAGAGGCGAGCGTCATTCATGAACTCGAACGGAGGCTGGTACTCGGAGACCAGCCTTTCCCAATTAATCGACTCGAAGTAATAAGGGGGGCGGGTAAGAGGTCGCATAAGCTAGTCCTTTCTGGTCTCGAAGAGCGCGATAAATTCGATTCAGTCAGCTCCAAACCAGCGGGAGAAAATTTAGGCTGAGGATCCAGATGGTGCCGACCGCGATCAACATCGGTAGGCAGTATCCCATAAAGTCTTTGACTCTAAGGGATGTCCCCACCGCGAGTATCGGGAAATATAGCAGAGCCCAAAACGGCTGGATGAGATTTGTCCAGATGTCGCCATACATGATCGCCATGGCTGTGAGGGTCGGAGAAGCGCCCATTTCCACACCTGCGGGGATTAAAAACGGAGCCGTAGCTGCAAATTGGGAGCCGGCTGAGGGAACAAACAGGTTCAGCACTCCGGTAAGTAGGAAGGTGACTGTTGGGAAAAGCCCTTCTGGGGTCACCGACACTAAGGCATCGGTAATCACCTCGGCCAACCCAGTCTCGGCGAATACGCCAGCGATACCACCATAAAGAGGGAATTGCATAACGATCGATCCGGTGGCACGAAGGTTCCGCGCAAATGATGCGGCGTAATCCATGGCGTTTTTTTGGATGAGCAATCCCATCACAAATGCGATTAATGCGACAGTGTTCAAATCCATGCCAATTAGGCCCTCGGTCACCAGCTGTTGGATGAGGACCGCAAGAAGCACAAATGCAGCCACAAGGATCGGGATACGGCTCTTGTTGATCCTGTCTGCGAATGATTCGTCCATTCCTGGCAGGGCAGGTTCCTCAACAGGATCCGATCCATCGTCAGACTCTTGAAATTCAGTCAAGCGCATATCTTTGAAAGAGACTATCTGCTTTTTGTTCCGACCAATGATCCAGAAGATAACCATGGTGGTCAGTACGATAAGCCCAGCAGAAATTACATTCATCGGAGTGAAGGTTGTCTCTGTGAGCGGCACCAGACCACCCATCAGATCCGTCAGCGGTCCTTCAGTTGCAACGAATAGGGGGATCGTTCCTGAAATGCCAGTTAGTGAGATGACGAACGACGAGTATGCAATGCCTGATATGAGGCGGAAGTCGACTCCATCAAGTTCTTTGGCCAGCGACCGGGCAAAAATCGCAGTAATAACTGGACCGATGTACCAACCAACGAATGACGTAAGGCAACCGACGAGAGCAGTGCTGATGTAGGCAGTTCGAGGGGTTCGCACAATTCGAGCGGAGGCACTAATAACTCGCTGCGCAGCTGGAGTATCTACGAGTACGAGTGCTGCTGCATACGTAAAGGAGAG
>Ga0079226_10001625_pt1 | contig 17252 bp, 12 predicted proteins | sample Poulit2014_FD_76345 | JGI IMG/M metagenome (GOLD analysis project Ga0079226, IMG submission 76345) | Agricultural soil microbial communities from Georgia to study Nitrogen management - Poultry litter 2014 | ecosystem: Environmental > Terrestrial > Soil > Agricultural land | place: USA: Georgia...
GACTTAGAAGTCATCATTTCTTCGTTTTCAACAACATTTCCGTCATAACTAATCCAACTGCCTTCAGTGACAGAACCAGTGTCTATTAGGTTGCCATCGGAATTGGAGCAGGCAGTGAGAAGTGCGAAAGTAAATAATACAGTTAAGAAAGATAGTTTGGTTTTCATAGATGTTCCCCTTTCTAAGAAAATAAGTAGCAATTAAATAATAGCATAGTATTACTACCTTTCTATCTATTAATTAAAGTTCATCAAAAACCTCTAAACTTTATACAAATCTTGTATAAAGTTTTTATTCCTGTTACTAAAAACAGCTTTCCAATTAAATATTACTCTCTTTTATGATTCTTCAATCCAGATATAGATATAGTAGAAAGTTTTTAATTACAATTCATTAAATCAAATTTTAAGCTTGATTTTTTGATGACAATTACATGTAATAGCAATTAAAATTCTTTTTTAAAAAATTATTAAAAATATAATTATATGTTACTTATTAAATATACACTTACAAATTCATATCTAACTCATTTTGCAATATTAAATGAATATATTGTAAAGTAATTCTTTGAGGCAATGGGTTGTGTCCTAAACTTTCTTTAAAATAACTAATAATATTTAGTCCTGTCATTTCAATATTATCTTTCTCTAAATCATTTAAAAATGGATTCAAATGTTGATTAATATCATTTTCACATAATGAATTTTGTAGATAATACACTTTATTAGGTATAACATTATATTTTTTAATTGCTTCATTAATATCTAGCCTATAGATTAATTCTTCATCTACATTATTAATCTCATTAATTCCGTATGAATTCTTTAACATTTTTTTTACATACGAAGGAATGTAATTTAGAACCTTTGTTTGTGGATTATTAACGATAGCAGTGGTACCTGGAAACAGAATAGAATAGTAAAGAGACATAAATCCACCTGCTGATGAACCATAAAAATAAATGTTGTTATATTGTACATTAAAGCATTCCAACAATCTTTTAAGTATTACAGAAATATTTTCTAATGCAAAATTTTCACGATTCCCTTGTCCCCAGCCTAATCTCATATCTGTTGAATGTAGAGTTGGATCATCGATATATATGCATGAAGCTTCAATTTGGTTTACCCAGCTACTTCTCATGTAAACAGGCGGAGTTTTTTTCTTTGGATCTACTGCTCCATTGCTTAATATTAAAAATTTATTATTTAACTCTTTGAGATAAACCATTAAATAATATTCTATTCCATTAACTTCTATTACAAGTTCATACTCTGTATTAAATGATAAATTTAAATTGGATATTTCATTTATATCTGCGGAAATGCGTTCCATTATACAAGACTCCCATAAATTTTTAATAGTAAAAAGTAAGATTATCAAGATACCTCTAGTGTTCTTCTAATGTATCAAATGAATTAGCTACAAAATAATTTAGTGCTGGCCATTTCTTTCTGATCATCTCAGTTAAATAACTTTTTTTATCTCTATCATTCAATGATAGAGATATAATTTGGTTTAACATATACCTGTTATTCATCAAAATAAACGTATCGATAATGAAATCTGACTCTTGCGTCAGATTCCCATGCCAATTACCTAATCTATATTCCCAGTAAAGCATTAAAGGTAAATTATAATCTAAATCAATAACTTCATTCAATAAATTTCTTTCTTTATAGTCGTTGTATAATTTAGACAATAACTTTTTATCTTCTTTTATTTCTGCAGGTGCCCAATTTTGAAGAATTCTAATCATCCATTCATCGTCTACCCTCATATCTGCAAAACTATGATAAGGTAATTTAGCTAGTTCATATATGGTCGATTTTAGATGAACCCCATCACTCTGGAAATTTTTTAATAACATATAGCTTAATTTATATGAATGATGTGAACTAGTGTTCCTTGCAATTTGCTTTAGATATTCACTAGGAACTTTATAATCATCATAAAATAAATATCTGTGATTCAAGTTAAAATTATATACTAAATTATCCACAATTACCTTATCCATAAAATATATTTTTTTATGTTTATTAAGCAAATTATATTTATCTAAATCATTGAATCTATACATATAAGTGAAGCACTGAACTTCGTTAATAATAGGCCTCGCTAATGCGAGAGTAAATTTCGAATCAAAACCACCTGTTAGTGATAAATATATATTTTTATAATTCTGATTTAACCATTTCAATTGTGGTAAATAGTATTTTTCCGTTTTCTTTATAACATCTTGTAGAGTTTGAATTTTATATTTTTCTCGTGGAAAAAAGCGTTTAAATTGTAGTTTGCTATATGAGAAAAATAAATTGGGATTAAAGCTATAAATCTCTTCTGTATTATTATAATCCAAGAAACTGTTCATATCATAACTTATTTCTTGAAGATCTATTCTATATTCTTTTTCTAAAAAAGTTTTTAAAACAATTTCATGAGATGCTATCACGCTGTTTCTATAATAAAACATAGGAGATAAAGCAGTAGCATCTGAAAATATTTTTGTATCATTTTTATCTGAAATACAAACCATATAACGACCATTCAAATAATTAATATTATCGTAAAAATCTTCTTCTCCTTTCGTATAAGTTTTTATAATATTTTTAAGTATATCATCTGTAGTTTGTTTTTCATCTCTTATATCTAAAATGTATCCAATTAAAATAATAGTATATCCATCTACCTTTACGACACTTAAATCAGTCTGGTTATTAACATATAAATATGATTTTGACAGTTTTATTTCTTCACTAAATATTTTGGAATTTTCTATTTGTTTTTTGCTAAAAAGAAAAATATTATTTAAATATTTATAATTTAACATTTTATTACTCCTTATTTTTAAAATATTAAACAATGCATTCGAAAAGTTTCTATAGTTTAATTTTAGAACTTTTGTATGACATAATTTCAATATATGTTAAATCATTAAATTACTAGAAAGTACATTGCAAACTTTACATCTTTTATGTATTGAATCTATTTTTACAAACTACCATATGAAAAGTTTAAAATGATTTCAATTACTATTAACAGTAAGATTTATTACTTATATTTTTTCAAATATATAATTATAATAGTCGATTATTCTTGTCACTAGATCTATCACAATCTTTTTATCTTAACTGTATCGTCTATACTAGTAAGAATTCAAATAAACTTTAAGGGATTATTACTATAATTCAAAAATTTATAAAATATCTTTACTAAGCTATACCCTAGATATTAGCCGATAGACATTTTTTATTTCACCTTCTATATTTTTATAAAATTAAAAAAACCCTCGAAATTTTCGAGGGTTTTCCTTTTTTGGGTTAAGTTAACTAAATAGTATTTAGATTGTATGAGTCGAATCTTATATAGATGACATCTGCATATTCAGTATTGTTTATTTTTCTTTAGCTACAACTAACTTTTTCAACTTTAATTTATTAGCTGTTAACCCTCTGATACAGAGTATCCTATATTTTCTAAATAATTAATCCCTCATTACTAGTGAATTCGTGATTCCAAATATTTTACAGTGAATTGCATCTATACATGATACATTGATAACCTAATTAATGAGTAACAATAAATTAAAATGGTCACAGTCGAACGTAATCCTCAGGATTTCCATAACCCACGATCTGCGAAGATTTTAGAATTGCTAAATCACTAACTTGCCAAGTATGATTTTCAGAAATTTCTCCTCTGTAGGCACACATTTCAAATGGATGACCTACAAAAATTTTGCCTCCGACTCCAGTTATGTGTCTCAATAAAGTGGTATCTTCACCTTTAGAAATATCTTCAAATCTTACTTTCTTTAATAACTCAGCTTTAACCATTAATGTAGCACCAAATATAAAATAGTCAAATTGAAATAATTTTCCAGCTCTTCTTTTAGTAATAAGCTTTTCACTTTCCAAAAACCAATATGATTCTGATTTTCCAACCGCATCTGCTTTACTATAATTAAGTGCTAACCATTGGTCAAATAAATAATAATCAAGATAATAATCATCATCATCCATCTTTGCAATTACTGAAAATGTGCTATTATCAATACATTTATTTAAACAAGCGCCTAGTGATTCACTTTTGTCCATATAGAATATATTGAGTTCATGTTCACATATTGATTTGAAATACTTCTCTTCTTCCTCAGTGAGTTTAAATCCATGTATTGATAAGTTAATTTGTAGTTCGACATCTTTTTGACCATTAATTTGATCAAAATAAAAATTTAAATTGTTTTTTCTATTAGTTGAAGTAATAATACTGATTTTAGGAGTCTTTTTAGTTTCAATTTTTTGTATTAAAAATTCATAAAATTTTGGAATTAAAACAAAAGAATTATTGCTAAAAGCCAATCTTTGTTTTGACAAAACTTTTTTCAGTCTATAATCCTCATTATTAAATAGTATTTGCATATAACTTACGTTATCACTGTCAACATATGAATTATGTCCATACAACGGTTTGAACTTAAAAGTATAATCATAAACCACATTTACGTTGTTTAACGTTGCTATTACTTCTATAAATTTTAGGGTTATTTCATCAATCTTAGTTGATTCACAAATATAAATAATTTTCGAGACTTTTAGAAAAGTCGATAATTCTTTGAATATTCTTTGTGTAAAACTATTACTTGAGACAACTTTGATATTTGGAGATAAAGATTTATTAAAAAGTTTTACTTGAGTAGAAGCAATAAACTTTCCAATACTAAAGTATAAAATATCTATATTTTTATTTAATTCCACAGGATTATTGAATTCTGTATCGATAATCAACGGAACATTAAGAATGTTGTTTTTATAGATATACTCAGTAATATTAGGATTAAACATCATTAAAAAAGCATTGTTAAAAACTGTTTTAACTTCTAATGTTGTATTCTTAATTACCACTAAATTTATGTTTTCACTTTTTAAATAATTAACTATATGACCTCTATTTACATTATGCCATTCGTGATCTTTTTCGTATAAGTCGTTATCTATAAAAACTGTATCTATATCAAATAACTCAATTTCTTCTTTGTAGTTATCAGGAGTAAGTATAAATGTATTAAAGGACTCCTTAACAAACTGTTCACTTAGGCTTGTTAAAACTATTCCCACACTATTTCCGCTATTAAATTCTTGCCAATTTCTTATATTATTCAATGTCTCCATATTTATCAATGTCTGAACTCCCTAACATATATTTATACCTCTATAAATTCTTTTATTTCTGCATCAATAAAAGAGCTATAATCCTTGTATAAATAAACAATTTTTTTCAGATATTCAAAAGATTTCTCTTTATCATACTCAGGCACTTGTATATATTTCTTTAAATACCAATTTTTGAAATAAAAATTGAATTTAATTTTCATATAATATTCAATTAGTCCTTCTTCAATTAAAAATTTAATTCGTTCTTGTTCTACTTTATAGAACTTTTCAAAAAATCGATGTGATACAGTATTTGTGACAGAACCTTCGACAAAAGCGTAATAAGAATGAATCATTTGATTAATTACTTTTACTTTTTTACAACTCAATAACAATTCTTGGAAATATAAAGTATCTTGACCCGCTGCACCTTCAACCATGGTTATATTATTATCAAGTATTACATCTTTTCTTACTATCAAGCCCTGAATACTTTGAACTGTTAGCTTTGTTTCAATTAAAGTGTCTTTTGTATCTTCAAAAATATTTGTTTTAATTGCTTTTTGTACCTTTTGCGAATATTTGATAACATTGCGTTTGACATTGTCTTCTCTCACAATATCACCTACAACCATGTCTAACGATTCATCATCTAGCATAGCTGTCAGTAAAATTGAATGTCCATCATCTATAGTTTCGTTATCTGGATCCAGATAAGTTATTAAATCTGTAGATGCAACATAGACACCTTCATTTCGAGGTCTTGAAGCACTACCTGATCCATTTACATACTTTTTGAAAACAATATCTTTATTTGTATACAAAATATCATCGATAATTCTTAAAGTTTCAGAATCTGAGCTTCCGTCATCAATAAATATTATTTCCATTTCATTAAATCTCGTTAAAGTTTTTAAAGATCTAAAACATTTATACTTGAGATATTTACCATTATTATGAATGGGAACAATAACACTCACTTTATTATCAACATTACTTTGATTAGTATTTTCTTTTTCAATTGGTGTTGTAATTGTAAATATATTATTAGAAACATTTAAATTAGAAATGAATGAGTTTTTATATCTAACATTATCCTGTCATAAGAAAATAAGCGGTAATGCTAAAGTGTGCTCAATATCATATTTGTAGTCTTTAATATTCAAACTTGAGTTATTTTCCTCAGATTCTTGTATAAATATATTTCCTTCAAAGTACTCTAAAGTATTGTTTATAAGTAACGGCTCTATCAAATTTTCATTAAATATATTTTTATAAATCTTATCTAAAAAGTTCAGACTTGTATGTTTATAAAGTATTGTATTTCTATTTTCGTTTATTATATCAAATGCATCTACTTTACTTAATGGCTTAACAAAATCTAGATGGTCTGAAAGATTTAATATTACGGAAGGTATCATATTGTTTATTTTAAAATTATAATTAGTAAATACTACTTTTGAATTAGCCGCATAATACATTACTTTACTTATATCTGTACTATCATAAGGTGAATTGTTTAAGACTAAGACATATGTATAGCACTCTAGCTTTAATAGTTTATCATCCTTTAAAATAGTTACTTTATCATTATTAACTTCTGGAAAATAGGAATCATTAGATATTAAAATTGACACATTTTCGAAATAATCAACTGTGTCTAAAATTGAATTAATTGTCTGAGAGTAAAAATTATTATTATTTTGATATGCAGTTAAATCAATCAAAAGATTATTATTTAATTCATTAGAATAATAATGTAAATTTTTAAGATAGAAAAAATCTTCAATAATATGGAAGTCAACATTATCTAACATTCCTTTTAATAACGAGTAATCATGATTTGTTAAATAAATTGGTATAGAATATTCTTTTAATGTTTTATTAAATAATGCAAACCACATACTATTTGTAGTTAGATGAACAGTCGGTATACCTCTTTCAAAAGCTGTTTTAGCAATTTCTTTATATTTTTCAACAAAACAGACTAAATCCTCTTCATCCATGACGGGAGAACTAGGTTCTGATAAAATTACTAAATTTGCTTTCTCCAGCTCAAATAATGGCATGTCTACATATATTAATGGTATTTCTTCGGAAAAGTTAGTCCCAGGCAATGTGAAAATTTTGGTGTTTTTTACATTTAGATTGAAGTTAAATATACTTTGATTTTTGCAATCCATACTCATTACATTGTTATCTAAATTTATTATATTACTTAATATCATTACTATCACCTAAATACTTAGTCAAGTATATTTTTTGCAAATCATTACTAATTGCAATGTTCTCCTTAATTTTCTGTATCCTTCTCTCTTGAGAATCTAATTTTAACTTCTGTAAATACGACTTTGTTTTTAAGTACATAATCTGATCTATAAATTCTAAACTTTTAATTTCTGAAATTTCATTTTCTTTTTTATTTTTTAGTTCTAATTTTTTATTTATCCAACAAGTTTTATTTTCATACTTTATCTTAATTTTGTCTAACCCTTCATAAAATCCAATAACTTTAAAAGTTCCAGCCTCTTCAGCAGTTTTATAAAGTTCTTCATCTGCACTTGATTTGTATAACGGCTCGCCAACCTCCACGTTTATGTAAATTTCTTGCTTTGGCAATATATATTTATAAAATTGTTCAATCAATACGGGTATAGTATTTTCTCGATTACTGACACGATTTACAAGTAAATAATTATCTTCTTCGATTTGAAAAAAATACCTAGCCTCAAGTATTTTATGCACTAAGTCATTTAATTCATATCTGATATTTCCAAGAGATATACTAACGTCCTCTACAACTTTCCCTGTAACTTTAGGAATTCTATATATTCTTGGTGAGTTTTCTAAAGCAATCCATCCTATAACTGATTCATCAATACTAATTTTATAATAGTCTTTTTTATCTTTGATTTTATGAGAAATAACCTCAACAACTTTACCATTGATAGAACCTGCAATTCCCACTATCTTTAGAGTTTGTAAACTTTCGTAAATTAGCTTTGTATTTAATTCTCTACATAAATAAAGTTTTGTTTGATTAATTTTAAAATCATCTTCAAATATTGAATTACTCGAAAGTAACATATTTATTTCACATCCAAATCTCTTCTTGTTATGCTTCTAATTATAAAGTTACCATGACCTTTACATTTAAATACTAACCTTAATTTGATTACATCTTCATCTACTTTGAAAAACTGCATTGGTTTTGTAATTTTTATCATATTTTTTTTTCCTAATTTATTATATTGAACAATATAAGGTATAACTTCTACATTTTTGTTTTTCGAAAGCTCAATGTTAATATAAAAATTCCTGGTTTTCTCTAAATTCACGAATGATTCTTTAGGGACATTCTCAAACTTAGTATCTAAAGTCATATAAGTTAAATATAAAGTTTTTATTTTATTTTTCTTAACATGAACAACTAATTCATTATTTTTATTAGTATAACTGAATGGTGGTTTTAACCCATAGAATAACTTTTCAGATAAATCGTATCCAAAATCAGATCTACTTCTTTTAAACATTAAATAATAATCTTTTGGTGGTCTAACATCTTTTACAAACTCTTGTTCGAATAAGGTTTTGTAATGGGATAACCTCAAAGTATTCACCTACCTATTTTTTGATTTCTTTAGTTAATATCTTTTGATAATACTTATGATAATTTTCAAGCTTTAATGAGTACTGATACAATATTGAATCTAAAATTAGTTCATCCAAACTGTCATAGATATGATGTTCTTTTTCAACTATTAAATTAGTATCACTAAGATTTAACCAGTATGATTTCCCGTTATCTTTAAATCGTAATTTTTCTTCTTCTAAAATCACATACTGACTGTTAAAAGATTTGTTTCCTTTTTGTAATGTTTTCACAGGTTTTGTCATTATACTATCTCGGTAGATAGTAGTATTCTCAAGAATTGTGAAGGGTCTTTCATATCGCTGCATGATATTCACCTCACTTGGCCTTACGAAAGCTATAATTTCATCAACATATGTGAGACATTCGAAGATTTCATTATTGAAAATTGCATATTGTGAAGAAAACATGACTCTATGTTTATTATTTTCAAAATTTGTTTTATCCATTCCAATAAATTCATTCAAAGGGTTATTAAATATTACATCTTTTGAAATTCGTACTTGTTTAATTTTTTTGGGTAAAATAATGAAGCTATCAATTGGCTTTAAATACCCCTTTTTACCATTTGGTAATTTTACCTTAAGATGAGTGGAAGGTTCTATTTCAACAATCTCAAGTATCTCTAAAAGTTGAAATTGTATGTTACTACTCCTTTCAATTATTATTTCACTGTCTTTTGAATCATATATATCAATACTGTTTCTTTCTAATATTAATATATTAGCTTGTGGCATATGTTCATTAAATTTTTTTCTGACAAATTCCTGAATTATCAATACGATCACCTAATCTTATATACTTTAAATAGATTCTTAGCTTATATTTTAACAAACTTGATACTTTAAGTCTTGATTATCTTGATTTTATAGTAGAATAAAGAATGTAATTAATAGGAGGCATTTTATGTGGTACTTAAAAACTTTTGATCAACTTTCAACAAGAGAATTAGAACAAATATTTAGACTGAGAGAATCTATTTTCATTGTGGAACAAAAGTCATATTTCAATGATATTGATGGGAAAGACCGTGATGCTCTTCATCTTTTTAAAAAAGATGAAGATGATGAAATTTGGACTTATAGTCGGATTTTAGATTTCAACAACTATGTTTCCTTCGGTAGAATTACTGTAGCAAAGAACAAGCGAGGAAATGGTAGTGGTAGGATGCTATTAGATAAAGTTTTTGAAGTGATTAACGAACAATTTCCTAATAAAGATATACACATACTCGCTATGAGTTATTTAAAATCATTTTATGAATCCTATGGTTTTGAAGCAGTTTCAAAAGAGTATATTGTGGACCAACACCCTCATATTGATATGATATATTACCGTTAACTTATAGATGATATTTTTTACATAGTCATTAATTAAACTAGAAACTGGAGCATAACTACTTACTTAAAAGTAGATGTGCTTCATAATTTATTATAAATCCAATTAAGTATATTAATATAGTATCCATGCAAATCGGTTATTTAAATACATTATTCAATATAGAAACTATTTAAACTTTAAAAAGTCTATTTTTCCTTCATGACTTACTTCTATATGCATTTTCAACTCTATAATTTTCTATTAAATTGCCAGTAATAACTTGAATTTAATATTGTTAAATAGTCATGTATTATAGATTATAAGTATTTCGAGATCTTATAGGTTAATTCAAAATTAGACTTTAATGTTCTGATAATATAAACTTATAATGTAAAAATATAATTATGATAAAATGAGGTATTAATATATGGACGAAAAGCTATTAAAACAAACCATAGAAAAATTAAATCTGAAAAACAGAAAAGAAATTGAGTATTCACCAGATGCTACGACAGATTTAATAGTCCAAAGTCAAAAAGCTTTAGATAACGTATCTATAAAATTCAAAAAAATACCAAAGCGTTCCTCTAAAGGAAAAGGATATTTTTTAAGATTATTTGACGATAGCCAAAAACCATTTTTAGATTTCACTAAAGGATTTTATCCAAATAACATAGGTATTGGTAAGACTATAGCCAATGATAAACTTTTAACTGAGCAGTTTCTGTCCTACGCAGGTATAAAAACACCCGATACCAAATTCTTTAAACCAAGTGAGTACTCAAAAGCAGTTGAATATGTTAAATCTCAAAGTAGTAAATGTGTTTTAAAACCTAAAGATCTAAGACAATCATTAGGTGCCTTTCGAGACGTGGATATTAATAATTTAGAATCAGCATGGAATGAAAATCTCAAAATCCAAAAAAAATATAAGGTTAAAAACCCTTTAATTATTATTCAAAAACAAGTTGAAGGCTTAGAACTCAGAGTAACTGTTATTGAAGGAAAAGCAGACACAGCAACTTTCCGTGCACCAGGTTATGTTATAGGAGATGGAAAATCTACTATTGAAGATTTAATCAATCAAAAAAATGAAAACAGGAAAAAAAATAATTTTCATTATAAAAATCCTTTTAGATTCAACGAGGCATTACAAATTGGACTTAAAAATAAAAATTTATCTTTAGATTCCATACTTGATTTAGATGAATATCTAATTCTCTATCCTACAGTAGGAATTTCAACAGGTAGAGATAATATAGAAATTAGCGAATTTATTCATCCTAATATTTTCAAGCAGGCAGAAGAGGCAGTAACTGCTGTTCCAAATGTACATACTGCTGGTGTAGATATAATGATAAATAGCCTAGATGCGACTGAGGGTACCATACTAGAAGTCAATCAAAATCCAGCTTTTCAAGTGAATTATTTTAACATGTATGGTATCAAACAAGATCCTTTAGCTAAACTCTTCTCCCATTTTAAACTTGAGCATAGTGTACTAAACGATAATGTCAATATAGAAGAAATTAATCAAGAAGAACTGGACATGATTATTGAAAGATATAGATTTCTTTATAGAAAACAGAATGTATTAGCAAATAGTATAAAACAATTGATAAATAAAAAGTAAGAATCCATGCGGATTCTTACTTTTTATTTTCTTCTACTCTTATCTCTCCTGCATCTACCCAAGAAGAACTAGTGAAATTAGCATTATATTCCAAACTCACTATAGCAGGTTTATCTTTTATTTCGATAGTTATACCTCTATTAAGGTCTAATATATCATAAACAAGTATTTTATCATCGTTCTTAATAATTACATTTATTTTATTTTTAGCCTTTTTGTTTCTGTAAAAACTAGTTAGTGTTACCAATTGTTTATTTTCACTTTTTTCAATTGCAAAACTATAAGTATCATATATATTGACCAGATCGGTTTCTGGTTTTACATGAACAAAACCTTTGCTATCAATAATTTCTGCTTTATTTACTGGTCTTATAGACAATCCATTATAAGTAACAACTCTGTCATCTTCATTAGATTTATCTTCTTCAGATTCAGCCTTATCCTCTTTAACAGTGTTAATACCAAATCGGAGCAATACTGGCCAATACTTTTCAATTATCTTCTTATAGAGTGAATAATTTCTTCTTTCTTTAATAGAAGGTGCTTGTATTAAGTCAATAATCTTCCTGCAATTTGTGAAAATAAACTCTTCCGTTTCAGGATCAGTTTCTAAAGTTAACATGCTGTGCCAATTTCCCATCCGTGACTCTAAATGAAATATATCAAAATAATGTCTGCCTTTTGTAAAGCCCTCAGTTACTAGATTACGTTCAAAATATTCGTTCAACTCTTTATCAACATTTTCATTCTCAATAAACCTCTTAGGTAATCCATGTACACACTTTTTATAAAAATTAAAAGTATCTTTATGATTATCTAATTCTCTGGAGAAGTCTGCTTTCCCCATGCCAAAAACTGTAGATTTTATGTGAATCGCTTTATTGTACTTCTTCTCATTTCTATAATAATTTGCTAGAGCATAAGCGTGTTTAGAGTTATATATTTTGTTTAATTCATTGATTTGTTCTTTACTAGGAGTATAATTAGATAGTTTAATTATGTTATGATTCCATCCTAGATAAGCTTTCATACTTGAAGTAATTTTTTCATCAATTTTATAAATTTTCTTTGCCATTCTAGTAGCAAGTTTCTTACTTGATTGAGTGTAAGTTAGGTATTCAATTTCATTACTAAAATCCCTTGTTAAAGCAGCAGACACTCTAGAATCAATACCTGCCGTTACTGTAACAAATTTATCACTATCAAGATTTTCTAAATATTTGCTACTATTTTTAAAATAAGGATCTAGAATGTTAAAAACCTCTTGTACGCTTGTATCACTTAATTGATTTCTAGGATAAAATCTTACAAATTCAAAATTCTCATAATCAAGATATAGACTGGGATTAAATTTATACATATCTTTAAATCTAGTAAAATCCAGTTCAGTATGGAATCCTGGAGTTCTTCTATCTAATGAAATATTATATTCATTCAGTACCTCATTCAAAAGTGAGTCATGAGATGCTAATGTTTTTGAATCTTTATGGTAAACCAAAGGTCTTAACTGAGAAGCATCACTATAAATACGATAATTACCTGCTTTGTTAAAAATTAGATTATATCTACCATTAATATAATCAAGTTCTTCTTCGAGATTCTCAACTTTAAGAAGATTATTTAAAACATCACTAGTAGTTAAACTAGAGTTCCTAATATCAAAACAATAACCAATCAAAACTACAGTATCATTGTCATTTGTTTCTTCAATCACATCAACAGTATCGTCATAATATATGTTGAGTTGAGGTAATTTATATGCTTTAAAATTTTGTAGTATATTATCTAAATGCCAACTTGTAATAATATAACTTGAATTATACTCAAGCTCTTTAACTTTCATTAAGTTCCCTCCAACAAAACTACTAAATATACTCAAATAGAATAACTTGATATTAATTTATTAGCATAGTAATCTTTCTTATTATAAAAATTCAGTATTTCACTCAAGATACCTTTTTCAGTATCATTTAATTGAATTTTGTTTTCTACTTTATGTTTAACTAGCAATGATTCAAGTAAATCCTTAAAGGGCTCTCTAGGCTCACCTTTTAGAGGTATATGATGCATTGTATGGTTAGCATTAGTATTTATTTCAATTATGAAAGCTTCTTCCCCTTTATAGTCCTCAGTCATCATGTCTACCCCTCCACTATGTAATCCAGGAATGGATGCAATGGCGTTAATAGCCATGGTTATAATTTCTTCAGATATCGTATCTGTAATATCTATACTTTCGCCACCCAATGTTAAATTAGATATATCAGTTAATAATAAAACCTCATCCTTTGAAGGAATACTATCTAGTGATTTATCTTCGGATTGCAACCTTTTTATAAGTTTATTATCTATCGGTATTAGTTTATTATTAAAATACTTAATTAAAGATCGAAGTCTGTTTTTCTCATTTATTAAATCTTCAATTGTATCATTACCATTACCTACTATATGTGACGGTAGACGTAGTGTGGCAGCTGAGAACCTACCTTCAATAACTGAAACTCTAATATCAAAACCATTTATAAAGCGTTGAACAATACAAGAGGGATTCTTAACTTTATTTTTCTTTTGAGCCAAAATTGAATCATTCCAAGCCTCTTCAAAGTTTTCACTTCTTACATCTAATTCTATACCTTTACCACCAGCAAGTGATAAAGGTTTTAACACGTAAGAATATCCAGAGTTATCCTCAATATAATTTTTTGCTTCCTCATACTCGTCAGCTTTAAACAACTTCGAGTTAAGGCTTTTAAATTCTTGTTGCTCAAGATATTTTTCTAATTTAAATTTATCTCTACATAGGTCGAAAGACCCTTTTGAAGTTGTAGACACTCTAAGGCCTTTTAACCCCCCGATTCTCTGTCTATTATAGTAAAAATTAGTCAGTTTAAACTTCCGATCGCGTTTAATAGCAACTCCAAGTGCTTTAGCATAAATATCTAAAAAATCAGATGTTACACTAAGAGAATTATTAAACTGATTATTATGCATTGTATTATATTTGATAATTACATCATTAATTGAATTATTCATATTATCTTGCCCTTCTTAGCAAATACCTTACTTAAATTCTTCACGCAAGTTCTTAAGATATCTTTCAACTTCTATTTCGTATTTAGGGTTAAAGTCCTCATACAAATTAATTATATCTAAAAATCGATTTACTGCTTCTTGTCTATCTTCTTCTGCTACACGCTCTAATCTAGGTATATACCACTTACGAACATAAAAACTTAGTCTTTCATTTAAATAAACATCTAGTAAATCATATTTTTTCAAGAAAGGAATTCTTTCTAATTCAAGAGTATAATACTTATCAAAAAACGTTTTAGATACAGTATTTGTTACACTACCAGAGACAGCCGCGTAGTATACATGAATGAATTTATCAAGACCTTGTATAGAATTACAGTTTAATACCAATTCTTGAAAAAACATTGTGTCCTGACCAGCGGCACCTTCAATCATATTCAGATTGTTTTCTATAATAATCTCTCGTTTTACAATTAAAGCTTGAATACTCTGTACTCTCATAGCGGCTCTTATCATATATTCTTTAGGGTCATTAATATATAATTTACCATAATTGTATTTTTTTATTGTACCTGTGTATTTGCCTGCAGTTCTTTTATCACTATCTTCTTTTATTATATTTCCCACAACCATATCTACATTTGAATCTTTAATTGTATTTAATAGTTGATGGAAACCATCCCCTGTCGCTTCATTATCGGGATCAAGATATGTAATATAATCCGTAGTTGCTAGTCTTGCTCCTTTATTTCTGGGTCTAGAGGCACTGCCTGAACCTTCGTCAAATTTGTAATAGATTATATCCGGATGCCTTCTGATTAGACGATTGATTATTTTAACTGTTGTCAAATCAGTACTACCATCATTTACAAATATAATTTCCATTTTATTAAAACTACTAGATCTTTTTAAACTAGCAAAACATTTTTCTTCTAGGTATTTACCATTATTGTGAATTGGGATAATTACACTCAATTCTTTTTTTATATTTCCCGAATTGTTGTCTTTTTTATTTCTTTTGGTAATTTCATTACTGTCTAAATTATATCCTTTGGTGATTGCTTCTAAGTCACTAATTTGTCTAATAGCAGTGACATCAATCATTGTCTTTGTTAAATCAGAAATTACATTAATATAATTATGACTTTCATGATTTTCATCTTTTGTGACAAAATTTACATCTGTGTACCTAAATGCTGAGTATAATTCTTCAAGATAGTATTCTTCATATAGATTTTCATCACTGAAAAAAGTGATAAAATCATAGTCTTGGATTATTTCAATTGATAAATCTTTTTTATGTATGTAAGATTTATTATCAAAAATTTGTCTTTCAAAATCTTCAAGTAACACATCTTTTTCTAATATAACTAGAACTTTTTCTTTTAATTTAGGAACTTCTAACCCAACTGTTCTAGCAATTTCCATTAATCTGTCAAACGTAGTATGATTTTTCATTACTGACCGTATACTCTTGGCTTGTAATTCATTCAAATCCATCTCATCAGAATTATAGATCACCCTAAAATCATCTGGAGCATTAATCATTCTAACATTAGGGAATTCATTATTTATTCCAGTATTATAATTTGAAAGTAACAAATTACCGAATGCTTGTAACTCATACACTCTATTAGCAAACATTGTCTCAGAGTATTTTACTGAATTCATATTTATTGTCCATCTAAATATCTTGTGTAATTTCATTAAAAAATCATGCGATACAGGAGGTGTAAGATAAGGAATATATTCTTCTGGGAATTGATACCTTGGGTCTTGTAACTCAAAATTTCTATCTATTATCGTTAAAGGTGCATTTTCTTTAATTATTGAATTAAATAATCTAGAAGTCTCAGTCATCCTCACACGATATTTAGTTAGCCAAGAACCAGCAAATAGAATTTCATTTTTATATTCTTCAGCATAGTTTGTCCTAGTACCAACTGGGTTATGAATTAAAGGATTTACACCAAATTGCAATACCTTCACATTTTTGTTATTAGTATATTCTTTATATAGTCGAACCATCTCTTGTGCACTTGTGTAAATATATTTACAGTGTTTTGCAAGATTTTTAAATAAATGATAATTAACGGGATCTTCTTTTGAATAGAATACTGTAGGTATGCCTCGTTTATTGTATTCTTCTGCAAGCTGAATCATCTGTCTGCGGATTGGACCGTTTGGACTAGATGAGCCATTCCAACTTCCATCCAGCCCTCTCCATGTTGTTGCAAAGATTACAAAGTCATACTCTTTAAAGTTCGTTCTATTCTCTCTAGAGATAAATTCAACATTGGCAACATTTTTAAAAGAATTGAATAAAAACTCATCTGCTATTATTCCTACATAATAGTCTAGTTTATTGAATATTCTACTACCATTGCTTTCTGGTATATTGTTAACTATCGAGTTGAATTTTTCAAGTGCCAAGTGTCTTTTTAAGTCTTTAACTTTTAAA
>Ga0079226_10001626_pt1 | contig 17251 bp, 12 predicted proteins | sample Poulit2014_FD_76345 | JGI IMG/M metagenome (GOLD analysis project Ga0079226, IMG submission 76345) | Agricultural soil microbial communities from Georgia to study Nitrogen management - Poultry litter 2014 | ecosystem: Environmental > Terrestrial > Soil > Agricultural land | place: USA: Georgia...
AAATGACTACCAAAATCGTGTTACCATAGCAAAGGTAAACGTCGATGAAAACTCGGATACGGCGGCCAAATACGGTGTGCGAGGTATTCCCACACTGATGCTATTCAAAGATGGCGAGGTCTCCCAGACCAAGGTTGGCGCCCTGTCCAAAGCACAACTATATCAGTTCCTCGACGAATCCATATAACGAATTCCAACCTCATAAACCTAGCACAGAGCGGGCGCTATCCTTTTCCCTTTAGCCCCGTTCGCACACGCTAATTCCCTTCTTTTTCTCAAATGCATCTCAACGAACTCAAAGCACTGCACGTCTCGCAGTTGCTCGAAATGGCTGCCAGCCTGAATATTGAAAATGCGAGTCGCATGCGCAAACAAGAACTTATGTTTGCGATTATGAAAAACCGCGCCAAACAAGGCGAACAAATATTCGGCGACGGCGTCCTTGAAGTACTTCCTGACGGTTTTGGTTTCCTGCGCTCGCCTGAAACTTCTTATCTGGCCAGCACAGACGACATCTATATTTCTCCCTCGCAAATTCGCCGCTTCAATTTACATACTGGTGATTCTATTGAGGGCGAAGTACGCACGCCCAAAGATGGCGAGCGCTATTTTGCCCTGGTCAAGGTCGACAAGGTCAACGGCATGCAGCCCGAGAAAATCAAACATCGCATCATGTTTGAGAATCTCACCCCCCTGCATCCTGACAAGCGCATGATTCTCGAGCGCGATATCAAGAGCGAAGAAAACACCACGGGTCGCATACTGGATATATTTTCACCGATTGGCAAAGGCCAACGCGCTTTAATTGTAGCCAGTCCAAAATCGGGTAAAACCGTGATGATGCAGCATATCGCGCATGCCATCACAACCAATTACCCCGACTCTATTGTGATTGTCCTTCTGGTTGACGAGCGTCCCGAAGAGGTCACAGAAATGCAACGCACTGTTCGTGGCGAGGTGGTCGCATCGACCTTTGATGAGCCTGCTACACGACACGTTCAGGTGGCTGAAATGGTGATCGAAAAGGCCAAACGTTTGGCTGAACTCAAAAAAGATGTAGTCATCCTGCTCGACTCTATTACCCGCCTGGCTCGAGCCTATAACACTGTCGTACCTGCTTCTGGCAAGGTTTTAACCGGGGGTGTCGATGCCAATGCTTTGCAACGCCCCAAACGCTTTTTTGGTGCGGCTCGCAACCTTGAAGAAGGTGGTTCGCTGACGATTATCGGTACGGCACTCATCGAGACCGGTAGCCGCATGGATGAAGTTATTTACGAAGAATTCAAAGGCACTGGTAACTCGGAAATCCACCTCGAGCGCCGCTTGGCTGAAAAACGTGTTTACCCATCGATCAACCTCAAAAAGACCAGTACACGTCGCGAAGAACTCCTTATTGCACCAGACTTATTGCAAAAGACATGGGTATTGCGCAAGTTTATCCATGATATGGACGAAACAGACGCCATGGAATTTATCCTGGATAAGATCCGCGCCACCAAAACCAACGATGAGTTTTTTGACATGATGAAAAAGTAATCACGCCTGTCACAGTGCGTGATATGTGCGTCCCAGCGCACATTCCAACTTGCCACTCTTATTTTTAATCACCTGATTCGTCTTTTTCCTTTGCCGACCCAGAGGCATCATCGGTGTTAGTGGATGCCCGCGGGTGAGTGGTTTCAAGCTTGGTTTTAGAACGCACTCGTAAAGATCCTGTCGGTGATTTTTTACGCTCATCGGTTTGGTCTGCGGCGTCGATCCCTTTGGGCTTAGGGGCCTGAATTTGCTTGTCCAAGGGGGCAATACGTAATGGCAGTATGCTTTCCTGGATTGCCTCTGCCTGCTCTTCAGATGTGCCAGTGGCAATTTCTTCTACCGAAAAATCATCCCAATCCCCGGTAATCTGGTAGCGTATGGTCATCGCTTTGGATAAAGGGTGCTTTAATATCCACTGCGCCAATAGGGCCCCCATACCCACAATAGGATTAACCGCAATTCCAGCTGCCAACGCAGCCCCGCTGACATCCAACTCGGGAATGACCAATGCTTGGGCATCTATTTGATGGCTCTGTAAATGCGTGCGACCCTCAAAAAACAATGATCCTACGGGACTAACCACCTTATAGTCATCGGTATGGACCCAACCGCGCTCAAACTGAACCTCACCCTCGATCATGTGAAAGGGGAATCCCTCTTTGAGCACACTGCCCACGTCTAAATCCAATCGTGCGATGCGGGATAATGATTGCAAGGAGAGAAACTCTAGCAATTTGGCTGAACGAGATTGTATGGGCTGTAGGCGACCATTTTCCAAATCCAACACGACCTGACCTTGCAAATCATCTAAATTACTGCGCCAAGGTAAATAAGGCCAATCAAATTCGGCTGTCATCAGCCCTTGGCCACCTTCTACGTAGCCAGCCAAACCTAAATAGTCAGCATAAGAACCCAAGTTTTCAAAATTGCTTTCCCACTGCAATGATAAGCCCGACTCAGCACCCCAAATCGCCCAGTGACCACTGCCTTGGGTGTGCATGACTTGATCCACAGACATTTCAAAAGAATCAATAGTCCATCCTAGCCCCTCGGCCATCCCACTGGCCTCCACAGCTAATGTACCTAGTTTATAGCCCCCCACATTAAACTCGTCTACCTTGAGCGATACAGAGGGAAGCTGTGGCAACAACGGCGAATGTGCAGGCTCTACTGCTGGCATTTTGGACACAGGGCTAGTTTTTTCGCCAGGAGTAGAGGTTTGGCTTAAATCACCTTTAGTGATGACCCGTCCCCCTTTGGGAGGTTGCACACCTATTTTTGGAACAAAATCTGCCAGCACATCAAAACGATGAAAATGCGCCTTTACGTGCCCAAATGGGTGTCCGTTACTGGCTTGTTGATGCCAAAATACTGTACCAGCAATTTGGTCCGAGCTGATATCTGCGCGCCACTGCTCGGGCTCGAGCAGCTGATGTGTATAGGTGAAAAGCTCCAGACCAAAACCCAATGCATAGACTTCATCAGCTTGTAAACGCACTTGAGAGCGCTCAGGCCACTGCCAAGCCGGCTCATCCACACTATCAATATGCTCCAACCAATCCCACCAAGCATCAACATCCAAAAACGAGTACTGCAGGTCCATGTTTAATTGTTCTGGTTCTAAAGGTAATTTGTTTTCCGCAGTGAGCGCTGAAAAGAGACCCGCTGACTCGACCCGATGCTGCGCAAAGTCTAATACCGCTTGACCGTAGAGACGTTCTTCCAAAGCAAGATACAGTTGATTTCTATCGCCATCATCATCCAAAAATAGCCAGTCGAGTTGTATGGGCCAACTTTTATCGGTTTTGGTCTTTTGCAAAGGGGCCGGTAAATCAATCGAAAGCCCCTGCAAATTGCTGCGCGCTGCGATTTTTAAATGCTCGGATTCGTCCAATGTGAGCATAGCATCCACAGCAAAGTCACCTTCCAGAACGCTCAGTGCAGGGTGTTCATAAAACGCTTGTAAATCTGCTGTATGCGGATGTGCCTCGACTTGCATTTCATCCTCTGGGGTGCCGAGACTGCCATGCATGGCAAAGGGTCCTCCCAGCCAATATGCGTGCACATCAACTTCGTGCACACCATTTTCTGAAAAGCCAAAGCTGCCCTGTACCTGTGTTAGAGGTGCAAATTCAGGCCACAACTCAACCACCGCGGGTTCTTTAACATGCACCTTCCCCTGAACCCTTGTTAACTCTTCCATCTGCTCTTCAGGCACACCTAAAGGCACCTCAAGCAATAAATCAAGTAGCCAGTCAGGCCCACTAATCTTTTGCACATCAACAGTATCTTTGAGTAATTCACCCAGATTAGAATGTGACCACAATAAAAAGAAATCATCAGCAGTAGCCTGCCCCTGAGCATTTAAGGTCAAATCTGCTTGCTCATATAAATCAACGATCTGAGCTGATATGTGGTGAATGAGGGCTGCATGGTCAGCACTTAAACGTAACGAGGGCTCATTCTCAACCTCAATACGCATATCGTCATTTTCCCAATACAGCCAACCGTCCAACCCGGTCAGTGCAGGCCACCCCGCCTCTTGTGCTGTCGCTGGATAATAATCAATAGTGGTATTCTCAAATTGAGCCTCTAATTGAAAGTGACCCGTCTCACGCGCTTGATAATATTCAAAATCATCGAGCAGCCCTTGCCACTGAAAACGCAACTGCTCAATTTGACCTGCGGTAAGTCCCTCTTGTAGCCACTCACGCAAATCAGGATCCAAGCTATTGGGAAAGTACTTATAAATACTCGCCAGCGTAATGTGCTCTCCCGCACCTTCCAAGTCAACTTTACTCAGCCATAGGTCCTCGGCATGCAATTGTAATGCTCCCTCTAGCTGCAGCACACCCACCCCCGTGTCGATCCGGAGTTGCTTGATTTGCCACTGACCATCCGTCGCCGCATCAACACCAGCAGAATCCATGGCGAGCAAAGAAGAGGAATCCAAAGCTATATCAGACTGCTTGGAATTTGTTTGCTGAGCTTCACTATAAGCATCCAAATTAACCTGCTTAAAAAATAATGGCTCGGTAAACTCATCAGGTACATGCACGTTCAAGTCGTGCAGCTGTGCACGCCAATGGGCGCCCGGGATGGATAAGGGTACAGGCCCCTCTGCAGACAGTTCAGCTAAAAACGCTAAAGCTTGCTGATTGAATTCAAAATGAAAGTTGGCTGCTCGTGCTTGGAAAAAAGGTTGTGGCTCGATGGATAACAACTGGCGGCCATCTGCCCAGAACGGCCGATCAATTGCCACTGAACCTTCGGCATGGGTGAGTTCCTCGTCTTTTATATCAAACAAAAACTGGCCATTCAAAGTGCCTTGATACAGAAAACTGGGCATATCCACCCACCGACGCCAAGCCGAGGGCTGTAAATGATTGACCTGCACACGAATCTGGCCCTGAGCTAATGTAGGGGGCTGCTCAGTATGAATCTTTTCATCAGGCAGCTGCCATTCACTGCTAAAACGTAACTGCGTATGTGCTTGCCGCAAACTCGATAGCACTCCATTGATCTGAAGCTGACCATATTGTTGCTTTAAACTTAGGGATTCAACCTGTAAGGCCAAAGGCGGCTGCTCGGAAGCTAAATCCTGCCATACCACATGACTCTCACTAATCTGCAAACGCCCCTGCTGAGAAAGCCAACGATAAACACCCGCTTTGAGATCCACTACTTGAGCTGGTGGATCAATATCCTCTTCGGTGGTGGGCTGACTAAAGAAATCAATTTCACCTGATTCGTCACGGCTAACCAACAACGCTAAGCCTGTCACATTCAAATGAGAAAAATGGGGGCTGCGCGCCCAAAAACTGCTAAGTTTAAGCTGCCCAACGGCATGGGGGATACTCAACACCTCATGCCCTTGAGAATTAGATACAGCAACATCTTCGAGTTCAAGTTCGGGCCCAAGCCCGCGCCACCGCGCTTGAATGTGGCCAATCTCGACAGGCGCGCCAACCGCCTGCGACAGCACTCGGGTGATGGGTTCTTTCCATAGATGGATAGACGGCAGCACCCAATACTTGGCAGCAGCAAAGGCCACACCTGCAACAACGCAAAATGCCAACACTAAATAAACTACAATGCGGAAAAAACGTCTTGCAGTCACCCTGCTTCGCCCCATTGAATTATGGTCTAAACACCAACACCCATGAAAAACTCACACTATAAACAATCGGGGTGGTGATTGCTATAAAATTTGGTAAACACATCGAACCAAACCTTCTTTATCGGGCTTGTCCATGCCACACAACCAACCTGATCTAACGCACGCGTTCGAGTGGTCACGCGCACTCAAACGCAAAATCAACCGCGACCCTGATTTTGAGCCATGGTTATTGCTTCATTATTTAGAGCCTATCACTGCCGAACGCCTCCAACAGTGGTGGACTGCCATTCACAATGAGCAGTACCTCGACCCCGAAAGCTTTAAAGAGGTCCTGCGGCGCGTCCGTGACCAAGTCTTTTTTGTGCAATATCTGCGTGAAGTCACACAGCGTGCGCACCCTCAAGAAACAGGCCATGTGATGAGCCTCCTGGCAGAGCAATGCGTACGCAAAACCTACCTGTTTTGGTGGGACCTTTTAGCGAACACACACGGTGCGCCAACTAATGCAGAAACAGGCGCCCCTTTGGATCTGCTCATCGTTGCCATGGGCAAATGGGGAGGCCGTGAACTCAATGTCTCGTCTGACATCGATTTTATTGTCCTTTATCAGCAAGACGGGTATACGCAGGGACAACGCCCACTGAGCTTTCATGAATTTTATACCCATCTGACCCAACGCATGCTGTCCACACTATCCCAACATACTGTAGAGGGCATCGTTTTTCGTACCGACCTGCGTTTACGTCCGGATGGTGATGCGGGACCATTGGTGTGGAGCCTACAAGGGTTACACCAATACTTTATCAAACAAGGGCGCGATTGGGAGCGCTATGCCTGGGTAAAAGCGCGGCCTATTCAAATCCGCGACAACGTCTATACACAAAAAGCACACCAAATTCTGGAAAGTATCCGCCAGCCTTTTGTATATCGAAAGTATTTGGACTTTGATGCACTGCAACCCCTACGCACCCTACGCGAACAAATACGTGATGACTGGCATCAAACGGTGCGCAGCCGCCGAAAACTGGACGATAGCTTAAATATAAAAATTGGTGATGGCAGCATTCGTGAGATTGAATTCATTGTGCAGTTGAATCAACTCATCCATGGTGGACATTCTCCATCCCTGCAAAAAACCAATCTCCATGCGGCACTAAAAGCACAAGTTCAGGCAGAACTGATCGCCCCACAACTGGCCCACACGTTGGGTAATCACTATGATTTTTTAAGGCAAATAGAACACTTATTGCAGTTTAGAGACGATAATCAAACTCACCTACTGCCCACTGAGCCCCATGATATTGCAGCACTGGCTGCTTTATTAGGAATGAATCAAACCCAATTTGAAGCCAAACTGAATCAATGTCGCACAGAAATCAGCCAAGCGTTTAAAAATGCCTTTCGCATTGTTGGTATGCCTGAGCTACAGCAACCACAATCACATCATTCACAGCAATCTCCATCCCAAACAAATCATGCGCACAAAATTACCACGCAAGATCTGGATGCGATCAACGAGGAAATTCAAGCGCAATTACATACGCAATGGGCGCAGCTGCAAGAACAATTCTTTGAATCACAACGCGGACAGCGGTTAAATGAGCATACACATCAACGAATTTTAAATCTGGCAGATGCCTTTAAAGTCGCGGTTTTACGTACTGATAACCCCACAGAAACAGCGCCGCGCATATGGCGGTTAATTGATCAAATTGCCCTGCGCAGCGCCTACCTAAGTCTTTTCAGCGTATATCCAGAAACAGTCAGTCGGTGCTGCAAAATCTTGGCCACCAGTCCTTGGGCTGCTCAGTATCTGACGCAACACCCTGTGGTATTAAACCGTTTGACACAATGGCATCGTCTGATGAGTCCAGTCGACTTTACTGCCCTGAGTGCTCAGCTTAGCAACGACCTCTATGCTTGCCGGCTGCCGGATGGAAGCTTTGATGTTGAAAAACAAATGAACATCATGCGTGACGTGCAGCATCAAGTGATTTTTCAATTATTAGCCCAAGACTTAGAAGGGCTTTTCTCTGTTGAAAGCTTGGCCGATCAGCTCTCTTATTTAGCTGATTACATGCTCGAACATACCCTTGAATGGACCTGGGCTCAGGTACAAAGCACTTATGCCAAAGCAACCAATGACCGCAATTTCGCGATCATTTCATACGGCAAACTGGGAGGTAAAGAACTGGGCTATGCATCAGATTTAGACCTGGTCTTTTTGTACGATGGAAATAACACCGAGGAAATAGAAAGTTATGTACGCCTAGCGCGCCGCATGATTAACTGGCTCTCAGCCCTCACCTCATCAGGACGTCTTTACGAAGTCGATATGCGACTACGCCCAGATGGCAATGCAGGGTTAATAGCTGTCAATATTGACACCTTTGAGAACTACCAGCGCACCAAAGCCTGGACCTGGGAGCACCAAGCCATCACCCGCGCTCGCTTTACCGCCGGCGCCCCCACAATCGGGGCCCGCTTTGAGCGATTACGCCGTGCTATTTTGCAGAAAAAACGCAAAAGTGTCCTTTTAAAAAACCACATAATTGATATCCGCAATAAAATAACCCAAGGCCACCCAAACCCAACCGATCTATTTGATCTCAAGCATGACCGCGGCGGTATGGTAGATGTCGAATTCATCACCCAGTTTTTAGTATTGAATTATGCCTATAAAGTGCCTAAACTGGTAGAAAACTTGGGCAATATCGCCCTACTGAGCATTGCCAGCCAGCACTGCCTCATCCCTCAGGCACTGGCAATACCCGTCATCAACAGTTATCGCTTTTACCGTCGTCGACAACACAGCTTGCGTTTACAGGGACACTCCGTGGCCCGCATAGAAACTCAGCAGGCCCACCCCCATCGTCAAGCCGTGCTTGATCTATGGCGTTATATATTTGAAAATTAAAACTCTATAGCATCTTTTTAATTACTGCTGTTCTAGCCTACATTCATGACAGTCGATACGCTTAAAAACCGCAAGCCCCTCACTCCACCGAAAAACACCAACAAGGTGTTATTACACTCTTGTTGTGCCCCCTGCTCGGGTGAGGTCATGGAGGCCATGACCGCCTCCGGGGTTGATTATGCAATATTTTTCTATAACCCTAATATCCATCCGCGCGAAGAATACGAAATCCGCAAAGAGGAAAACATCCGCTATGCACGCGAACATAACATCGAGTTTATCGACGCTGACTATGATGTTGACAATTGGTTTGAACGGGTTGAGGGCTTAGAGTACGAGCCCGAACGCGGCCTGCGCTGCACCGTTTGTTTTGACATGCGTTTCGAGCGCACCGCCTTATACGCTTATGAGCATGGCTTTAATACCTTTACCAGCTCACTGGGTATCTCGCGCTGGAAAGACATGCAGCAAATCAATGGTTCCGGTGAGCGCGCGGCTGCACGCTATAACAACCTGACCTACTGGACCTACAACTGGAGGCGCCAGGGCGGTGCTCAACGCATGCTAGACATCAGTAAGCGTGAGCACTTTTACCAGCAAGAATACTGCGGCTGTATTTATTCGCTACGTGATACTAATCGCCGTCGTCGCGAGCGCGGTCGTGGCCCCATTGAAATAGGGGTCAAGTTCTACGGCATTAACGACAAAGCAGATTTCACTTAAACAAAAAGCCGATGCCTCATTTAAAGGCATCGGCTTTTTTATAAGGTGAGCATGCTAATTATGATTAGGCCGGCTCAACAGAGTCCTCTTTGTTAAATACAAAGTCGTCTGCCTCAAAATCCACTTGGATGATATCACCTTCAGCGAAATCACCCTGGAGGATTTTCTTAGCCAGCGGGTTTTCCAAATACTGTTGCACGGCTCTTTTTAACGGACGTGCTCCAAACACTGGGTCGAAGCCTACCTTGGCCAGCTCGGCCAACGCTGCAGGATGAATATCCAACTGCAAGTGACGCTCTTCGAGACGCTGCGCCAAACGCTGAATTTGTATCTGCGCTATTGCTTGGATATGTTTGGCGTCCAGGCTATGGAAGACCACTACCTCGTCGATACGGTTCAAAAACTCGGGACGGAAAGATGTTTTGAGCTCATCCCAAACAACATCCTTGACCTTTTCATAAGGCTCATCAGACATTGCCTGAATATGATGAGAACCTAAATTAGAGGTCATAATAATAACTGTGTTTTTGAAATCGACAGTTCTGCCCTGACCATCCGTCAGTCGACCATCATCAAGCACCTGCAACAGCACATTAAAGACATCAGGGTGCGCTTTTTCTACCTCATCGAGCAAAATAACGCTATAGGGCTTACGGCGTACCGCCTCGGTTAAATAACCGCCTTGCTCATAGCCCACATACCCTGGAGGCGCACCAATCAGACGTGCCACTGAGTGTTTTTCCATAAACTCAGACATGTCGATGCGGATCAGATGCTCTTCAGAGTCAAAGAGAAACTCGGCCAAAGCTTTGCTCAGCTCGGTTTTACCGACGCCAGTTGGCCCCAAGAACAAAAATGAACCATACGGGCGTCCTGGATCAGCCAAACCTGCTCGTGAACGACGAATCGCATCGGCCACCAAAGTAACAGCCTCATTTTGACCAATCACACGCTCATGCAAATGGGATTCCATCTGAATCAGTTTTTCACGCTCTCCTTGCATCATCCGAGCAACAGGAATGCCAGTCGCACGCGACACTACCTCGGCAATTTCCTCAACACCAACTTCGGTGCGCATCAAGCGTGGGTGATCATGGGCCTCATCTGAAAGACCTTCTTCGGCAGCCTTCAAACGCTCTTCCAACTGCGGTAGCTTGCCGTATTGGAGCTCGGCCAATTTATCGAATTGCCCCTTGCGTTGCAGCTCGGCCATCTCGGCCCGCACCTCATCAATCTCTTCTTTGATGGCTTGCGAACCTTGGACAGCAGCTTTTTCAGATTTCCAAACCTCTTCGTAATCGTTGTACTCACGCTCTAGATGCTCGAGCTCATCTTCAATAACTTGCAAACGCTTTTTAGAAGCATCATCGGTTTCTTTTTTGACTGCTTCGCGCTCGATTTTCAACTGAATCATTCGACGATCGAGCTTGTCCATCACCTCGGGTTTGGAATCAATTTCCATGCGGATTCGAGCAGCTGCTTCATCAATGAGGTCAATTGCTTTATCAGGCAAAAACCGATCCGTAATGTAACGCTGTGAGAGCTCGGCTGCTGACACCAGTGCAGGGTCTGTTATAGCCACCCCATGATGCAACTCGTAACGCTCGCGCAAACCGCGCAAGATAGCGATGGTTGAAGGCACATCGGGCTCGTCTACCTGCACTCGCTGAAAGCGACGCTCTAAAGCGGCATCTTTCTCAATGTACTGACGATACTCGTCTAAGGTCGTGGCACCAATACAATGTAATTCACCACGCGCCAAAGCTGGTTTGAGCATATTGCCAGCGTCCATTGCGCCCTCGGCCTTGCCTGCACCCACAACCATATGGATTTCATCTATAAAGAGGATTGTCTTGCCCGCATCTTGACCCAGCTCTTTAAGAACAGCCTTGAGGCGTTCCTCGAATTCACCGCGGAACTTAGCCCCAGCGAGCAACGCTGCCAAATCAAGCACCAGCAATCGTTTGCCTTTGAGGTTTTCAGGCACCTCATTATTGACGATCCGTTGGGCCAAACCTTCTACAATGGCGGTTTTACCCACACCAGGTTCACCAATAAGTACAGGGTTGTTTTTGGTGCGACGTTGTAAGATTTGTATCGAACGACGAATCTCATCGTCACGACCGATTACCGGATCCAATTTGCCCAAGCGCGCTTGTTCAGTTAAATCCATGGTGTATTTAGCCAGAGCCTCGCGCTGCTCATCAGCCTCTGGGCTATCAACAGAAGCCCCGCCGCGCAAATCATCAATGGCGCTTTGCAATGCCGTGTCTTGGACCCCAGCATCACGCAACAACTGGCCAATGCGGCCTTTATCTCGGGCCAACACTAATAAGAAAAGCTCGCCGGCGATATAAGTATCACCACGGTCTTTAGCCTCTTTGTCAGTTAAGGCCAACGTCCTTTGTAAATCACGACTAATATTTAGCTCAGCCCCTTGTCCTTGGACCTCGGGCAACGCATCAATGGCGTTTTGAACCTCGGTGCGTAGTCGCTGCACAGAGGCACCTGCACGAGCAAATAAACTGGCCGCACCTGAATCATTGTCTTCTAAAAGTGCCCACAATACGTGGACAGGCTCGAGATAAGCATGATGTTTTTGCATCGCCAGGCTTTGGGCATCTGCCAAAGCTTGCTGAAATTTTGTTGTAAACTTGTCAATACGCATTATATTTCCTAGCCTTTGTCATCAAATCTGCATCTTTTATCAGTCTATATAATGTATATCGTGGCACATGCACCATTTTTCAAGGTGTGAAATGTAAACAATTATTTATTTTTACATCCAATCCAAACGACTCGTTATTTTAAGTGCAAAAGATTTGGAAAAGCTTTACACTTAAATTTAAAGTAATCTATCGTGAATGTTGATCAACAATAGCTTTAAAGCGGTTTTATTCACGCTACAATTAACGAGTGCTTGCACTGCCGCAAACACCCAGTAGTAAATTAAATATATCCATGCATAAAAAAATTCCCGTTACCTCGGACTCGGTGCGTTGCTCTACCTGCATGCTTAGTGAGTTATGCCTATCATTTGGGCTAAACATGAGCGAGCTCGAGCAGCTTGATGCCTTGGTCCAAGAACGCATTCGCCTGACTAAGGGCAGCACCCTTTTTCGTCTTGGAGAGGACACAGAGGCCATTTACGCTTTACGCTCGGGCAGCCTCAAGACACAGCTCGAGGACGCATCAGGACAGGTTCAAATTACGAGCTTTTTGCTCCCCGGTGAAATAGCAGGCATCGATGGGCTCCAAACAGATATTCACCGTTCTCATGCCATTGCACTAGAAGACAGCGAAGTTTGCGTCATGCGTATGGACGATTTCGATCGCTTGGCAGCCGAAATGCCAGTCTTGCAATCACAACTGCGTCGCCTTATGAGTCAGGAAATAGCACGTTCTCACAACCTCATGAAAACATTGGGGGCATTACGCAGTGAGCAGCGTTTGGCCGCCTTCCTGTTAAATTTGTCCGAGCGGCTATCCGCCTTGGGCTATTCTCCGTACGAATTCATATTGCGTATGAGCCGCGAAGAGATTGGTAACTTTTTAGGCCTCACTCTAGAAACAGTGAGTCGTTTGTTCTCCCGTTTTGCCCGAGAGGGATTGCTCAAAATACAACAACGCGAGGTTATGCTCTTAGACTTGGATACATTACGGGTGCTTTCAGGTGTTGAGTGTGCAGCTGAACAACCCACCAATCAATAAGAATTCAAAAATCATCTTCATACTGAGGTGGAGTGATTTTTACCGTCAAATAACTGATCACTATTCCAACACACCAAAACAAGAAAAAACCCAACGTATAAGCTGCGGCGCGACTCAGTTGAACATGCCCCAAAAACATTATCTCCGCGGGGTCAATCAGCAAAAACACAATGAAACAAAGGACGACAGCGCCCAAAAATGATGGCCAAAGTATCGCCCCTAGCCAAATTCTTCGGTACTCGCTACGTGTGCAAATCATTTTTACTCCTGACACAATCTTTTTATCCGTAACGACTGACACTCATAGTATGTCTTGACAGAGTAATGAAATTAACTTGCACCTGCTTTGATTTAAAATAACTCCATGCAAAAAAATAGCCCACCGTTGGTGGGCTATTTATGTCATATGAGCCATATTTTCATGCTGACTGGCAACATTAACGAGTAATAATTTTAGGAACCTTATTCCCCGACCTTTGGCTGTGCAGATACCGCGCTGGATTTTTCCTTGGCCTCTTGCTCTTGTAGGGCTGGGACATCCATTGCTGCCGGCGCATCACCCGGAGAGCGCTCTTGTAGCACCTCGATAATCAATCCGCGCCGCACAGCACCACCCATATCTTCGTCAGCACCTGTTGAAAAGGCCAAATAAATCGTAATGATACAGGCCACCACCACTATGGCCGGGCCAGACATGAGTATCCATGGCCAAGGCTCCTTGTACCAAGGATTTGGATTGGCATCGAGTTCTTCCATGGACTTACCCATTAGGACTCCTTGTTTAATCAAATTAATAACTTTATTAAAGGGCTAATAGCCGCCCGATGCACAGGCGGCTAATGACAGATGATCTAGTGATTGGGAATATAGAAGTTAGTCGGCTCTTCGCGACTTTCAGAGCGGCCCACCACGGGATCAGTCTCGATCTGGATTTTGATCGGATGCATGCCTATCGTCATCTCGGGCTCATAAGGTGTTCGGATAACAATAGGCACCAACTGGTTGCTAGCAGGCTCGAGGATTACCTTATTACTGTTGTTATCGGTATTGATAATTTCAATATCATCAAAGCCAGTGGCCGATAATCTAACCTCGACAGACTCTTCGCGAGTATTAGCAATTTGCAAACGATATACGTTTTCAATCGTCTGCTCATCGACAACCCGACCCAAACTACTGCGGTCGCGGATCACATCTAGTTTTAGGCTACTACGTGTGGCCAGTGACCCAAAAAACACCGCAACGATAATCACTAACAACGCTGTATAAACCAACACACGAGGACGGAAAACGCGTTTACGTGCTTGTTTTTGATCTAAGCGCTCGGTAATGGCTCGTCCAGATGTGTAGCGAATCAGATTGGGCTCGTAACCCATTTTTTCCATCACCTCATTGCAGACATCGACGCAGTGACCACAGCCAATACACATGTACTGCAAACCATCACGAATATCGATACCAGTAGGACAAACCTGTACACAGAGGGTGCAATTAATACAATCACCCAAGCCTGCTTCTTTGTGATCAATCTTGCGGGAACGACCACCACGAGGTTCACCACGTACATAGTCGTAGCTAACAACCATTGTGTCATCATCCACCATGACACTTTGGAATCGCGCGTAGGGACACATGTATTTACAGACCGCCTCGCGCAAGAAACCAGCATTACCCCAGGTAGCAAAGGAATAAAATATCAACCAAAACCACTGCCATGGACCCAAGGTCAAGTGAATAAGATGATGGCCCAACTCACGAATAGGGGCAAAATAACCAATAAAGGTAAAGCCTGTCCAGAAAGCGATCGCAAGCCATAAGAAATGCTTGGTAAATTTAAGGCGAAACTTGCGTAGACTCATGGGCTGCTCGTCCAAACGGATACGAGCCACCCGATCACCTTCTACCTTGCGCTCAACCCACATGAAAATTTCTGTGTACACCGTTTGTGGGCAGGCATAACCACAGAATAAACGTCCTGCAATGGCAGTAAACAAGAACAAACCGTATGCTGAAATAATCAGCAAGACAGTCAGATAAATAATGTCCTGAGGCCACAAGACAAGCCCAAACAGATAAAACTTTCGAGCGCCTAAATCAAACAGAACTGCCTGGCGATCATTCCATTGTAGCCAAGGCAAACCATAAAAAATAATCTGCGTCAGATATACAAAAATGACGCGCCAAGTGGCAAACGTGCCTGTGACAGAGCGTGGATATATTTTGCCACGAATCTCTGCCACAGGGTTTGACGGATGAGGCGCATCCCCGCGTTCTTCTTGTGCTTGATTCATCAACGGCGGTTGCCATTTTGGTGCTTGCTCTGTTTTATTCTCAGAGCGAGAAACATCGGGAGAGTCGCTACTCATTCCATACCTCTATAACTACTAAAAACAATACAACATTACTCAGCACTCGCCGCTTGTTTCGGGTCGTTAGACAGGCCCCATACCCAACCCGCTAAAACGCGAATTTGTTCGGGTGTCAGGATGTCTTTTTGCGCTGGCATTTTATTGTTACGCCCTTGCAATATACCCTCAACGATGGTGTCCTCAGAACTGTCGTACAACCAATTATTATCGGTCAAGTTAGGCGCACCCAACTGTTGATTACCCTGAGCATCCGCACCGTGACAAGCCACACAGAACTGCTGATACATGCGCTCACCGGCATTAACGCGCAGTGAGTCGTGCGCCAAACCATTTAAAGAGCGCACATACTGAGCGATATCCGATGCGTCATTAGGTGTCATTAAATCTGCATGCGCAGTCATGACCCCATTGCGGCCGTTGGTGATGGTCGTCAGAATGTCCTCGGGCTCACCCCCCCACAACCAAGCTTCGTCAGTTAGGTTAGGAAAGCTAGGGCTACCCTTGGCATCTGAACCATGACACTGGGCACAGTTATTCAAAAACAAGCGTTGTCCAACGGTCATGGCCTCGGAATCAGCGGCGATTTCCTCGATCTCCATATCTGCAAAACGCGCATAAATGGGGTCAAGACGTTCATTGATTTCTCTTTGCTGTTCTTGCACTTGTTTAGCTGCTGTCCAATCCAGGAAGCCTTTGAAACTACCTAGGCCGGGATAGAGCAGCAAATAACCAAAGGCAAAAACACACAGGCCTACATACATTATTGTAAACCAGCGTGGCGCCGAGTTATCCAGTTCGACAATATTGCCATCCCAAACTTTGTTGGCGATGGGCTTATCTGGATCCTCACCTTTTGTAAGTTCTTTTCTTTGACTGAACAATAACCAAAGGCAAAAGATAATACCTAAAATTGCAATTGCAGCGATCCAGATGGACCAACCCACACTAAAAAAATCACTCATTGGAATCCCCTACCTCTCTTTCTTGGTTTTGGTTTGCCTGGTCTTCCTCGTCAGGCAGGTCAAAAGGCAGACTCGCCGCCTCTTTGTTAGCCTTGGCACGGCCTCTCGACCATGCCCAGGCAACAATACCAAAAAAGGTAATCATGCTTAAAATGGTGGCTAATGCATAAAGAAAGGACCACATTAACGTCTCCCTTCGGCGACTGCCTCCGCTGCTGCAGCCCGCCCACCGACACCCAGCCCTTGTAAATAAGCTACCAAGGCGTCTTCTTCGGTCTTACCAACCAAGTCCTCAGGAGATTCCGCAATCTCCTCGTCAGTGTAGGGCACACCAAGCGTACGCATGACCTCCATGCGACGTTGTACGTCCCAGTCCTCTACAGTGTTGTGCTGTAACCAGGGATAAGCTGGCATATTGGACTCGGGTACAACATCACGGGGGTTACGCAAGTGAATGCGGTGCCACTCGTCGGTATAGCGCTCGCCTACGCGGGCCAAATCAGGACCGGTACGCTTAGAGCCCCACAAGAAGGGGTGGTCATAGACAGACTCACCCGCTAACGAGTAGGGACCATAGCGCTGCACCTCAGATTCCAACATGCGAATCTGCTGCGAATGACAACCCACACACCCTTCGCGAATATAAACGTCACGACCAATCAGCTGGAGGGGGCTATAAGGCTCTACCCCCTCTGTGGGTGTTGTTGTTGAATACTGAAAGAACAAGGGTACGATCTGTACCAACCCAGCAAAAGAAATGACCAAAATACTTAAAACGATGAGCAAACCAACGTTTGTCTCAATGGTCGCGTGGGAAAAAAACTTTTTCTTTTTTGACATGCTATGCCTCATTCCGTAACCGCTGCGGGACCAACATTAGCAGGGTCCAGGGCATCGGGGTTCTGGAGCGGTA
>Ga0079226_10001627_pt1 | contig 17248 bp, 15 predicted proteins | sample Poulit2014_FD_76345 | JGI IMG/M metagenome (GOLD analysis project Ga0079226, IMG submission 76345) | Agricultural soil microbial communities from Georgia to study Nitrogen management - Poultry litter 2014 | ecosystem: Environmental > Terrestrial > Soil > Agricultural land | place: USA: Georgia...
AACAATGTGGACTTTCCGACATTTGGTAATCCTACAATTCCTGCTTTCATTTTCAATTTTATTTTAAGACTGCAAAGATACGCTAAGAAAATAATTATAAAAAAATATTACCCTACAATACTCTTAACTTCTCTAAAAAACTCCTTATAATCTTTATATACAATAGCTAGAGAATATAAAAGTTCACTACTTCCCCAGTTTATGCCCCCGAACAGCGTAATACAATAAGAATAAATAACAAGGCATGGCAATCCAATAAGCTTGGGTAGTGTTAAACATATCGGCCAATTGACCATAAACCAATGGAATGATTGCACCCCCAGCAATTCCCATAATCAACAAGCCCGAGGCAGCACTGGTGAACTTTCCTACTCCTTCAAGTGCTAAAGGCCAAACTGCTGGCCAAACTAAAGAATTGGCAAGTCCTAATAAGGCTACAAAAACCAAAGAAGTAATACCATTGGTAAATATAATTCCAAGAGTAAATGCCATTCCTAAAATAGCGCAGGCTTTTAATGCAGTTGCTTGATTAATGTATTTTGGAATAAATGCAATCCCAATTAAATAGCCGATTACCATGGCTGCCATGGTTCCGGTAGTAAAATACTTAGCAATAGTTAAAGGTACGTCCAGCGAGTTTCCATAAGCGATTATAGTATCGCCAGCTATCACCTCTACTCCCACATAAAAGAATAAAGCAACTACTCCTAATAATACGTGGGGAAACTGGAAGACACTTGTTTTGTTTTCTGTAAGTAAATGCTTGTCTTCTGTTTCTTCTTCATCGCCCGATACTTCAGGTAGTCCAGAATTAAAAATCCAAACGGCTAGGATTAATAAAACGATTACAATCCCTATATACGGATTTATAACTTCTAAAGCCATTACATCCAAAGCTCTAGAATAAGCCTCAGAGCTCATGTTAGCCATTTGTCTTGACAGCTTATCTGCTTCCTCTAAATTCAAAAATAATCCAAGAATTATCGGGGCTGCAGCTCCAGCGAATTTGTTGCAGATTCCCATAATACTAATGCGTCGTGCTGCAGTTTCAACAGGGCCTAGAATAGTGATATAGGGATTGGAAGCGGTTTGAAGAATGGCCAATCCTCCTCCTAGAGTAAACAGTCCAGCTAAAAACAAAGAGTACTCACGCAAATATGCCGCTGGAATAAATAAGGCGGCACCAAAGGCCATTATGACAAGGGAAATGGCCATACCACGTTTAAATCCGAACCTATTCAAAACCCTAGTAGAAACGGGTGCCATAACTAGATAAGCAATGTAAAAAGCAAAGGTTACTAGGTAGGATTGTGCTTCGCTAAGCTCACAAGCTATGCGTAAATAAGGAATTAAAAGTGAGTTAAGCCAGGTAACAAATCCGAAAATAAAAAATAAGGATCCAATGATTAACATCGGGCCAAGAGTAGACTTATTACTTTTATCTTTTGCTATAGTATCCTTTTGCATAGTTTTTAAATATTTAGACTTTCTGTTTTACAACGACAATAGATTTATTTTAACTGTACTATGGTTTAAACAAAGAATAAAAATGGTTAACCTGTTTTAGAGCAAACCAAAATACTTTCGTAAAAACCACTCTACAGCTAAACATGTTAAAAGCAGGGCTAATAAAACTTGAAAGCTAATCAAAGCCTCTGTCTTAACCACTTCTCTTTCTTTAATTCGGTATTTATTTTGTTCTAATAGAGTTTGGATAAATTCTTCCAAGTCCTCTATATAGAGTACTTTAGCTTCTGTTATATCCGCTAGTTTCTGTAAACTTTCTATGTTAGCTCTCATAAACCTCTCCTCTATGTCGAAGGCAAGAATTTCAAACTCTCCAGTAGTCGATTCCTTACTTTTCGATTCGGTTATCCTAAATGTATACGAAGCTTCTTCTAAATCTTCTAATGCGGTTTCTTGGTACAAACCAGAAGGTAGCATTGGCTCTACTTTTACTAGGGTATCGCCTTTAAATATTTTAATCTCTAAGGCTGCATCACGGTTTAATTGGTAGTTACTGTCAAAGTATTGGGCACGAATTTTAGCTTGGGTATTCTGATAATAAAAGTTTTCGTAATGCACCTGAAGTCTAGTTCTCTGCTCTGTGGAAGCGAGGTATTGAACTAAACCTTGAAGAAAACTATCAAAAGCTTCAAAAGACTTATCTTTTTCATAGACCCCCGATCGCCATCGCCAAATACCTTGTGCATCTAAAATCCCACGATTGGCTTTTCCTTCTTTATAGACTGCTAAAAGTGGAGTTCCAGAACGTTGGCCCGATACAAATTGCTCTAAAACAACAGTGTGAGCTAGGTTCATTTCTAACATACCAAACTGCGTTTCTAAAGGGGAAAGCTGATTGAAGTTAATCTTCTCAAACAAGAACAAATCAAAAGCTGGATCTAAATGGCCTTGCACTTCATCGGAATGTTGTGTAGTTGTTTTATTAAAAGCCTGTTGCTGTTGGTTTAAAACATCCCAATCAGCATGTAAGCCGGTTATGTATAATACGGGTAATTCTTGGGCTTCAATTTCGTCTAGTAATACTTTTGTTTCCTGTTCTGGTTGATAAACTATAACTAGATTATAGTCTCCCAATTTCCCTTCTGCATCCTTTACAGACAACTGCTCCACTTCTAAAAAACTATTCGCTTCTAAACTTCTTTTAATAGCTCCAAGGTCTGGGTGACTAATAGTGCTAACCAATGCAATTTTTCCACTAGAATCTAAAACGTCTATCGCAAAATTCTGTGTGTTATTAATCCTATTTTTCTCATTATCTAAAGGCCTTAATCGCAGTTCATAGGTTTGTAAGCCTAATTGATTTGCTGGAAGGTGAACTTGAGTAAACAAGCTTGTATTTCCGTTTTTAAATACAATAGATTCACGGTGAATTACCGTCCCTTTATGAACAATCTGTATTTCAGAGGTAGCTTCCTCCACACCTTGAATAGAAGTTTGAATTTCTACTGGAAAATCGTTGTGAAGATAACTAAACCGATTAGCGGTAACTTTGTCGATTCGTAGATCAGGATAGTTGGTAGTATCGCCTAAAATTACTGGATAAACCTCACGATTTAACTGGTTAGCATAGAACGTATAATCTCGTCCAGTGGTTTGATTCCCATCGGTAAAAAGCAATATAGGAGCATTGGTGTCTTTATATAATTGCTCTATAGTTTCCAAAGCGTTAGAGAGTTGTGTTTCACCATCAGAGAAATTCAAGCTATCCAATACTTTTACTTCCGAACCAAATCGGAAGAAACTAACATCGAAATGTTCTTGTAATGCATTGTGGTCTTTTAAATAAGCATAAGCATCCTCTAGATTCTTACTTTGCTCTAAGTACGAAATGGAACGCGAATTATCTAATAAGATAGGTAAACCGGTTTTTACCGGTTCGTAGGTAGTCTTTTTTATTTTCGGATTAAATAAAAGAAGGAGTAAAACCAAAATGCTACAAAAGCGTAAGAAGCCAAGTAGAAATTTGACTTTCGTACTTTCGTTATTTCGGTAGTACATAAAGAAAGCTAGTGCGGCCGAAGCCACACTAGCTAGTATTATATGCAGTATAGGACTAGATAGCATGTATTAAGTAAGCATTCCGCCATCTACTTGAAGTACTTGTCCGGTAATGTAGCTAGATAAATCACTTGCTAAGAATACGCAAGCATTGGCTATATCCTCCGGCTGTCCACCACGTCGTAAAGGAATAGCATTTCGCCAACCTTGTACGGTATCTTCATCGAGTTTTGCTGTCATTTCCGTTTCTATAAATCCTGGTGCTACTACGTTGCAACGGATATTTCTAGAGCCTAACTCTAAAGCTATAGACTTTGAGAATCCTGTAATACCAGCTTTAGAAGCTGCGTAATTGGATTGTCCAGCGTTTCCTTTAACTCCAACAACAGAACTCATATTGATGATGGAGCCTTTACGTTGTTTTAGCATGGTGCGCTGTACGGCCTTGGTCATGTTGAAAACCGATTTCAGGTTTACTTCAATTACGTTATCAAAATCCTCTTCGCTCATGCGCATTAGCAAGTTATCCTTGGTAATTCCAGCATTATTTACAAGGATGTCAATAGTATCGAAGTCTTCTAATACTTGTTTCACCAATTCTTGTGCTTCCTCATGATTGGCGGCGTTGCTTTGGTAAGCTTTAATCGTTACGCCGTATTTAGATAAATCGGCAACAATCTGATCTGCTGCGGTAGATGATGAGTGGTATGTAAATGCAACATGGGCTCCGTTTTTAACGAAAGATTCTACGATGCCTTTTCCAATTCCTCGCGTCCCACCTGTTATAACGGCAACTTTTCCATCTAATAATTTCATAGTATTCGGTTTACTGTTTTTTTCAATTATTCTTTGTACCCACCGAGCATCCGTCGATGAACAAAGTCAAATATAAACTTTTAAAGCGTTAAAAAAGAAAAACCCTGTCCGAAAACAGGGTTTTTTATTCTTATTTTATAGGATGCTTATCCCATAATTTCTTTTACTTTCAATCCAATTTCTGCTGGAGAATCTACTACGTGCATCCCACACTCTCGCATAATTTTTTTCTTTGCTTGAGCGGTATCGTCAGTTCCACCAACGATAGCACCTGCGTGCCCCATAGTTCTTCCTGCTGGTGCAGTTTCACCTGCGATAAATCCGATAACCGGCTTTTTACTTCCACTTTCTTTGTACCACTTAGCTGCATCTGCCTCTAAATGCCCGCCGATTTCACCAATCATTACAACAGCATCGGTTTCTGGATCATTAATAAGCATCTCTACTGCTTCTTTGGTAGTGGTTCCAATTATTGGGTCACCACCAATTCCAATTGCTGTGCTAATTCCAAGACCTTGTTTTACAACTTGGTCGGCAGCTTCGTAGGTTAAAGTACCTGACTTAGATACAATTCCAACACGTCCTTTCTTAAATACAAAACCTGGCATAATTCCAACTTTTGCTTCTTCTGGCGTAATTACACCTGGACAGTTAGGTCCTATCAATCTAGCACCTTTTCTCTTTACGTAGTCCGATGCATGAATCATATCTTTTACTGGAATACCTTCTGTAATGGTAATGATTACCTTGATTCCTGCTTCTGCAGCTTCCATTATAGCATCTGCAGCAAATGCAGGTGGTACAAAAATAATTGTAGTATCTGCACCAGTCTCTTTAACTGCTTGCTCTACTGTATTAAACACAGGGCGGTCTAAATGTGTTTGACCTCCTTTGTTCGGTGTTACTCCACCTACTACATTTGTACCGTACTCGATCATTTCCTTAGCGTGAAACGTACCCTCGCTTCCGGTAAAACCTTGTACAATTATCTTAGAATCCTTATTAACTAATACACTCATTGATTTATATATTTATGCTATATTATTTCTTTTTATGACCCTGCAAAGGTAATCTTTTTAGTTTATTATTAAAAACATTTCCAGAGAAGCATTTTATAAAGACATCACATTCCATAAATGTGTCTTTACTTCCCTAGCCAATTTTCATCCTTTCTTTAAGGTTATGTACTATATACTCAAGTTTATTTACCAGTTGAGGCAATTGTCGATGTGCGATTATTTCCTTATACTTATCAAGCGATAATTCGGCTGGTGTACCAAAATAGGTCTTTTCGCCCTTTAAGGATTTACTTACCCCACTCTGTGCCAAGATTATAGATTTATCACCTATTGTTACTCCATTGGCAATTCCTACTTGTCCCCAAATAGTAACCGAATCTCCAATCACTACACATCCGGCAATACCAACTTGAGAGGCTATTAGTGCACGCTTCCCAATTATAGTATCATGTCCAACTTGAATTAGGTTATCTAGTTTAGACCCCTCTCCAATAGTAGTAGATGCTGTAACACCACGATCTATACTACAATTAGAACCGATTTCCACATGGTCTTCAATCACCACATTTCCACCACTGATTAGTTTATCATACTCCTCGGTTCGGTTCTTATAATAGAACGCATCGGAGCCTAAAACTGTTCCAGAATGGATGGTTACATTGTTTCCAATTACGGTGTCATCGTAGATACTAACATTCGGATGAATCACACAATTTTCACCTATCTGTACATTATTCCCAATAAATACGTTTGGTTGAATAATAGTGTTCTTCCCTATTTTTGCAGTGTCTGCGATAACCGCTGTTGCGGGTCGGAACGGTTTGAAATGTTGTGTGAGTTTATTAAAATCTCGAAATGGATCGTCGGATATCAAAAGGGCTTTACCTTCTGGACACTCTACTTCTTTATTAATTAACACAACACTTGCCGCCGATTCGAGGGCTTTGTCATAATACTTTGGGTGATCAACAAAAACGATATCACCAGGGGTAACTACGTGGATCTCATTCATTCCTAATACGGGAAAAGCCGGATCACCAACGTACTTACAGTCGATTAGTTGAGCAATTTGCTCTAACGTATGAGGCGTAGTAAATTTCATACCTCAAATATACATAAAGATTTACTACTACAAACCATAGGTATTGAGGAAAACATGCTATGATGAAACATCAAAAAAAGAAAAAAGCCTGTATAGCACGGGCTTTACAGGCTTTTTAAGTTGTAATAATAGTGATATATCTTAGTTTTTTAGCACTTTAGGGACTAGTCGAGCATCGCCATCAATTTCATGCTCATACTTTAATCCTAATAACTCCGCTAGCAGTGGATATACATGGATATTCTTGAATCCTTCGATTTGTTTTCCAATTTGAATATCTGGTCCCCATGCCATAAACACGGTTTCCATATCTGGCGTATCTTCAGCCAAATAACCATGTGCTCCTGGAATCGGAGTTCGGTTTGTAAAATAATAAGGTGCCTCGGCAATCAATACAACATCACCAATTCGATTAAGCTTGTCTTCTTTGATGGAAAAACGATACTTCTTTGGCACTTCTGACTTTAAGTACACCTCATATTGATTGGTTGCTTTCTTTTGAAAGTATTCCAGAACCTCTTGTGTGTCTTTAGAATCTTTCACAAAAATGCTAGTATAGGTTCCATTCACCACTACATCCATCTTTTTTGGATCTATCTTGGGTAAAGTTATAGGATTTTCCCTATCCAATTCTGTCATACCATGGTCGGACAAAAACACGAAGTTAACCGGCAAGCCTGTTTTTGATACCGCCTCGTATAACTTTTGAATGGCACCATCGCTATAATGAACGGTTGTTTCCGTTTCATAGGCATTCGGACCATATCTATGGCCAGCCTGATCTACATCAGGCATATAGAACGTAATTAAATGCGGACGTTCGTCAGCAGGTTTTTCTAACCAATTAACCACTTGGTCTATACGCTCCTCTACCCCTTTATCTTCAGCGTATGGATAATGATACGTTGGTAAATACCCTGCAATTTTAGCTTCCGATCCTGGCCAATAGAAACACGCAGAAAGCATATTTTGACTTTCAGCTAAACTCCAAATCGGTACCCCTGAATACCACTCAGGATTGGTTATAGCATCTTGATTACGTAAAGAATAGCGCTCTCCAGTTTCTGGATTTAACATGTTATTCCCCACCAATCCGTGATGTGGCGGAATCATTCCCGTTACTATGGTATAATGATTTGGGAAAGTAACGCTAGGAAAAGAAGGCGACATATAGTCGGCTTTCACCGCTTGCTCGGCAATCTTGTTTAAGAAGGTTGGTTTATACTTTTCAAAATAATCATGTCGGAAACCGTCAACAGAAATTAAAATTACATAAGGTTTTTCCTCCTGCTCTTTTGCATTTTTTCGGTTAGGTATTACAATTTGATCGTCTTTCACCTGTGCTTGAACAAACCCAAGGCTTGCGACAAAAGAAATACAGGTTAATAATAATGTTAGTTTTCTCATAAAATATTGGATAAATACAATGGTATAAATGCTTAGCGTAAACGAGCAGAACTTCTACTCTTAATGGCTTGTATAACGAATAAAATAATCACCGCTACTTTTGATAACACACTTGGATCTAAGAGTACAAATGGATTAAAAATAATCGCCACTAAAATAAAAACCAGCATGGTGATATTAAAAGTCTTTACGTTCAAATATTCGGTTACCACCACTATCAAGGCAGTTATTGTAACAACAATTCGTTGCACTAATGGCAACCAGGAAAGATTTTCGGCATAAGCTTCTAATCCAGCGTAATCCTCAATAAAATCCATTCCTATTAGAACGCAACATAAAAATAAAAGAATTCGAATCATAAATCGTTTTTATCGTTCTCTCTGTAAACTCTAATAATTTACAAGGTTTATACGAGCCACTAAATTTAATATTAATTTTTCGCTTGAGCGAAGATATATATTTTTTTACATGTATAACCTCATTGTTTTTATATAAGAGATTTAAATGGACCTAGCTAAATGTTTCTTATTCGTATCGGCTCTTTTTTAAGCTATTTTTAGACTTCAAATTACTACCTTTAAGCTAACTACCAAATCATGAGACCACCAATATGACAGATAAAATTTTAGAGAACATAAAGGTAATGGAGCAACGAATAGTAGAAGCTTGTATTAAATCTGGTAGAAAACGAGAAGAAGTTAAGCTATTACTAGCAACGAAAACTGTTTCTGCAGAACAAATAAAAAAGTAATCAAACAGGGTTATCAGCTAATTGGTGAAAATAAAATTCAAGAGGTAATAGCTAAACAGGAGCTACTACAAAAGCTGCCTATAGAATGGCATTTTATAGGACATTTACAAACCAATAAGGTAAAGTTTGTAACACAACTTGTTGATGTAGTACAATCTATAGATCGATTAAAATTGGCATCAAAACTTCAGAGACGATTGGTTTATGACCGGAGAGAAAGTATAGATGTATATATACAGATAAACACCTCTTTTGAAGCTAGCAAGTTTGGGATTCCACCTAATAAAGCCATAGAATTAATTAAACAAGTGTCAGCATTTCCTCGTCTTAAAATAAAAGGTTTAATGACCATTGGAATTCTTTCTTCTAAGGATGATAAGGTAAGAGACTGCTTTAAGTTGCTAAAAGAAATTCAATTGAAAACACAGGAGCTATCTCTACCAAATGCAAGCTTTAATGAACTTTCCATGGGCATGTCGAACGATTTAGAGCTAGCTATAGAAGAAGGTAGCACCATGATTCGAGTAGGTACAGCAATTTTTGGAAAAAGAGCTTTCCCAGATAGTTACTATTGGAAAGAGGGATAATTATACGCCTAGTCACTTAATAAGGTGCCTTATTTAAGATAGCATTACCACTTCCGTACCATGGCAAGGATTATTTAGGTAGGTTTTGTAGTGGGCTTATTGAAAAATGCTGAGTGGCAACTAAAAAATCACGAACTATTTTACTGAGTTCATTTTGGCTAAACACCGTATTCATCCCACAATATCTGTACATTCCCATAACTAGTTCATAAGAGGCATCAGCCGCTTTTCTAGCACTTCGATGTAAGTCATTTTCAAAAACATTCAGGTTGGTTACGTCCTCTGCTACAGCTTTCCATAAAGAGATGATATCGGATAGAAATACTTTTCTTTTCTTATAAAATCTACTGGTAAGCAAGGTAAATTCCTGATTAACTTGAGGAATAGCCCCAAGTTGCTCGGTGGCATATAAAGGGGTTTTTGTAGCTATATCTCGTTTAAACACCTCGATAAAGTGTTGTGCTATACCTGTACACATCACCGCTATATTGGTAGTAGCAAAAGCATCGAAAGAATAGCGATACAAAGAGTGCTCTGTAAACGTACTACCCTTGGTTAAATCAAAACTATGTTGTTTAGGTACAAAGCAATTGGTGGTTTTATAATCATTACTACAAGAAGCTCGAAGCCCCATAGTATGCCATGTATCTAAAACCTCTACTTTCTCTGCTGGGAATAAAAAAGAGCGGAAAACAGGCTTTCCGTTTTCGTCTAGTATCGGCTTTTTATTTTCATCATATAAATAGGCATTTGCGGTAAAGTGTGAAGCGTATAATGAGCCACTTGCATAGCTCCAGTGTCCCGACAGCCTATAACCTCCATCCGTCTCTATTGCTTTCCCAGTAATAGCCCCACTACCGGCAAACCAAAGCTTTTTATTTTCACTTAGTTCTTTTGACACTTCTTTTGCTAAGTATCCTAAAAACATATTAGCACCAGCACCAAGGTTTATTGCCCATCCCAAACTTCCATCTGCATAAGCCAAGGCCTCAAACAACAAGGCAATGTTGTATGCATCCATCGGACCCTTATCTGTATAGTCTGGCATACCAACTCGCAACCATTCTTTATTATGAATTAGCTCTAGGATATCATTAGAAAAACGATTGGAACTTTCATTTTCAATCGCCTGATTACGAATAAACAACAACTCTTCTTCTGAGAAATATGCAGAAAACTTTTGCATGGATAAATTTTAAAATTCTAATGGTACGCCTTGTTCTGGAAAAATATAATGAACACCTAGAGTATTAGCCTCTTGTAATTCTTTTTTAATCTGCGATATGTTATCCGCATCTGGCTTGATATGAGTTACAACAATAGGAAAGTCCTTCAGGCTTTTCTTCCCAGAGTACTTTGCTAACTGCTGTAATTCTTCGTTTAAAAACTTTGGTGTTAAGTGACCAAAAAGTAAATGGTCTGGTTGTGCATTGGTAAAGGACACCTCTATTAAGATTGCTTTTAGTTTTCCTTGTCTAAGATCTTTGCCAACTGCCTTCCAAAGGTTATTTAAATGATTACTTCCTTCTATACTATCTGGTCCCGTATCACCTAAATACAACACGCTATAACCCCTATCATTATGCAGCCAAGCTGCAGCACTTGGTACGGGGTGACTTAGCGGAAATACAGTGAGTTGTAAATTTGCTTCGGCTATAGGATAGGTTTTTCCTATATCTAGAGTTTTGTACTGGTACTTATTAAGTATTGGCTCTTCCCCTTCATTTGCAAAATTCGTCCAAGTGGCATTTACAAAATAATGCTTTTTAAATGTCTGTATAGTATGATGATTCCCATATATAAGTTTCCCGCTATCTTCGGGTGAATTGATAACCAATCCCGACAGGTGGTCTAAATGACTATGTGAGATAAAATAGGCTATTACATTTTCTTGCAACACCTGCATTGGTGGTTTGTTTAAATTCCCTTTTTTAGCAGCTTTTAAAAGTCCAGCCCGAAGGGTTCCAGCATCGCAAGCTAGGTAATTTTCATTCTTACTATCTCGAACTAAATAGCTCGACAAGTTACTTTCATCACCCCCACCAAAAACACCCAATGGAAGCACTTCAAACTGCTGTGCATTACCAATGGAACAAATAAAAATCAATAGGAATAAGACAGTATTACGCATATTTCATTTTTTACAAAACTAAGCAAATATCCATCTTTAGACGTTTAAAGGATAGAAAATCATAGTTCATGTTGTTTTAAAGTATAACAAGATGTAGGCTAACAGTTAGTCCGGTATTGCAAGGTTCTTTCCACATATATTTCATCTGCATTCTACCATATAAGTATATTAATATTTACAAATGTGCGTTTTGCATTTCGTTTATATTTAGTAATTTCCCATGTATTTAATAAAATCTATTACTTATTGTTTAATAAAAAACCGTTCATGGTTAAGTATACAACCTTGTTTTTGCTCTTAGTTTTTGCAAACTATTCTTGGGCACAGCTCCATCCGCAGACCCATCAACACATAAATGAAATATTAGATTATGAGAGTAATCAAGAAGATAGTTTTCCGGTATTTCTTGCAATTCCAGAAGGATTGGATGAAGCGGCACCTTTACATTTTTATCAACCTTCCAATAATGCAGTAGCACGTTTATCTACCTACTATTTTAGTGAATCAGATTCGTTGGTAACAAAAACTATTCACCAATGGAGTCACTTCAACGATATGTTTCATCCTAACAAACCCTTTCGCAAAGAAGATATAAAAGACTTAAAAACCAAATATGCTGATTTACGACTTGAGTTAGCTAACTATTATGGTACCGACACCTATGAATACGAAGAGAAAAGTCCGAATTCATTAATTTATGGAGAGGTTACGAAATGGAAGAACCCTTTATTGTACGATCCTATGTTAGAGTACAAAGAGTTAGTAAGCGAAGAAGATGCATTTGGATTGATAACTATAGCTTATGTACACCAGGGCTGGGAGCAAATGGTAAACAAACAATTAGATTTTTTACAGTATTATTTTATAACTAGGATCAAAGAAAAAGATTACCAAACCGCTATTAGTTTGTTAGGAACCGACTTACAAAGTGAGGTTCAAGAAAAACATATGGAAGAGCTGCACCACCTTATAACAAACCATCATCTCCAACTCATTAACTCTAAGGAGGGTTTTGCGAATCTGGAAAGAGAGCATGCTTTTTTATATAGGTTAAGCGATGAAGAAGGCGTGCTGCAATACACCATGACTATAGCCTTTAACAACAACCAGGATATTATTTTCTTGCAATACAATTCCGTAACATGAAATACACCCTATATTTAATATTATTTTTAGTAACTCCTAGCCTTTTCGCCCAAAAACCAAAGCAAGAAAAGCTAAATAAGGAATTGAAAGAAATAGTTGAGGAGGCCAATCTCTTGTTTTCCTATAGAATGATGGAATGGTGGGGAAGCGAATTAACAGAGAAACAGGAGGAGTTAAACAAGGAAGTTTCGGATTACATCCTGTATCATGATGCTAAAAATATTTATTTTGTTTTGCTAGATGATTCGTTGAAACACAAGCTTGGCACCTACTATTTACCCTTAGGTGATACTAGTGGAAACGTTCGATTTGATTCTACACAAGAAAAATTAAGTAGAAAAGAAAGTAGGCTTTACCAAGTGAAGCATAAAATGGATGTGAGTGCAGGTAAACTAGCCCATGAAAAAATAACTACAAAAGATGGCTATTCGGTGAGCAGTATATTAATCAAACAAAAGAGAGGATATAAGCTCTACCTTATGGCTAATACCTCTGAGATTAACGTTATTCCAATTGGGAATGATGCTGTTTTTCAAGGTAATAACCGTGGACGGATTAAAAGTTGGGAATGGTTTCATGAAGAACTCCTCCCTATTCCCGCAAGTATAGAAGGAATAAAATTAGCCACCCATAAACACGAAGACAGGCAAGCCTTATTAAGCCCAACAGAAATTGCCAACTTTAGATTATATGGGATGCTTTATAACATGAAGGAAATGCCCGTTTTATCTGTAGAGGCCGGTTTACTACTAGAATACAATACTTTGGGCAACGCAGTACATCTATTTCAACCAAAAAATAAGGCAAAGAAGTGAGAGAATCGTTTAAGGCTATTCTTGAAAAAATAGCTTCTATAGAAGATCAAGTTTTAGATAACACATCTATGGAAGTCGATCTTTTTACTAAAAAACAAGACTTAGAAATCCTAAAAATTCTCCATCCCCGAAGCCTAGGTGGTTATATAAAACCCCTATCCTTATCTACTGAGCAACCAATCAAAATATTTACACAAGAAGCCGAGCCACAAACCATTTATCATACTATTTCCCCTACCACTTATGGGAATTTACTTATAGCTACTACGGATTTAGGTGTTTGTTACGTTTCTTTTCTATCAGATGATAGTTTAAAGAATCTACAAACGACTTTCCCTGAATCTGAACATAAAAATCTAAAGACCAATATACATGAAATCGCAATTAACTATCTAGCTAACAAACCGGTTAAAACCCTACCCTTGCATATTAAAGGGACCTCTTTTCAACAACAGGTTTGGGAATGTCTTCTTCACATTCCACGAGGACAACTAAGTACGTATAAGCATATTGCTATAGCCTTAAATAAACCAAGAGCTAGCATAGCTGTAGGAGCAGCCGTTGGAAAAAATCCTATTGCCTTGTTTATCCCCTGCCACCGAGTCATACGCAGTTCAGGTTTATGGAATGGCTATAGATGGGGTAATAAGTATAAAGCTGCTTTATTAGCTTATGAATTAACTTGAAATGTAAACATTCCTTGCTCTAGAGAGGTTTTTGGCATAAAATCTTTGCATTTACTTAAATTCGTATGTACTTTCACTTTTTCAAATTTTAAAGAAATTTTAATAATGATCCCCTTGAAAGAAAATTGTATTTCAAATGACGCTATCGAGAAACGACCGATAAGCAGAATTTTGAACAGAGCATTCTTGGCAGTAATGCTTGGCAGCGTTAGCCTATTTGGAGCAGAAGCACTTGCTCAGAAAAAACCATTAGACCATGACGCTTATGACGATTGGCAACGTTATGGTAAACGAGAAATCAGTCCAAATGGAAAGTGGACAGCATTCAATGTAAATCCGCAAGAAGGTGATAGTTGGCTGTATGTCCAATCTACCGATAAGGCAACACCTATTCAAAAAATACACCGTGGCGAAAACCATAGTATTACAAGTAACTCTAAACATGTAGTGTTTGCCATAAAGCCTTTTTACAAAGACATAAAAGCAGAAAGAGTAAGCAAGAAAAAAAAGAGTAAAAATAAGGTAGAACTGGCAAAAGACAGTCTGGGGATATATACTTTCTCCAACAACAAACTTCATAAAATTCCTGAAGTACTAAGCTTTAAACTCCCAAAAGAAAATGGCAATTACCTAGCTTATGTTCAGGAGGTTGAGAAAGAGTCTTCGGATACTACCAAGAGTAAGAAGAAAGATACTTTCAAACAGCTTGTCCTTCAAAATTTAAATAACAAAGAAGAGGTTGCTTTTCCACACGTAGATAAATTTACTTTTAGCGACGATGGCTCGTATTTAGTATACAGCATAAAGTATGAAGGAAAGAAGAAAAAGACGAATGACGAAGAAAACGGTACAGAAGATTCTGATACTCCTGAGGTAGAGGATAGCCATTTGGAAGGGGTGTATGTTGTAGAGACTAAGACCTTTAAACAAACAGCGATTACCGATAAAAAAGGAGCGTATAGCAGATTCCAATTTAATGATGATTCAAACCTGTTGGCTTTTGTTGCTACTCACGATGAGGAGAAAGAAGAAGTGAAGAACTATTCTATTTATCTTTACGACTTACCATCGCATCAACTAAAACTAATAGAAAACGACATTACAGGAATGCCAGAGGACTGGGTTCTTTCAGAAAACTACACCCCTAGTTTTAGTAAGAACAATAAGAACTTATTTTTAGGTATTGCTCCAAAGAAGTTTGTACAAGACTCAACTTTTATAGAGGAAGACCATGCTGTTTTAGACATATGGCACTACAAAGATGATTATTTACAAACGCAGCAATTAGTTAGACTAAAACGAGATTTAAACAGGTCTTATCTATCTGTAGTTTCTTTAGAAAACCCTAATAAGTTAGTTGCTCTAGAAGATGAGAAGTTAAACCGAGTTAGTTTGGTAAACGAAGGAGATGCTGATTTTGTATTTGCCATGTCCGATTATGGGTATCGAGTACAAACACAGTGGGATAGATCGGGTAACGATACATATTACTTAATAGACATTAAATCGGGTGAACGGAAAGAAGTTTTAAAGAACTTAAGCGGAAGAGCCTATATGTCGCCTGAAGGAAAAAATATAGTATTCTTTGATGCCGTATCAGAAAACTGGTATGTGTATGATGTTAAATCCGAAGTTATACGTCACCTAAATAAAGACATAGACGTATCGTTTGCCGATGAACGAAACGACCGCCCAATGCTTTCCTCTCCATATCCTTTAATCGGTTGGACAGAAGGTGATACGTCGGTGTTAATAAATGATCGTTATGATATTTGGCAATTTGACTTAGATGGAAATAAAGAACCAAAAAACCTTACTAAATCATTCGGAAGAAAGAATAAAACAAGATTCACGCTTTTAAAGCTCGATAGAGAAGAAAGACATATAAATACAAAGGATAAAGCTGTACTTGTTGCATTTAATGAGGATAATAAGGAAAGCGGATATTATGAATTAGACCTTAGAAGAAATAGAGGTGCAAAAGAATTAATGATGGAGCCTATGAGCGGTCATAGGTCCTTAGTTAAAGCTAAGGACGAAGATGTGTATCTTTTTGTACACCAGTCCTTCGTTATTCCACCAACACTGGCTAGCACTAAAAACTTAAAAACCTATAAGACCCTTCATCAGACCAACCCACAGCAAAAAGACTACAATTGGTCTACGATAGAGTTGTTTAATTATACCGCGCAAAATGGGAAGCCAGCTATTGGTATGCTAGTTAAACCAGAAAATTTTGATGAGAACAAGAAGTATCCACTTATTTCTTATTTCTATGAACGTAGAAGTGATGAATTGCATGGCTACGAGGCACCTGCTCCAACTCGTTCAAGATTGAACGTAACCTTTTTTGCTAGCAATGGCTACTTAGTGTTTATTCCAGATATCGAATATACTATTGGATATCCAGGGCGCTCAGCAGAAGAGTATATAGATGCAGGAATAGACTATTTAATCGATACGTATGACTTTGTTGATAAGGATAGAATTGGTATCCAAGGACAAAGCTGGGGAGGTTATCAAGTTGCGCACTTAATAACTAGATCAGATCGATATGCTGCTGCATGGTCTGGAGCACCAGTAGTAAACATGACCTCGGCATATGGAGGTATCCGCTGGACCAGTGGTTTAAACCGTCAGTTTCAGTACGAACAAACACAAAGTAGAATTGGTAAAAACTTATGGGAGGGATTAGATTTATATCTAGAAAACTCACCATTGTTCCACATGGAGAATGTAACTACCCCAGTAGTTATTATGCATAATGACAAGGATGGTTCGGTACCTTGGGAACAAGGAATAGAAATGTTTACGGCATTGCGTAGATTAGGAAAACCATCTTGGTTACTTAATTACAATGGCGATGAGCACAACCTAATAAAAAGACAAAATCAAAAGGATATCCAACGCCGACAGTTGCAGTTCTTCGATCACTATTTAAAGGACGCACCTGCACCTGAATGGATGGTACGTGGAATTCCTGCAACAGAAAAAGGAAAAACATGGGGGTTTGAGCTAACAGACGAAAAGCCGTAACCACCTTGTACTTACCTTACTAATAAATTAAAAGCCGAGATTAAAGTCTCGGCTTTTTTATTATATAATTATTTAAAAAAAGGCAAGACACTATACTTATTCTAATCCATTAATAACAAGACACATCTACTTAACTTATGACGCCTTACTCTAAAGCTTGGTCATAATTAATTTAGATGAGTTAAGGAAAAGATTAACGAAATCATATAAGGCTACTAGATTATAGT
>Ga0079226_10001628_pt1 | contig 17240 bp, 12 predicted proteins | sample Poulit2014_FD_76345 | JGI IMG/M metagenome (GOLD analysis project Ga0079226, IMG submission 76345) | Agricultural soil microbial communities from Georgia to study Nitrogen management - Poultry litter 2014 | ecosystem: Environmental > Terrestrial > Soil > Agricultural land | place: USA: Georgia...
GCCACATACATTAGAAACAGCACAAGCACAAGCACAAGCAAAAGCACAAGCACAAGCACAAGCACAAGAAGATAGCATTGCCAATTTTGATTTTCCAATGATGGATATTGAAGAACAGCCGGAATTGCCGAAAGTTTCCATTTCAATGCCATCACCGACATCTGTTGTTACAGCGAATGACACTAGGTTAACAGAGGCGAAAACCGCTATTTCTGTGCAAAAACAGGAAACTTCATTGCCGTCTAATAATACGATGAATGTTGATTCGATCACTTCTGCTCAAGACGAAGACGATTATGAGGACGATGATGAAGAACTTACACATTTACGTGAACAATTTTTAGCGCAACAACAAATGAAAGAGCAACAATATGCCCATTCTAAAGCAGAAGCTAAGCCCTCAACGACAACACCGAATTATAAGTCTTATAACGGCACATTAATTCATCCGTTGCTTCAACCAGATCCGATTTCAACCGTTAAACCGACAACGCCGTTGCCTAGCTTGGATTTATTAAGTCCGGGACAACCTTTAAAAACAGAAGTAACTCAAGCGGAGATTCAAGAAACTTCAAGACGCATTGAGCAGCAACTACGTAATTTCGGCGTGAAAGCCGCTGTGCGTAACGTCACTATCGGTCCGGTCGTTACTCGTTATGAAATTGAATTACAACCGGGAACTAAAGCATCAAAAGTGACTAGTATAGATACCGACTTAGCGCGTGCATTAATGTTCCGCTCGATTCGTATCGCGGAAGTGATTCCCGGCAAACCTTATATCGGCATTGAAACGCCAAATATGCGCCGTCAAAATGTACTGCTGCGCGATGTGTTAAGCAGTGCCGAATTCCAACAAGCAAAATCACCGCTATCTATGGTGCTTGGTAAAGATATCAGCGGCAAAGCCGTGGTGGTGGATCTAGCAAAAATGCCGCATTTACTGGTGGCTGGGGCAACCGGTTCCGGTAAATCCGTTGGTGTCAATGCAATGATTTTAAGTTTGTTATTCAAAGTCCAACCGGAAGAGGTGAAATTTATTATGATCGATCCGAAACAGGTTGAGCTCTCTATGTACAACGATATTCCACATTTGCTTACCAATGTGGTGACTGATATGAACAAAGCGGCAAATGCATTGCGTTGGTGTGTTGATGAAATGGAACGTCGCTACCAATTGCTTACCGCGCTGCACGTCCGCAATATTGAAGGATTTAATCATAAAATTGATCAAGCGGCTGAAATGCAATTACCGATTCCAAATCCGATTTGGCGACCGGGCGATACTATGGATGCAATGCCGCCGGCGCTGGAAAAACTACCTTATATTGTAGTGATTGTCGATGAATTTGCCGATTTAATGATGATTGTCGGAAAACAGGTAGAAGAATTAATCGCGCGCTTGGCACAAAAGGCGCGTGCTATCGGTATTCACTTAATTTTAGCAACACAACGTCCTTCAGTGGACGTCATCACCGGCTTGATTAAAGCCAATATTCCAAGTCGTATCGCATTTACTGTTGCCAGTAAAATTGACTCACGCACTATTTTGGATCAATCCGGTGCAGAAGCGTTATTAGGAAAAGGTGATATGCTCTATTCCGGTCAAGGCGATTTAATTCGTGCTCACGGTGCTTATATGACCGATGATGAAGTCGCTCGTGTTGCCAATGATTGGCGCGCTCGCGGTAAACCGAATTATTTGGATGAAATTGTCGAAAACAGTGAAGAGGGACAAGATAATAACGGCGAAGGCAACAACAGCGAACTTGATGAAAAATTTGATGAAGCAGTCGAGGTGGTGTTAAGCACAGGCAACACTTCCGCTTCATTTCTACAGCGTCGTCTGGGTTTAGGTTTCCCTCGTGCCGCGCGTATCCTCGATCAAATGGAACAACAGGGCATTTTATCTTCGCCGGTTAATGGTAAACGTGAAATCCTGGCACCAAAAAATAATTATTAAGGAGACATCAATGAAAAAATTACTGACATTTTGTGCTTTATTCAGCTTAATTTGCAGCACTACCGCTTTTGCTGATGCAAAATCTGAATTACAACAACGTTTATCACAAATCAATTCGCTGAGCAGTCAGTTCCAGCAGCGTGTTTCCGATGCGGAAGGCAAAGTGGTTCAGCAAGGTGAAGGCACTTTACAAATTAAGCATCCGAATTTATTTAAAATGGAGATTAGCTCGCCACAAGAGAGTGAAATGGTTTCAGACGGCAAAACCTTATGGTATTACGATCCTTTTGTTGAGCAAGCAACAGCCAACTGGGTAAGTGAAGCGGTAAATAATACGCCGTTCGTGTTATTAACCAGTGATGATCAACGCCATTGGGCAAGTTATCAAGTTACACAAAAACAGGATGTGTTTACACTTACACCGGTTGATAAAAAGAGCAATATCAAACAATTTACTATTCGGATTAATGCCAACGGATTATTAAATAGCTTTAGCACTATCGAAAAAGACGGTCAGGCAAATTTATATATTTTACGCAATATTAATACTTCGGTTTTGCCCGACTCAACCTTTAAGTTTACCTTGCCAAAAGGTGCGGAATTGGATGATCAACGTAAAAAATAGTGATTGTTATAGGTGCTAAATGGAAACGCTTGATTTAAATTTTTCCGGTGATGATTTTCGCCCTTTAGCTGCAAGGATGCGTCCAACCTCATTGGATAATTATTTTGGTCAAAGTCATCTGGTCGGTAAAGGAAAGCCGCTACGCAAAGCAATTGAAAGCGGCAATATTCACTCTATGATTTTTTGGGGGCCACCCGGTACCGGCAAAACGACATTAGCAGAAATTATTGCCCATCGCTTAAATGCAAAAGTGGAGTATCTTTCTGCCGTTACCAGTGGTGTGAAAGAGATCCGCGAAGCGATAGAACGGGCCAAACAAAATCAATTTGCCGGTCAACAAACCTTGTTATTTGTGGATGAAGTGCATCGCTTTAATAAATCACAACAGGATGCCTTTTTGCCCTATATTGAAGACGGCACTATTATCTTTATCGGCGCAACAACGGAAAACCCCTCTTTTGAATTAAATAGCGCATTACTCTCACGTGCCAGAGTTTATCTTTTAAAATCGCTTAATATCGATGAGATTGTTGAAGTGTTGCAGCGTGCTTTACAGGATAAACAATTCGGTTATGGCAACCAGCTCATTAATCTTGAAGATGGCTTATTAGCCATGCTGGCAGAATATGTCAATGGCGATGCGCGCTTGGCATTAAACTGCTTGGAATTAATGGTTGATATGGCAGAGGAAACGCCAAAAGGAAAACTACTGACGAAGCAATTATTAGTTGATACTTTGGAGGAAAGGCAAGCACGCTTTGATAAACAGGGCGACCGTTATTATGACTTAATTTCAGCATTGCATAAATCTGTACGCGGTTCTGCGCCTGATGCCGCACTTTATTGGTATGCGCGAATTATTACTGCCGGCGGTGATCCGCTCTATGTCGCTCGCCGTTTATTAGCCATTGCTTCAGAAGATATCGGCAATGCTGATCCAAGAGCAATGGAAGTTGCGTTGAATGCGTGGGACTGTTTCACGCGTGTGGGTGCAGCAGAAGGTGAACGTGCGATTGCTCAAGCCATTGTCTATTTAGCGGCAGCGCCGAAAAGTAATGCTGTTTATCTTGCCTTCAAACAGGCAAAACAGCTCGCAACACAATATCCCGATTTTGATGTACCATTGCATTTGCGTAATGCGCCGACAACACTGATGAAAAATATGGGTATCGGTAAAAATTATCGCTATGCACACGATGAGCCAAATGCTTATGCCGCTGATGAAAATTATTTTCCAGAGCCTCTAAAAGGAACACGCTTATATTTTCCAAATGAGCGTGGAATGGAGATCAAAATCAAACAAAAATTAGATTGGCTAGCCCAGTTAGATGAAGAGGCAAAGCATAAAAAATCATAGTATAAAGTATAGGGCTGTATTAAATTAGCCCTAGGTTCTCACCAAAATAGCAATATTGAAACACCCCTCTTTCTCTAATATTTCACGTTTGAAAAACTGATACAACAAAAGATTTCACACCCAATTAACCAACTTGTTTGAATAATTACAGCTTTATCAAATAGCTACTATAGAAATAATAGTGAATTAATTTGTTAATTTTTATATTTATGAGAATAATTTTCATTTACTTATTTGTGATTTTAGGTACAATCAATCTTGCTTTTCAAATCACGCTGAAAAATATTTTAGTCAAATCTGAAGCGGGATAGCGGTATGAATAGCACTACGAATAAAGATGGTCGTTTAATTAATAATATGCACTACTTTTGCCTATCGTATTATGAATACTATTTATAGCCTATGTGTTGTAAAAATTAAACGGCTGGAAAATGTAAACTAACTATGGAGTATCCAAATGAAAAAAATATTATCCGCTATTGCTTGTCTCACGACCTTTGCCACTTCTGCCTTCGCTGCAAATGAAGTAAATGTATATTCTTACCGACAACCTTATCTAATTGAACCGATTTTAAAAAAATTTGAACAAGAAAGTGGCATAAAAGTAAACTTTATTTATGCCGATAAAGGGCTTGTTGAGCGTGTAAAAAGAGAGGGCGAACTTAGCCCTGCTGATGTATTATTAACCGTAGATATTAGCCGTGTGATGGAAATTGTTAATGCAGGGCTAGCTCAGCCTATTCAATCCAAGGTGTTAGATAGCAACATTCCCGCACAATTCCGCGATAGCCAAGGCAAATGGTTTGCATTAACCAGCCGTGCGCGCGTGGTGTATTCTTCAAAAGATCGTGTTGGCAAACTTCCTGCAAGTTTCACTTACTACGATTTAGCTAAACCTGAGTTGAAAGGCAAAGTGTGTGTGCGTTCAGGAAAGCATTCTTATAACGTGTCGTTAGTGGCTTCAATGATCGCACACGATGGCGTAGAAAAAGCCAAAGCCTTTTTAACAGGATTAAAAGCGAACCTCGCCCAAAAACCACAAGGTGGCGACCGCGATCAAGTGAAAGCGATTAAAGAGGGCGTTTGTGATTATTCTTTAGGCAATAGCTATTATTACGGCAAAATGCTTGAAGATGAAAAACAAAAAAGCTGGGCGGAAGCGGCTTATATCAACTATCCAGACCAACAAACTGTCGGCACACATATGAATATTAGTGGCGTGGTGATCGCGAAATATGCTCCGAATAAAGACAATGCGGTAAAATTAGTGGAGTTTTTGAGTGGCGATAAAGCACAGCATCTTTATGCGGAGCTAAACCACGAATACCCTGTAAAACCTTCTGTCGAGAAATCAAAACTCGTACAATCGTGGGGTGAGTTTAAGCAAGATAATTTACCGCTCGAAAAAATCGCGGAAAATTATGAAAATGCCCTCAAACTCATTGATGAAGTGAAATTTGATCTCTAATTTTCTAATAATACAAATTTATGATAGCCTATTGCTGATCCTTTAAATAGGCTATCTTTTTATCACCTAGACAATGTTAGATAATAAAAAAACGTATTCTAAACTGACTGCCCTTTTATTCGCCTGTAGCTTGGCAAGTTTCTTTCTTTTGCCAATCTTCGCCTTATTGGCTTCCGCCTTGAGCGGTTCGTTGCAAAGTATGCAACATTTATGGGAAACGGTGTTCACCGATTATCTCATTAACTCATTGTTTTTAGTGCTTGGCACAACCTTGCTCAGTGCGTGTTTTGCCTTACCTTGTGCTTTTTTGGTTTCCCGTTACCATTTTTCAGGTAGAACCCTTTTACAATGGTTACTCTGTTTACCGCTGGCTATTCCAGCCTATTTATCCGCTTATCTTTACACTGATTTTCTTGATTATCCCGGTATCGTGCAACAAACCTTACGAAATGTGTTTGATTGGCAGAGCAAACAAGATTACTGGTTTCCCAACATTCGTAGCCTTGGCGGCGCGTGCTTTATCCTTGCCTTGTCGCTCTACCCTTACATTTTTTTGCTCACCCGAATAGCATTAATGGAACAAGGAGAACACTTACAACAAAGTGCAAAATTACTGGGAGCCAATCAATGGCGTATCCTCTATAAAATTACACTACCGTTAATCCGCCCAGCTATCGCCGTAGGCTGTGCCTTAGTGGCAATGGAAACCCTAGGGGATTTTGGTACAGTCGCTTTTTTCGCCATTCCCTCGCTGACTACCGCAATCTATGATACTTGGCTCGGCTTTGGTGATTTGCACGCAGCGGCACAAATTTCACTCTTTATGCTCGGCTTATTACTACTTTTTATAAGCCTTGAACGCTACGCTCGTCGCCAACAACGTTATTATCAACGTAGTGGTCAAGGCACGGCAAGTACAAACCCCTTAACATTTTCAGCTAAACTATTACTTATTTTTTGTCTTGTTTTAATTACTTTTGCATTTTTTATTCCCCTATTTCAACTAATTTATTGGTCAATACTGTATTTTGATCAAACGTGGAATGAATATTTCTGGCAATACAGTAAAAATAGTCTGCTCGTTTCAGGATTAGCAATGGTATTTTGTGTGCTTATCGCTCTACTACAACACTTCCTTGCACGCTTTTATCCAAATAAACTCACCACACAAAGTCTGAAACTTTCTGCACTCGGTTATGCCATTCCGGGAACAGTTTTAGCCATCGGTTTACTCATTCCATTCACCTTTGCCGATCACCAAGTAAACAGCCTCGTAAAATGGTTCGGGCTTTCCCCTGTCGGCTTGTTTTTTTCAGGATCGATTTTTGCTTTAGTCGCTGCCTACCTCATTCGCTTTTCCGCAATGGCATTAGGAAGCCTCGAAACTAGCCTCAATCAAATCCCACCCTCATTAGATATGGCGGGCAAAATACTCGGGCATAAACCCTTAGCCATTTGGCAAAAAATTCATTTCCCATTAATGAGAAAAGGTATTTTCACCGCCTTATTATTAGTATTTATTGAAAGTATGAAAGAGCTTAATGCCTCGCTTTTATTACGGCCTTTCAATTTTGATACGCTAGCAACGTACGTTTTTACCTTTACTTCTGACGAACAACTAGAACGTGCAGCACTGCCCGCGTTGGTACTGATCTTAGTTGGCATCGTCCCCGTATTAATTTTGACCCGATCCTTACTGAAATCAACGAGAAGCCTGTGATGATGAATACCCTAACGATTACTAATTTGACTTGCTCTTATCAGCAACAAAACATATTACAAAATCTAAATTTAAGTATTGAAAATGACGATATTGTCTGCCTACTTGGAGCGAGCGGTTGTGGAAAGACAACTTTGCTCAAAGGGATTGCAGGACTAATCCCCCTTCATTCTGGAAAAATTTATTTACAAGGGAAAGAGATTGGTCATCTTGAAGCCAATCAACGTGAAATTGGACTGATTTTTCAGGACTATGCTCTTTTTCCACATTTAACTGTTAGCGAAAACATACTCTTTGGTTTGCACCAAAAACCATCACCAGAGCAACAAAAAATACTGCAAAAAATGACCTCACTTGTACATCTGCAAGGGTTAGAAAAACGTTATCCACACGAGCTTTCTGGCGGACAACAGCAACGTGTTGCTATTGCTAGAGCCTTAGCTTGCTGCCCCAAATTACTATTACTTGATGAACCTTTCTCAAACATTGATAGCCAAGTGCGTCACCAAATGATTGAAGAAATTCGTATCATTTTGAAACAACAGCATATTCCCGCGATTTTTGTTACTCACAGTAAAGAAGAAGCGTTTTTATTTGCTGATAAATTAGCCATTATGGATAAAGGCGTCATCTGCCAAATAGGTACACCAAGCCAACTATATCAACAACCTAATAGCCCTTTTATAGCAAACTTTCTTGGTGAAACTAACTATCTACCGTGCCAATATAAAGAAGAAGGTGGTTATCAATCGCTCTTTGGCTATCATCCTTACCCTAAAATATCATCAGATAGCAAAAGTTATTTATTGGTTAGGCCTGAACAAATCAAAATAAAAATTGATGGTCCAGGTATTGGGGGAAAAGTTATTCAACAAAGATTTCTTGGATCTCATTACAGATATTTAGTCCAATTAGAAGATTTCCAGATAAATATAACAAGTCAAAAAATGCTGTCCTTAGGAGCAAAAGTAAAACTATCACTTAGTCCTACTTTTGAACCTATTATCTTCCCATACTATTTATGATAATTCGTCAAGTTCTTAAGTGATTCATTTAAATTACTGTATAACAAGAGCGTATTTTCTCTAATGTCTTAATATCATCTTCAAAGTCACATTTTGTGGAGAACATTTATGAGATACAGTAAAAGCTTTAGTTTTATTCAAAAAAAACGCACATAAAGTGCGTTTTTTATGATGAGAGAAACAATATGATTTTAAATTAATACTTGATTCGCTGCTAAATAACCTTGTGTTGCATATTCATTTTCATCGAAAGATACTAATTCCCACGCTTCCTGATCAGCCAACACGGCACGAATCAATTTATTGTTCAAACCGTGTCCTGATTTAAACGCAGTAAATTCCCCGATGATATTGTGTCCTGCCATATAAAGATCACCGATGGCATCAAGTAATTTATGACGAACCAATTCATCTTTAAAACGTAAACCTTCTTCGTTAAGAATACGATAATCATCCAACACAATCGCGTTATCCAAACTACCGCCCAAAGCTAAACCGTTCGCTTGCAAATATTCAATATCACGCATAAAACCGAATGTTCTTGCACGACTGATTTGTTGAATAAATGCTTTTGTTGAAAAATCCAACTGGTAATGAGCAACATCTTTACCGATTGCCGGATGTTTGAAATCAATGGTGAAATCTAATTTAAAACCGTCATAAGGTTTAAATTCTGCCCATTTATCGCCATCTTCAACACGAATAGGTTTCTTGATACGAATAAATTTCTTCGCTGCATCTTGCTCTTCAATGCCGGCATCTAATAACAGATAGACGAATGGGCTTGCACTGCCATCCATAATTGGAATTTCCGGCGCATCAACTTCGATAATAATATTATCAATACCCAATCCGGCTAATGCAGAATTCAAATGTTCAACAGTTGAAATACGCACGCCGTCATCGTTGATCATACAAGTACAAAGCATAGTATCGCGGATCATATTAGGATCTGCAGTAAAAGTGACTACTTCAGGCAAATCTGTACGGCAGTAAATTACACCTGTATTTACCGGTGCAGGACGCAAAGTGAGTGTCACTTTCTTACCGCTGTGAAGACCAATACCTGTTACTTTTATGCTTTGTTTAAGCGTTCTTTGTTTAATCATAATTACTCCAGTTATCAATGCACCTTGCGGCACATTGAAACTTTTCATTGTTTATTTAATTTGCGTTATCACGCAAGAATGTTGGTAGATCAAATAATTTGGACTCATCTAATGCCGGTTTTTTCACTGCATTACCGCTCGTTGAAGTGACGGTTGAGTCTGTTCTCGCACCAAACTGATCCGGACGAGTCGCTTCGCCAAGAGGCGGCATATTATAAGCAAACTGTTTTGCTTTTGCATCTTGTGCTTGAGTATTATTTGAAACAATCTTAATCTGTGATTCATCTTTCACTCTGCCACCGATTCCTGTTGCGACGATGGTAACTCGTAATTCATCTTCCGGAAGTTCCGGATTGACACTGGTACCAATAACAACAGTTGCATCTTCTGCAGCAAATGCGTGGATAGTTTCACCGACTGCCTCAAATTCACCTAACCCAAAATTAAATCCGCTAGTGGTAATATTGACCAATACCCCTTTTGCACCGGAGATATCAATATCTTCCAATAATGGGCTGGCAATTGCATCCTGAGCGGCTTTTTCAGCACGTCCATCACCCACTTCCCCGGTTGCAATACCGGTTCCCATCATAGCGTAACCCATTTCCGACATCACTGTTTTCACGTCGGCGAAGTCCACATTGATAAAGCCCGGAGAGGTAATAATATCGGAAATACCTCGCACTGCATTACGCAACACGTCATTCGCAGCTGCCAACGCTTCAAGGAAAGAGATGTTTTTACCTAAAACTTTTAATAGCTTGTCATTTGGAATAGTAATTAAAGAATCAACATATTTGGCTAACTCCTGAATACCGGATTCAGCAAATTGCATTCTTTTCTTACCTTCAAATTTAAACGGTTTAGTGACCACAGCAACAGTTAAAATACCCAACTCTTTTGCAACTTCTGCAATAATCGGAGCGGCACCTGTTCCTGTACCACCACCCATACCGGCTGCGATGAACACCATATCCGCACCTTCAAGCATACTACGTAATGCTTCACGGTCTTCTTCCGCTGCTTGGCGCCCTACTTCTGGTTTTGCGCCAGCACCTAAACCTTTAGTAATCTCTGCACCGATTTGAATAGTTTGCTGTGCTAAACTTTTACGCAATGCTTGCGCATCCGTATTTACGGAAAAAAATTCAACACCTTTGAATTCATCCTGCACCATATGGTTTAAGGCATTACCGCCGCCACCACCGACGCCAATGACTTTGATGACCGCATCCGCTGTGGTTTCATCAATAATAGGCTCAATTAACATAATTGTTTCTCTCTTTTATATAACCATTTAAAACGATTTGTTATTCTGTTTATTGTATGCCAAAAATCAATAATATCAAAACGTAAACTTTATTTTAGTGCTATTTTATAACCACTAACAGGCTATTTTGCCTATCTTACGCTAATCATTTCATAATATTGCATACTGATATCACTTACTTTATTACTCTTGTGGTTAATATCACCAATAAACACGTCATTCTTCTCCTTTTTTAAATTAATGACCGAACGTTATACATCAAAACTCAGACTTCACTTTATCAATAAATTTCTTCAAGAAACCTGCAACTTTATTTGTTTTTGATAACTCTTTGCCTATACCTTTTGTTTTAAGCGGCTGTTGAGATTCACCATTGTAGTAAGTATATTGCAATAATCCCAACACTGTAGCATATTGCGGTTTATCCACATAATCAGTTAGACCGGTAATATTCAACGGTGTTCCGATTTTCACCTGAACCTGTTGCCCGAACACTTCGGTAGCACAATCCAAAATGCCGTCAATCAATGCACCACCACCGGTCAATACAACACCTGCAATCAAATCTGAAGCCACATTATTATTTTTTAGCTCCTGTTTTAACTGCCGTAACTCTTCATCTACCATTCCCAACAACTCTCTATAACGTGCTGAAGTAATAATAGATAAATCCTCTCTGGTTAAACCTCTTGGTGGGCGTCCGCCAATGCCTTGCACTTCAATCAGTTTATCCGGAGATGTGCGCTTTTCTGACGCAGATAACAGCACTGCACTGCCATAATTTACTTTAATGTTTTCGGCATTGCTGCGCGAAGTGTAAATTCCTTGTGCCACATCATCGGTTACACGATTACCGGCATAAGGAATAACTTTACTGTAACGCAATGCACCATCAGTAAAGACGAGGATATCCATTGTGCCGGCACCAATATCTATCAAACAAACGCCAAGCTCTTTTTCCTCTTCACTCAATACCGAATAACTGGACGCCAATCCGGAAAAGACGATTTGATCAACAATTAATCCACTGCGCTCTACTGCTTTACGCAAATTAATTAACCAATCCTGATGGCAAGCAATCAAATGGGCTTGTGCGGTTAGTCGAACACCTTGCAATCCTAATGGATTTTTAATATTCATCTGACGGTCAACAGAAAACTCTTGCGGAATAACGTGAAGTACGGTTAAACCATCGCCGACTTTCACTGAGCTGGCAATATGCATTGACTCATCAATATCCGCCTGCGTAACTTCACCCGACAAAGGCACGAAACCACTTTCATTCAGGCTTTGAATATGTTCCCCTGTAATAGCTAATGTCACTCGTGCGATTAATTTCAAATCCGCAACCGATTCCGCCGCTTCAATTGCACGCTGAATAGAATTTACTACTGCTTCTAAATCAGTAATGCTACCTTTATCTATTCCTTTTGAAGGACAGCTACCTACACCGATAACATTTACCACACCGTCCGGCAATAACTCACCGACAACCGCAATGACTTTGGAAGTTCCGATTTCCAAGCCGACTATTATTTGGGGTTCATCAATCTTAGCCATAATTATTCACTTAATATATCTTGTGCCGTTGTATTTTCAGGTGCGTCAGTAAAACTTACTGCTGCGCCTGTATTGTATCTTAAATCAATATAAGCGATTTTTTTATTTTCAGGAATTTCTATTTGTGGATAAATCGTTAAAAAACGATCAATTTTCTCTTTCCATTCGCCTCGCCCAAGCTTCAATATAATATCATTAGATAAAGTTACGTTCCACGAGCCGCGGTCATCAATACTGACAATTTTTAAATTAATATTTTTTCCTTGCAAAATTTTGCCTAATTCATACCAAGTTTTTAATACATTTATTCCTTGAAAATCCGGACCGGATAAATTAGGCAATTTTTCATCATTAATTTTTTCTTTCGGCAAGCTAAAAATTGTCCCGTCAGCCGTTAAATAATTGACCTGATTCCACTTAGCAACCGGAACATATTCCACCACGTTAATATTTAATTGCGCCGGCCATATTTTACGAATGGAAATAGTCTTAATCCACGAAAGCGATTCAAACATCTTTTCAATAGATTCGACATCTTGAGCAAAATATCCTCTTAATCCCTGATGACTTTCCGCATATTTTTTCAACATTTCGCGCACATCGTCATTTGTAGTAAATTGTGTCTTACCCACCAAATTAAATGAACTAATCGGCATCGGATCCAATTTTTCAAATAATTCGATGCGATGTGAGTAACTGTAATAACCAAGACCAATGATAAACAAAAATAAAAAAAACTTGATCCAAGTCTTTAAATCAACTTGAGATATGCGCTTTTTCTCATTAGGTTCTCGGTAATAAACGGAGCGAGAATATTTTGTGCGATTTCTCATTCAGCACTTAACTCCAAAATTTTTACTACTAATTGAGAGAAACTATAACCGACAACTTTTGCCGCCATTGGGAATAAACTGTGGCTTGTCATACCCGGATTGGTATTTACTTCCACCAAACGGAAACGCCCTTGCACATCAGTCATAACATCAATGCGGCTCCAACCGCGGCAACCGACAATATCATAGGCCTGTTTCACTAAATTTCTCAATTCATTCTCACGCTCTTCACTTAGACCTGATGGGCAGAAATATTGCGTGCTGTCGAGAAGATATTTAGCATCATAATCATAAAATTCACCTGCCGGTTTAATTAAAATAGAAGGCAACACTTTACCGCCCAAAACCGGTACCGAAAATTCCTGTCCGGCAAGCCACTCTTCGATCAATACCGTATCATCGTGCGTCAAGGCGGTATCGACCGCTGCCGCTAACTCTTCCACTTTTTTCACTTTGGTTAAACCGACACTGGAACCTTCCAATGATGGTTTTACCATTAATGGCAAGCCTAATTTGGCTACCACTGCTTGCGCATCAAGTTGAGAACGTGTTTCTTTAGTAATCACCACCATCTCGGCAACCGGCAAACCAACCGCTTTCCATAACAATTTGGTGCGCATTTTATCCATTGTTAATGCAGAGGACATCACACCACAACCGGTGTAAGGAATACCTAACTGTTCCAATAAACCTTGCAAAGAACCATCTTCACCACCGCGCCCGTGTAGGATATTAAATACGCGTTGGAAGCCCTGTTTTTTTAAATCTTCCACCGGAAACTCTTTTGGATCGATAGCGTGCACATCCGTGAAACCTTCGTCCTGCAATGCTTTTAATACCGCTGCTCCAGAATTTAATGACACTTCACGTTCTGCCGAAGTTCCACCCAATAATACCGCTATTTTTTGTTGTTTTAATTGTTCAATATCCATTATTTACTCCATAACTCCACAAGGCGACGAGATAGCTTGCTCACACTTCCTGCGCCCTGCACTAAAATTAAATCTCCATCTTGCAACACTTGATCCATAATTTCCGGCAACTGTTCCGGATCTGCCAAGAAAATCGGATCAATCTTACCCAAGTTACGAATTGAACGACAAAGAGAACGGCTGTCCGCACCGGCAATTGGCGCTTCCCCTGCCGGATAAACATCCAACATAATCAATACATCAACCTGCGATAACACTTGCACAAAATCATCAAACAGATCTCGTGTTCTGCTGTAACGGTGTGGTTGGAAAATCATCACAATTCGTTTATTTTCCCAGCCGTGACGTGCCGCCTGAATAGTCACATTGACTTCGGTCGGATGATGGCCATAATCATCAATTAACATCACCTTACCGTTAGGGCGAATAAAAGAGCCTAACTGATCGAAACGGCGACCGGCACCTTGGAAGTCTGCTAATGCGGCTAAAATAGATTCATCATCAATACCTTCCTCTTTTGCCACTGCCAATGCCGCAGTTGCATTTAAAGCATTATGTTTGCCCGGCACATTCAGCAGAATTTCCATTCTTTGCCCATCCGGACAAATCACGGTGTAATGCCCTTGAAAACCCGTTTGGCTATAATCTTCAATACGATAATCCGCTTTATCACTAAAACCATAAGTAATCACTTGGCGACCAACCCTCGGCAATAGCGTCTGTAGCACAGGATCATCCGCACACAACACCGCTAAACCATAAAACGGTAAATTATGTAAGAAATTGATATAAGTCTGTTTCATCTCTTCAAAATTACCGTGATAAGTATCCATATGATCCGGTTCAATATTGGTTACCACTGCAACCATCGGCTGTAAATGCAAGAAAGAGGCATCGCTTTCATCCGCCTCTGCAATCAGATAACGGCTTAAACCCAAGTGAGCATTGGTACCGGCAGATTTCACCAAACCACCGTTAACAAAGGTCGGATCTAATTTCGCCTGCGCATAAATCATCGCTATCATCGCAGTTGTAGTGGTTTTACCGTGCGTACCTGCCACCGCAATGCCGTGACGAAAACGCATAATTTCCGCCAACATCTGGGCGCGTTGAATAACCGGAATTCTGGCTTCGCGCGCGGCAATCACTTCCGGATTATCCGGCTTAATCGCACTGGAAACCACAACAACACTTGCACCGGCAATGTTGTCAGCACTATGCTGTAAAAAAATTTTTGCGCCCATTTCCGCCAACTGCAAAGTCACCGCATTTTCCTGAATATCCGAACCGGTGATTTGATAGCCTTCATTTAACAATACTTCGGCAATGCCGCTCATTCCGGCACCACCAATTCCGACAAAATGGATCTGCTTTACGCGGCGCATTTCAGGCACAACCATACGCACCTGATGTTGAAAATTCTGTTTAATCTTATCTTCCATACTGCTCTCTTAATTAGTCACTGAAATAATCGTTTCCGCCACTCGCTGTGCTGCCGTCGGTGCTGCTTTGGATTGTGCTTTTTCTGCCATAGCCAACAAAGTTGGACGCTCCCATTTTTGCAAAAATTCAACCACCCGTTCAGGAGTTAACTCGGCTTGTTGGATAATTTCCGCCGCACCGGCATCTGCTAAATAACGTGCATTAAGATACTGTTGTTGATCTTTATGTTGGAACGGCACAAAAATCGCCGGCACGCCGGCAGCGGCGATTTCACACACGGTTAGTGCACCGGAACGACAAATCACCACATCAGCCCACGCATAAGCTGCCGCCATATCATCAATAAAATCAGACACATTCACATTAATATTTTGCGGATACAGCGCTTTTATCGCTTCACTGTTACCTTTCCCTGCTTGATGTCGAATGACCACATCTTTTGTTAATTGTGCTGCCACTTTCGGCATTAATAGATTCAAGACTCTTGCGCCTTGGCTGCCTCCGACAACCAAAATACGCAACGCCCCTTCTCGCTGACTGAAACGTTGTTGCGGTGCCGGCAAAGCAAAGAGATCGGCACGCACCGGATTGCCAACCACTTCGGCATCGGCAAAAGCGGTCGGGAAAGCTTGCAACACACGTGTTGCAATTTTTGCCAGCCATTTATTTGTCAAACCGGCAACTGCATTCTGTTCGTGTAAAATAATCGGCACCCCTGCCAATTTTGCCGCTACACCGCCCGGACCGGAAACATAACCGCCCATTCCTAAAACGGCATCCGGCTGATAAGTTTTAATAATTTTTCTCGCCTGCAATATCGCCCGTAAAATTTTAAACGGTGCGGCTAATAATGCTTTTATACCTTTACCGCGCAATCCGGAAATTTCAATAAAATGAATAGCAATGCCGTGTTTCGGCACAAGCTGTGCCTCCATACGATCTTTCGTACCAAGCCATTCAACCTGCCACCCTTGTTGCTGCAATACATTAGCAACTGCAATCGCAGGGAAAACGTGTCCACCGGTACCACCTGCCATAACCAGTAATTTTTTCGTCATAATACTCTCTTAATCATCTCGTAAATGTGCGTGCCCTGTTGCCATTCTATTTTCGTGATCAATTCGCAATAAAATCCCCATCGCGACACACATAATAATTAAACTTGAACCCCCATAACTAATTAATGGGAAAGTCAATCCTTTGGTCGGTAATAAACCGATAGTTACGCCCAAATTGACAAAGCCTTGGAAAAAAATCCAAAAACCGATACCAAAGGCAAAAAAACCACGGAAACGGGCTTCAAGTTTTAGGGATTCTTTCGCGATCTTAAATGCTCTGAATACCAAAGCGGACAGCAAAATAATAATCAGCAAAATACCAACAAAACCGAACTCTTCACCAATAATCGCCATAACAAAGTCAGTATGCGCTTCCGGCAAATACTCCAATTTTAATACCGAATTACCTAAACCTTGCCCCCAAAACTCACCGTTACCGAACGCCATTAATGAATTTGACAACTGGTAACCTGAACCGAAAGCATCAGCAAACGGATCCAAATAGGAAGTCACACGCTTCATTCGATAGGGCGAAATCAGAATTAAGAACATAATCGCGCCGGCACCCATTCCTATTAATAATACAAACTGGAACAGTTTTGCGCCGACCACAAACAACATACCGAAAGTGATCACAAACAAGACAACGCTACTTCCTAAGTCCGGTTGGCAAAGCAGGAAAATAATTAAAATGCCGCAAACTAAAGTAGGTCGCCCGAAGATTAGCTTTTTTGTCAAAACGGCATCATATTTACGCACAAAAAAACTGGATAAATAGCAAATTAATGCTAATTTTGCTAATTCCGCCGGTTGGAAATTAACAAAACCGAGCGAAATCCAACGTGTTGCACCATTGATATTTCTACCGACAATCAGCACC
>Ga0079226_10001629_pt1 | contig 17235 bp, 10 predicted proteins | sample Poulit2014_FD_76345 | JGI IMG/M metagenome (GOLD analysis project Ga0079226, IMG submission 76345) | Agricultural soil microbial communities from Georgia to study Nitrogen management - Poultry litter 2014 | ecosystem: Environmental > Terrestrial > Soil > Agricultural land | place: USA: Georgia...
ATCGATAAAGATTTAATCGATGAATATTTCGATGATATTCACGAATTCTCTGACTTAGGCGACTTTATCGACCAACCGATGAAATATTATTCAAGTGGAATGCGTGCCCGCTTAGGTTTTAGTGTAGCATCGCACTTACAGCCAGAAATTTTAATTTTAGACGAAGCGTTAAATACGGGCGATGCTCGCTTTAGCCGAAAAGCAGCCGAAAAGATGAAGGAACTCGTCCAAAACGCAAAGATGGTCATTATCGTAACCCACAGCTTGCGCTACGCCCGGAGAAACTGCGACCGACTGATTTGGTTACATCGCGGTGAGGTAAAAGAAATCGGCGACCCAAAAACAGTAATAAAAAATTATCGCGCAAGTGTACCTCGTCAACCGAGAAGACGAAGAAGCCTAGAGTTGAAAAGGACAGAGACAATCGTAAAAGATCGCCCCGTCATCGAAGCGAAGAATCTTGGCGTATCCTTCGATTTAAGTAGTGGAAAATTTTGGGCTTTAGATGGCTTGGATTTTACGATTAATGAAGGGGAAGTCGTTGGAATAATCGGTCATAATGGCGCAGGAAAAAGTACACTCTGTAAAGTAATGACTGAAATATTAAAACCGGATAAAGGGTCGATAAAAATTCACGGCAAAACCTCTTCCCTACTAGGCTATGGAACGGGATTTAACCCACAACTTACCGGTACAGATAACATTTATTTAAATGCGATGCTTCTCGGTATACCGAAACATGTCGTCGATGAAAAATATGAAGAAATCGTTGAGTTCTCTGGAATACGTCGTGCAATCGATAAACCAGTGAAATCTTATTCTAGCGGAATGCGTTCTCGCTTAGGCTTTAGTATCGCGGCGATTTTACAACCAGATATTTTTATTATTGACGAAGCTTTATCAACAGGTGACTTAGCCTTCCGTCAAAAGGCGACCGAGCGAATTCAAGAGATGATGGAACGAGCAAAAGCTGTCGTTATCGTTACGCATAGTATGAACTTCGTCGAAAAAGTTTGTACTCGAGCGATTTGGATTGAAAAAGGGAAAATCCGTGCCGACGGTGATGCGGAAGAAGTCGTTAAAGAGTACCGCTCTGTAATGGAAGGTAATAACACGAAGAAAAAGAACCGTAAAAAAACGAAAAAATCATCAACAACAAAAAAAAATTAAAGTAGCTTTTAATTAGCTTTTAAAGGGCAAAGTAGGCGGTGAATAACTAATGCGAACGCTCAAGCAATTGATCAGTAATATAACCGATTGGCTTCTTTATTCCGTACTATCCGAAGAACAAAAGCAAAAAATAACTAATCTCTTTTCAGAAAAACAAAAAGAACGATTACGTCAATTAACTCAATACGGAAAACGGCGCAAACAGAAGCTATACGTAAAACAAATTAAAGATAATATATATTCCCTTGGCTTTCGAGATCAAGGAACGAGACAATTAAAAACGATTTTACACGAAACAAATGATACTTATTTAAAACGTCTTGTCGCTTGGGAGCTTGTCTTATTTTATGCCAATCTTGAGACGGAATACGGCGCGAAAGAAGCCCTTCAATATATAGAAGATGCAAAAAACGGCGAAAAAGACCTAAACCAAAAGCGTCGCATTTCCATTATAGAAGCGGAATGTTTACAAAAAATTGGCGAAAAAGACGAAGCCCGTAACCGTATCGAAACACAATTAAACGTCCAAAATCATCCCGATTTATACTTAGCACTAGCGAATTTAGAAGACAATATTGAGCATCGTTTCCATTATATAAATAACGTTTATGAACAAGAAGGGTTAAATCCGATTACCTTTTCTAACAAGGATAACCCTACTTACGATACGCTTCGAATGGCTAAAACAAGCGAACCAATTGAACGAAAGGAAAAGATCTCCGTCCTACTTCCCGCTTATAACGCTGGAGAAGGATTGCGTACAGCTGTAGAATCAATATTATCGCAAACGTGGCGGAATTTAGAACTTATTATCGTCGATGATTGTAGCACCGACGAGACGCTAGAAATAGCTAAAAGTTATGAAGCAAAAGATGAACGGGTAATCGTCCGTCAAACTGAACGAAATAGTGGTCCGTATGTCGCTCGGAATATCGCACTATCGATTGCAACTGGCGATTTCGTTACCGTAAACGACGCTGACGATTGGTCGCACGAACAAAAGTTAGCAACCCAAGCGTTACACTTAATCGAAAACCCTCATATAATCGCAAATACTTCTGGTCACGCTCGGTTAACAGAGGACTTATTTTTCTATCGTCGAGGTACACCGGGACGATATATTTTCCCGAATATGTCCTCGATTATGTTCCGGCGTGAAAAAGTAATGAAAAATTTAGGATATTGGGATAGTGTACGTTTTGCTGCTGACGGAGAATTCAAACGCCGACTCTTACGTGCGTTTGGTGACCAAGCCTTTGTCGACTTAGATACAGGTCCTTTATCACTTCCCCGCCAAGCTGTTGCATCATTAACAACAAGTTCAGCCTTCGGATATAATGGATTTTTTATGGGTGCGAGAAAAGAGTTTGTCGAAAGCTTTACCCATTATTACGAATCAGCAGGTAACTTATATTACCCTTTTCCAATGAAAAAAAGGCTATATCCAGTCCCAGAACCAATGTGGCCACAACGAGAAGCAAAAGAAGACGGCTTTCGCAAATTTGATTATGTTATTGCAACAGATTTCCGAGGAAGAACGAACGAAGGCTTTACACACATTGATACAGTAAAACAAGTAACGCAAGAAAAGGGTTTACGAATCGGCTTTATGCAACTTTATGAATTCGATTTAGAAAAGCCAATCGAAATTGCAAAAAACGTCCGTGACTTCATGGCCGAACGAGGAATCCAAATGTTAGTATATGGTGAAAAAATTAACACAGAAAAACTTCTCATAATCGATTATAATGGACTACTGGATGAACAAACGTACATTCCAGAAATAAAAGCAAAAGATGTATTTATTTTACTCGATGAAACAGTTGTACCGAATGAATTAATTGCAATCGATACCCAGTTTAAAAAAGAGTATCATAAAACACCAATCTTCGTACCTTTTGACCAAAAGGTACGTCAAAAGATCGTAACCCAATATAATGGCGAATTACCTTTTGAATTGGCAAAGAAGGATTGGGTGTGAACAAATGAACGAACAAAAAAATAAAGAAATACAATCTTATAAATCCCTACAACAAAAAAACACCGAACTAGAAGCAGAACTAAAAAGGCTTGAATCAACAACTACCGAATTAAAAGAACAACTTGAAACGATGGAATATACTTTCTCAAATTTTGAAAAAAACCGTTTATTACAATGGATAAATCCTAGTTTTATTAAACAATCGTTACGCAATGCTGCAGCTTATGCATTAGGTAGACGCAATCTAAAGCGTCTCTATAGCCCAACCTATAAGCGCAAACAGGCAAGTAACGACCTTAAACCATACCTCCGCTCGTTATATGATGAGGGCTTTACAGATAAGGCTTTACAAGATTTAAAAGAACTGTTCGAAACGACGTCTAACTCTTATATGAAGCGAGCAATTGCGCAAGAACTAGCTTTGTTTTATGCAAATAAAGGGACAAAGGAAGCAGCAAAAGTCGCCCTATATTATATCCAAGTAGCAAAAAAACACGAAAAAGACGAAGAAATCTGCCGTCAATTAGCAATTATAGAAGCAGAATGTCAACTGCGTATTGGAGATTACGATACTGCACGAATAACCTTACACAAAGAATTACAATACAGAAGACACCGGGATTTACTTCTAGCCTTAGCAAATACAGAGGAAATGTTAGATGAACGAATCTTTTGGATAAATGAAATATTAACAACATACAACCGACAACCGATCGCTTTGGGAACTAACGATGATGCAAAAAAGCAATTAACTTATGAAGCTTTATATCATACAAAAATAGAAGCAAATCAAGTAGAAGAAGGCCCCAAGGTATCGGTTATTTTGCCTGCTTACAATGCAGCTGACCGTATTCATATCGCAATCGAATCCATGTTAAAGCAAACGTGGGGAAATATAGAATTGCTTATTGTCGATGATTGTAGTACGGATGATACGTACGAGATAGCAGCGACATATGCGGAAAAAGACTCCCGAATCACTTTATTACAAACAGACAAAAATAGCGGTCCTTACGTAGCTCGTAATATCGCCTTATCAAAAGCAACAGGCGAATTTGTTACAGTAAATGATGCCGACGATTGGTCTCATCCAGAAAAAATTGAAGTCCAAGCAACCCATTTAATCAAAAACGAAACAATCATTGCGAATACCTCAGAATTAGCTCGTTTAACAGAGGACTTTTACTTCCATAGACGGGGTACTCGAGGGAAATATATTTTTTCCAATATGTCTTCTCTAATGTTTCGTAGAGAACCAGTCTTAGAAAAAATCGGCTACTGGGATGAAGTCCGCTTTGCAGCTGATGGTGAATTTAAGCGAAGACTTATACAAGCCTTTGGTAAGGAAGCAGTAATCGACTTAGAAACTGGCCCTCTATCACTTCCGGAACAGTCGAGCACATCATTAACTGGAAGCTCTGCCTTCGGTTATGCTGGATTTTTTATGGGGGCACGTAAGGAGTATGTCGACAGTTTCACTGATTATCATAAACGTGCAACAAGCTTCTACTATCCAAAAGCTAGCAACGAACGACTGTTTCCAGTTCCAGAACCAATGTTACCAGACCGTACGAAGGGGACCCGACATATTCCTGTCATTATTGTAGCGAATTTTTACGATTTAACTGAGGAACGTTATAATCTAATCAAAAAACAAATTGAAAAAAATAGAGAATTAAAGCTTACGACAGGATTAGTTCAAATGTATGATTATGATTTAGAGCGTAGGAAGCGCACCTTTCATCCTAAGGTGAGAGAGTTAATTACCGGTAGCGACGTCCAAATGCTCGTCTACGGAGAAAAGATTACAGCAGATCTCGTCCTAATTCATTCACTCGAAGCATTACAAGAAACCCAACAATACGTTCCACAAATAAAGAACCGAATTACAGTAGTCATTATAGATGAATTGCCGAAAGTGGCGTATAATGGAAGAGAGAAATTGATTTACAATTTACGACAAGTATTACGTCAAAGTATGAACAATTTTTCACAAAACTTAAGAGTATTTCCGATTGATTCTACCGTACGTAAAACAGTAGAAAAGAACTATAAACGCGAGCTCGGTACGATTCGTTTAGCGAAAGAGGATTGGCGAATCGAAGGAGAATTGCTCGGAGAACGATACCAACTCCGATTACGGGATTGGCTCATATACAGTCAAGAAAAAAATTAACGAAAAGAAGGAGGTGACTGAAATGGGTGAACAAACACAACGTCAAGAAACAACACAAAAGACTGAACAAACATCGATCATGCGTCAAATTGCTGAAAAAGAGGAAAAAATAAAATCACAAAAACATAAACAAGAAACATACAAAAAGCGCATGAACCAAATTGAATCAAGTAATACATGGAAGGTCGGTAATTTACTTTCCCCTATTAAAAAAGGGTGGGATCGCTTGTTCAAACGTTCAGCTGAACAAGAGGAGGAAATCTCCCGATTACAAAAAGTAATCAACGCACAAAACGAACGTATTGACGAACTTGAAGCGACATTACGCCCGTTACAGTTTCTCGATGAAAATTTAACGACCCACTCCATTACGCAACGTGTGCGGACACTTAAAGACGAAGGAATATTACTTGAAAACTTACAAACAATGATACAACAAAAAAATAGAATAACAGAAAACTATCGCGAAGCATTGTTATATGCTGCACGACTTTATATGAATGCTGATCAAGAAGTACGCGACGCTGTATATAATGAAATATTTGCTGGTCTTTCCATCGATGAAATACCTGAATTTATGATTCGTGCTGGTTTAGACGAGTCACCTATTTCATTACGTCATACTTCATCTTTTCGCGCATGCCTTTCTCAACGAATGCGTCAAAGCCAATTAGTCGGTACATTACCTGAATGGCTTCTAGATGATAAACGGACTGCTTATCAGTTTGTCGAACAATTCGATCTTAAAGTACCGCAATTAGACGAAAGGATTTATACAGTCGATTCCATACCAAATCAAGAAGGCATCGTAATTAAGCCTGTCGATGCTGCAGGGGCCCGTGGCGTATATTTAATGCATAACGAAAACCTAATTTTCGATGTTCGTAATGCACGAGACTTAACTAGCTTTGCTGCATTAAAAGAGGCGATGCAACAAGACTTACAAAGTGGCGCAGTAGATGCGGACGAATGGCTTATTGAACAATTAATCTATGAAAATAAAAAACAACTACTCCCAGCACGAGATATTAAGTTTTATAGCTTTTATGGTAAGGTTGGTTTAATTTTAGAAATCGTCCGCGACCCTGAAATTCGCCATGCCTGGTGGACCCGTGACGGAAGACGAATTGATACTGGAAAATATGAAGCAACTTTATTTACCGGACAAGGAGTTTCCCAAGAAGAAATAGATAAAGTCGAACACTTAAGCAAAGCAATTCCAGCACCTTTTATGCGTATAGACTTTTTACAATCGGAGGATGGCCTTGTCTTCGGTGAATTCACACCAAAACCAGGAAACTATGATGACTTCGATTTAAAAACAGATCAACTATTAGGTGATTATTATATCGAAGCGGAAGCAAGACTAATAAAAGATTTGTTAAAAGGGAAAACATTCCCCGAATATGAACAATTCGTTCAATCGCTTAAAAAGGAAAAAGGAGAACCGAAGATCAATGCATAGGAGGCAACAAGTTGGACGAAATTAATACAAAATGGTTACCACATCTAACAGAGGAAGTGGTCTCTGAAATTGAAAACAACTATTTAGACTCGTATGTCGTTGCCCTTGAAGGTTGGCGTCGAGGACTAACGTTAAGATGGCATGTCAAAGACTCAGAAAAATTCAAAGACATGAAAACATGGTTCGTCGACGAACCGGGGCAATTATTTTCCTTACATTCAGAAGAACGCTCCCATTACTTTTTTCGCACACGAGGCGATAAAGTAACGAACGAAGCGGTAGAATTAGGAATGGATAAAGAAAAAACAAAACAAATACTAACAAAGAAAGGCATACCCGTTCCAGAAGGAAAGCAATTTTCCGAACATGCTACTTCCGAGGAAATTGTAGAGTATGCCAAGGGATTAGGATTTCCTGTCGTTATAAAACCGACAGACGGTAGCTTCGGTCGAGGTGTTATGACTAACTTAAGGACTGTAGAAGAATTTACACTTGCACTCGACTATGTTCGGAACGATTTAGAAGAGAAAGACATTATCGTCGAAAAGCATATAGAAGGAAATGATTACCGCCTATACGTCGTAGATGACGAAGTCGTAGGCGCTATTTTACGTATACCACCAAATGTAACCGGTGATGGCATTAACTCAATTGAAGCATTAATCGATATAAAAAATAAAGAACGAGGCTTAAATCCTCGTTTAGCAACAACATTAATCGAAATCAATAATGAATTAGTCGATTATATCGGACGTTCCGGCTATACATTGCAAACTGTTCCAGAAAAAGGTGAGTTCGTCTATTTAAGCGACAAGTGTAACATATCTATCGGTGGTGACCCAATTGATGTATTAGACGATCTGTCCGAAGAAATAAAACAACTAGCCGTCGATGCCTTACGAGCAATCCCTGGCCTTACGCACGGAGCGGTCGATTTAATGATTGAAAAAGCTGAGGACGGAACGGAACAAGGATTTATTATCGAATTAAACCCAACAGCCCAGCTCGGCGGCATACTATTTCCCTTAAAAGGTAAGCCCCGAGACGTACCAAAAGCGATTATCGACTACTATTTCCCAGAGACAAAGGATGTCGTAACTGATAAGGAAAAGATTTATTTTGATTACTATGAAGTAATAAATCCTTTATTAAATAACTCCACCGTATCTACGCAAGTCTCTCCTTATCCCGTACAAGAATTAACAGGTAAGCATATCATTTTTCGTGATTCAACCTATCGTATTCAAGATATTGTATGGTTAAAAAACAGGGCAATTGATCTAGGTTTTCACGGTTTTTTAACAATAGATAAATATAATAATATTCATCTAAAATTTTATGGTAAACATGTATTAATTAAGAAGTTCCTTGATGAAATTAAAACTTTAATTCACTTGCACTACGATAAGGTAGAACTTAAAAATAGTACGGCACCCCAGGCGATTGGTTTTAAAATAATAAATGAAAAAGAACTTTTAAATAACGATATGGAAAATTTACTAATGAGTACAAAAAAATTAAATAAGGAGCATCAATTACTTAGGGAAAATTATTACGAATTAACCAATAGTTTTAGTTGGAGAATAACAGAGCCCATAAGAACTTTACTAGATAAATTAAAAAGTAAAAAGGACACAAAGTGAATCACTAGTTAAACCTTATTTTAGGAGGTTTTTTTAATTGGTTGACAAGTTAGAACGAAAATGGTTACCTCATTTAAAAAACTCTATAACAAATAGTGCTAGTATAACTGGGGTTAGCCTTTATACAATTGCTCTTGAAGGATGGAGAAGGGGTTTAAAGCTAGAGTTTTATACAGAACCAACTGCTGGTGAAAAAAAACGAATAAAATACTCTTTAGAAGACGGAGAAAATAAATTTTATTTTAACGATTCAAGTGGTGATTTAAATACGAATGAAGCAATTAAAATCTGCGGAGATAAAGGTTTAACTCAGAAATATTTAGAAGAAAACAATGTACCGACTCCCTTGGGAAAAGAATTTGATGCAAAAGATTCAATTGAAAAAATGTTAAAATATTCAAGGACTTTAACGTATCCTTTAGTTGTAAAACCGGTTGATGGATTTGGTGGCTCAGGTGTTATTGTAAATATAAAAAATGAAAAAGAGCTAAAAGATGCAATTAATTATGTGACAAACAAATCAAATTTCAAACGGATCATTATACAGGAGTTTGTAAAAGGTAATGAAGTAAGAATCTATGTGCTAAATAATAAAGTAATTGCAGCAGCTAACCGTGTACCTGCACATATTGTAGGCGATGGGAAAAGAACTATTGCATCTTTAATTCAGGAAAAGAATTACGAAAGAGGGAAAAATCCTAACTTAAGACATCGATTAATTAGATTAGATTCAGCATTAAATCAATATCTTGAATCACTCGGTTTAACTCTTGATACAGTATTAAATAAGAATAAACTATTAACTTTAAGGGAAATCAGTAATGTATCTTTAGGTGGAGAACCTGTCGATTATACTGAATTGCTAACTGATGAACAAAAAGCTATTGCTGAAAAGGCAACAAAATCAATACCAGGGTTAGCACAGTGCGGTGTTGATATGATGATTGATACCGAATCAAATAGAAGTGTGATTATAGAGTTAAATGCAAGTCCCGGAATCGGCACGCATTTATTCCCAGTAAAGGGTAAATCTAGGGATATTCCTAAGCATGTTATCGACTTTTACTTTCCAAAAAGCAAAAAATACGATAAATCAAAACAGCTTTTTTATTTTGATTTAGAACGAATAATTGACCCACTTTTAACGGGAGCGTTATCTAAAGTAGAAGTACCAAACTATCCTGAAGACAGTTTCTTTACAAAGAGATTTATTATAGAAATAAAAGCGAACAAGTATAATGAGAAATTACCCTCGTTAATATATCAAGAAGCAAAGAAACTTAAATTGAATGGTTATATCAATAAAGAAAAAGATGATAACAAAGTCTATTTAGAAATCGTTGTCAACCATCGTAGTGAACGAAATGTTGAGAGGGTTTATCAACTACTTGAGAAGTTTTATAAAGAGGGAATAATAACGAAAATACAAAAAAAAGAATATAAAAAACCGTTGAAAATCGGATTTGATTATACAGAGTCAGAAAATTCAATGATGGAGTTAGAGCTTAATCACAGACAGGTATATAGAGAATATAGGGCGATTAAAACAGAGGTAAACAGAGTTAAAAAGCGTTTAACAATGTTAAAGAAGAGTAACTTTTGGAAGGTAGTGACACCGATTAGGAAAATAGAAAGCTTACTAAAACGTAAAAAAATTGTAAGATAAAGACTTTTAACAGTTTAATTTGATTATGCTATACTTATGTAGGTCATAGTGTAAATTAATCATTGTACATGTATATAGTCTATGGAGGTTAAGTTGAATGAATACGGAATATCGATGGCTTCCGCATCTAGAAGATGCAGTACCTTCCGCCGGGCAAGGGAAACGTATAAGTACGTACACTGTATCATTGGAAGGATGGCGGAGAGGTTTAAAGTTAAAATTTTATAGTCTTTTCGAAGATGGAAATAAACTGAAAGTTCGTTATTCACTCTCTAATGGAGAGAAAACCCACCATTTCTCTTTGTCTATGGGTGATCGAGTTTCTGATAAAGCCTTTGAAATTTGTGATGATAAGGACTTAACTAAACAATATTTGCGAAAAGGGAATGTACCAGTACCCGAAGGTAAGATGTTTGGATTGGAGTATTCAACCGAAGAAATCATTCAATATGGCTTGTCTTTAGGGTTTCCTTTAGTTGTAAAACCTACAGATGGTAATGCTGGACGAGGAGTTTTTGCTAATATTACTAATGAGAAAGATTTTCGAGAAATCGTTCCATATGTTAGAGAGGAATTAGAATTCGACAATATAATAGTGGAGAAATATGTAGATGGTGAAGAATTTCGTATTTATGTTATAGAAGATCGGGTTTTAGGTGCGATGAACCGTCGACCAGCTAGAGTAATTGGAGACGGCATACATACGATTAGAGAATTAATTCATCAGAAAAACGCAGAACGAAGATTAAATCCTCATCTAACAAGTAGACTAATCAAAATTGATTTAGAGATCGAAACGATGTTAGAAAACCAAGGTTACGATTTAACTTCAATTCCTGAAAAAGATAAAATCGTATATCTTAGAGAAAAAAGTAATTTATCTACCGGTGGGGAGGCTGTAGATGTAACAGACCAACTAACACCTGAGATTGAACAAATTGCAATTGATGCTGGAAAAGCAATACCTGGTTTATCCCATTATGGTGTAGACATGATAGTTAGCGACGATCGTAAAGAAGGCGTAATTCTTGAAGTCAATACACGTCCGGGTTTAGGTGGTCATCTTTTTCCGAGTGAAGGACAAGCTCGAGATTTTGCGAAAGAAATCATTGACTACTACTTTCCTGAAACCAAAGACAAACATCGTTCAATATTATATTTTGACTTTGATAGTGTAATTGAAGCGGTAACGAGTCGAAGTGTAGATGAGATAGATTTACTAACACCACCAAGCAATCCCTTATTTGGTCAAAAGTATATTGTAGAACTACATGACGAGCCCGTAGATCTCTTCCGTCGTCAGATTAGAAGACAAGCTATAGCTAGAGAGATGCATGGATATACGGAAGTATTAGATGACGGTACAATCAGTATTGTAATAATGACAACAAACAAAAAAGACTTTTCAATTATCGAAAAGACTATAGAGCAAAGCTTTAATGCTGAAATAGTAGAAAAGGTTGAATGGAATAAACCCATCCCGATAGGCTTTGAAACGAAAAGAGATGAGAGGCTATCCAGAAATGAGATTAGACAGTTGTTAAGAGATAAAGCACAATTAGAAAGGGATAATGAAAGACTGCTCAAGAGATATTCTGAAATTCAAAAGAGTAGATTTTGGCGCATAACGGCTCCGTTTAGATTTATTATTCATAATTTAAAACAAACAGTGCGCTTAGTAACTAGGAAATAGGTTATTTTTTAATGATTCAAAATTACTTATCACTTTTTTCAGTTAGATAACATAAAATTCGGATAGGAAAATAAAAGTAAATGGAAAAAGAAATTAAGAAGATTTATAATTCTGTTATCAGTGAAGATATTAGAGGTTTAAAGCTAAGACGTTTTATCAATAAAAAAGGGATTGAGACACCAAAGAAGCAAAACATGGTGTTTCTAACAATTGGAAATAATCATGCTCGTGCCTATGTAATCAAAGGCGTTGGAAAAAATCTTAGAAAAGCAATTCAAAATGCTATAGAAAATTATATTAAGTTTAAACCAAAAAAATTTTATCCAAAGCAATTAAAAGTCGATATCTTATCAGAGTATGAACCCTTGAAATCTGATGGTAGGGACTTTGATTTCAATAATCACAAAATTAATTACGATATAGGAATAGAAGGATTGGCTTTTGGATCTAACTTTCATACTGTATTTTTACCCAGTGAGATGGTTAGTTATCAACTTGTAAGTGAACAGAAACTTCAAGTCCAAAATAGCTTTAAAGCAATACAAAGACATCTTCCGTCTACCTTTTCCGATTTTACAAAGCCTATAGATTATCGTTTAAATACGTTAGCTTATAAAATAAGAACAGAAAGTTTCTATATTGATAATGAACAAAAAGTTTACAGATTATTAAGAAACCATCGTATTTATCCATCTTTAACAAAAGAGGATCTTGTAAGTGCCATAAAGTTAGTCAAAGACAATTACTTCAAGAATGTGGTAAATAAAAATGGAAAGTTTATTTATTCATATTTGCCACAAATAAATAAAAGTGAACAACGATACAATATTTTGCGATATGCTGGAACAATTTATTCAATGTTAGAAGTTTATGAAATAATGCCAGACCAACAGTTATTAAAACAAGCTAAACGTGCAATTAGGTTTTTGTTGAGAAGTATTAAACCTTTTAATATTAATAACACGTTTATGAAAGTGGTTGTTGAAAGAGATTGTATGAAAGTTGGGGGAAATGCACTAGCAATTATAGCTCTTGCTAAATACACAAAAATTACAGGAGATAAGCAATATATATCCATAATGAGAGAGTTAGCATATTGGTTTAGGGAAAACCAGGATGAAAAGGGAGAGTTTATTATTCATAAACAAAAATACTCAACTGGTAAAGCCTATGATTTTACGTCACGTTTTTATCCTGGAGAAGCAATTTTAGCACTTGTACGATTATATCAGATTGATAAGGACAAGGTATGGTTGGATATTGCTGAAAATGCCGCACACTTCCTGATTAACATACGTGATGGGAATGAGACAGTAGATACAATAACTCCTGATCACTGGCTATTATACGGTTTAAATGAGCTTTACAGAGAAAGAAATAATGATATGTATTTGGGACATTCAATTTTAATATCGGAAGCAATAATGAAGGATCAGATTACAAAAGATAATGCATCCCGCAGAGAGTTAATTGGGGGTTATGCTACAAGAACAGGTAAAGATCCTAGTTCTACTCCAGTTGCCTGTCGTAGTGAGGGCCTGACTGCTGCTTACCAATTAATGAGGTATTGTGGTTATGATGAATTAGCCGAGAGAATTAAACATTCGATTCATCAAGGTATTAAATATCAATTACAAATGCAATTAAGGACTGAATCAGTACTGCATTATCAGAATAAAAAGTTATTACTAGGTTCAATTCAAAGAGGTCTAAAGGAACATGATCTGAGAATAGATTATACACAACACAATATATCTAGCTTTGTTAACTATTATTTAATTTTGAAATCATTCAAATGAAAATCTATGTTTGAATAAGAGATTCCCCTAAAGTTAAATTATAAAAATGAACTTTAGGGGTAACTTTTTATATATGTGATGATACCCTGCTTTTATGGACACTTTCGGTTAAATATTTAAACTTATACCAAGGAGGATGTGTCCAATGAAGCGCAAAAAAAGTGGAATTCGTTATTCTGATGGTTTTTATCAAATGATTGTTGATTTGTATCATTCCGTCAAAAAGCTAAAGATTTAAGTAGCGAATATGGTGTTTCCGATGTAACAATCTATTTATGGATTAAAAAAGCTACATCCGTTGAGCTTGAAGATGGTTCCACTATTACTCCAGAAGACTATGTCAAATTACAAAAACAAATGCGAAAGTAAAAGGAAAAAAATGAAATATTAAAAAAGGCTATGGCCATATTCTAGAGAATTGTAAAAGATGCTGAAATCACTCAATTTATTCATGACCAGAAGGATAATCATTCGATTTAAACAATGTGCGAAACACTTGATCTACCAAGGAGTACATACTATCAGTTGCTCAACCAAACGATATCTAATTGCGAAAATGACCATGGAGTTGGTTATAAAAGCACTAGAAAATGCATACTACAAACAAAAAAGCCACACGACAGATTAATATTTCATTCAGATCTTGGTACTCAGTATACAAGTAATGATTTTAAAAAAATTATAAAAAACTTCAATATGACACATTCCTTTAGTTGCAAGGGCAGGCCCTACGACAACGCTTGTATAGAATCATTTCACGCTATTCTAAAGAAAGAAGAAATCAATCATATTTATTACTTGGACTAAAAATCGGCTCAGTTATCTTTATTTCAGTATATAGAAGGTTGGTACAACCGCAAAAGGAAAACAGAAGTAAAGAATATCGAATATCACAAGAAATAGATAATATGACTTTAACAGTGGCTTAGCTTAAAAAGCATTCACCGAACGGCTTTATATGGAGTCGTAGGCATGATAGCTTGCAACGGCAAAGCCAGTATAATTAAAATTGTTGGTCACATTGCTTTAGCTTCATTCCAGAAAAGATTGCATGTAAAGCGCAATAGTTTTATATAAATAAGTTTTGAAGACAAAGGAAAATTTAAGTTGTTTGCGTCTAAAACATTGATGTATATTTGATATTTTGCAATAGTAAAAGCCATTTAAATTAATTATTATAATAATCGTATATTGAAATTGTTAGAGAAAGTAGATGATATTATAATAATTAAGAAGTATAATAAAAGAAACAAAATTTTACTGAAAAATTAGACGTTAATAAACGGACTTTACTTTTGTTTAATAATAAATCCTAGGTGGAGGTCATACGGTGAACTCTAGTTTGTATAACGAACAATTATCTAAGTATAGAAATGTACTTCCTAAAAATGGATATGGCAATCGACTATCGATGTATTTAATGACATTAGAAGCTTGGAGAAGAGGATTAGAAATAACGTTTTTTTTGGAAGAAAATGAGAAAAACCGTTTATTAATTCGTTACAAAATAAGTGACGGAGAAAATAGTTATAAATTTAATTCATCACTAGGTGAAAAAGTATCAAAAGAGGCATTCTTGATATGTAATGATAAACATAAAACAAAACAAATGCTTGAAAAGGCAAAAATAACTGTTCCAAGGGGAAAATTAGTTAATTTAGCTGATTCTCAAGAATCAATTATTGAGTATGCATTGTCAATCGGTTATCCTCTGGTATTAAAACCTCTTAGTGAAAACACTGGAAAAGGAGTTTATACAAATATCAAAAGTGAAACCGAACTAGTTGATGCCTTGAAAGCAATTAAAAAGATGGGGCATAATGAAGCAATAATAGAAGAACAGGTTGATGGAACCGAATATAGAGTTCTTGTTTTAGGAGAAAGAGTATTAGCAGCGGTTAAAAGAGAACCAGCAAATATAATTGGTAATGGAAAAAGTACTATAGAAGAGTTAATAGAAATTAAAAATAAAACAAAAGATGATAATCCAAACTTGTATAATCGCCATATAATTATAGACAAAGAAGTAAAAGAAACATTAGCTGAAAAAGGTTATTCGTTAAATTCTATTCCATTCGAAGGCGAAAAGGTTTATTTGCGAAATAAAGTCACATTAGACGGAGATCCACTTGATGCCACGGACGATTTACCGCATATTGCCAAAGAAGTTTCTATTCAGGCAGTCAAGGCTATTACTGGATTAGATTTATGTGGTTTAGATATTATTGTGAACTCTAATAACACGTCTGTTACGGTTATAGAGATGAATACACGACCTATGTTAGGTTTACATGTATTCCCTTTTGAGGGAATTCCAAGGGATGTTATTTCACCAATCATTGATCATTATTTTCCTAATACAAAAAATAAAGAGTCCACTAATTTATACTTTAATTTAAACGAAGTAATTTCACCAATACGTGAAAGGGTATCATCAAGTGTTGTTCTTTCACCTCTACCTATTATAAAAGAATATAAAGTATTTCGAGTTATGCTAGAAGATATAAAACTAGAACGTAAACTATTGATAAAGTTGAGCTCAAAAGCAAGGGAGATGGAAATCAATGGCTCTATAATTGAAAAAGACGATCACAATTGGGAATTTATTCTGGGAAGTTTAGATATAAAAGCCTTGAACCAATATATAGAATTTATAAAAACAGAATTAAATAATAATTTACTAATAGATATTGAAGAGTTAAATAAAAAACATCCAGTTAATATTGGCTTTAAAATCCAAACAATAAGTAACATAAGAAAAAATAATAAGAACTTGAGAAAAAGAGTTAGGACTATACAAAGAAAGAATAAAAATGTACAAAAAACTAATAAAAAACTTAAGAGAAAAATAAGAAAATTGCATAAGCAACGTAAAGAATTAAATATTAAAATTAATCAATTAACAAAAGAAAAAGAGAATGTAGAAAAAGAACTATATAATTTAAAGAACAGCAAATCATGGAAAATAACTAAGCCTTTAAGAGTAATAACCAAAATGTTTAAAAAATAATACACTAGCTCTTGGTATTAAAGAACTTTAATACCAAGGGTTATTTTTTTGTAAAAGCATCTAGTATTATCTTATTGCTTGAAAAATACTAGATTACTAACGATACTAGTACTTAAAGATAATTAAAAGGAGGTGAAAGTACTATGAAGACAAAGGTTAATAGATTTATAGTAATTTTCGTCACAATTCTATTAGCAGTTCCGAACTATCCAGTTTATAGCTCTTCCGAAGACGAGATAGAAGAGCCAGGTGAAAATCCATACGAAAATCTACAAACTGATGAATCAATTGACTCAGAAGTAAAACTAGAGTCAGATAGGGAAAACAACTCAGAATCGAAAACAGTCCAACATAATGAGAAAGAAAATTTAGAAATTAATAAATCAGAAGACGATAAAAAGCAATATGATTCATCTGATAAGGAAAAGGTAGAAACTTTCAAGCTGGAAACTACATTAACGTATACAATTGATGATCGAGGTAGTCATGTAGTTGAATTGAAGAAAAAGCTAACTCAATTAGGTTTTGGAAATTTTCCTTCAAATCCTTCTAAAGTTTATGGTGAAGTAACGGCGAGAGTTGTAAAGGAATTTCAGGAATATTACAGTTTACCTGTGACGGGAATCGCCGAT
>Ga0079226_10001630_pt1 | contig 17233 bp, 13 predicted proteins | sample Poulit2014_FD_76345 | JGI IMG/M metagenome (GOLD analysis project Ga0079226, IMG submission 76345) | Agricultural soil microbial communities from Georgia to study Nitrogen management - Poultry litter 2014 | ecosystem: Environmental > Terrestrial > Soil > Agricultural land | place: USA: Georgia...
TCCCAGGTAGTGCAGCAGCTGCAGACCATTGTCAGCCGAAGTGTTAATCCTACCGAACATGCCGTGGTAACGGTGGGGAAAATGGAGGGCGGTTCTGCGCATAATATTATTCCCGAAAAGGCCGATCTGTTGGGGACGGTGCGATCGTTTAATGAGCAAACGGCCCATCTGATCAGAGATAGGATCGAGCAGATAGCTCGCGGCGTGGCTGAAGCAAATAAAGGAAACTACCACTATAGCTTTAATGAAGGCTATCCGGCCGTCCATAATACCGGCTGGTCGACTGATATCGTTGTGCAGAAAGCCTCCGAGCTGCTTGGCGGAGAAAACGTTCAGCTGCTGGACAATCCGCTGATGGCCGGGGAAGACTTTGCCTTCTATCAGCAGCATTTTCCGGGGACTTTCTTTTTCTTAGGATCCGGAAGTCAGGAATCGGGTGCTGTGCATTCCTGGCATCATCCCAAATACAATGTGGATGAGGACTGCTTTAGAACCGGGGCAGCGCTGATGGCCTCACTGGCTCTTGCAAAAATTCCCGATAATACTTAATGTATTGGCCTGTTTACGGATAAAGGATGCTCTGTAATACTGATATCCAGTATCTGATTCCGACCTGTTGCAAAGTAATGCGGCTAATCAACTCCTCAATACTCGCCGGTTTTCGACGTTTTTTGGAGAGGCCCGTTTATATGCTATGCGGTTAAAAATAAATTTAATAAACGGTTGCACTTGTATAAGATAAGCGAAAAACTATAGTACGAAATAAATACTTCAACGAATATATTGCCGATGATTAATCGCAGATCATTTCTTAAAAAGATGGCGCTCGGAAGTTTAGTGCCCTTAAATTTCACTTCCTTTGCCGGATCGTCACAAAAATCGGACGGACCGGTTGTGATCTCTACATGGAAACATGGATTACCGGCCAATAAGGCGGCCTGGAAGATCCTGAAAGAGGGAGGAAGAGCACTTGATGCAGTAGAAGCGGGCGTGCGCATTCCGGAAGCGGACCCAGAGGTGCGTACAGTCGGCTACGGCGGCTATCCTGACCGGGATGGTATTGTTACCTTGGATGCCTGCATTATGGATGAAAATGATCGCTGTGGATCGGTAGCGGCGTTGCAGCATATTATGCATCCCATCTCCGTTGCCCGCAAGGTGAAGGAAGAAACCCCGCACGTGATGCTGGTGGCTGAGGGAGCCCTGGATTTTGCATTGGATCAGGGTTTTGAAAAGCAGGAGTTACTTACAGAAGCTTCCCAAAGGGATTGGTTAAAGTGGAAGGAGGAAGCTCACTACCAGCCAGAAATAAATATCGAGAATCATGATACAATAGGCATGCTTGCCTTAGATGCCAATGGAGAACTATCCGGAGCGTGTACCACCAGCGGCGCGGCCTGGAAAATGCACGGACGGGTAGGCGATTCCCCGCTTATCGGCGCCGGATTATTTGTGGATAATGAGGTGGGAGCAGCAGCGGCGACCGGATTAGGCGAGGAAGTGATTCGAATTTGCGGCAGCCACATAGTAGTTGAGAATATGCGGCGCGGCGATGCGCCTGAAATAGCCTGCCGGAAGGCCGTCAAACGTATTGTTGATAAGAATGAATCGGTAGAGGATATTCAGGTAGGCTTTATTGCCGTCAATAAGAGCGGGCAGTTTGGCGGATACAGCATTCAGCCGGGCTTTGATTTTGCCGTTTGTGAGTCGGGGGATAACAGGCTGATTAATTCGGCCCATTGGACTGAACAATAATTGGATCAACTCCTATATTCCTGATATAAATCCAGCAGCTCACTGATCATCATTGCGGTGGCGCCCCAAAGCGGTACGTGATGGATATCCCAAAAGGGAACCCGGAGGGTGCGGTCCTCAATCGTCCAATTTTCGATTCGGAGATTCTTTTTGTGTAACAGCGTTTCTATTTCAATGGTAAAAACTTCTTCTACTTCGTCCGGATTGATCTCGAAGCGGGGGCGTTCGGGAAGGAAGCCAACAACCGGGCAGACTTCGTTATTGGAAGGACGTATATAGAGATTGCTGAGCCTTCCTATAAGATCTACGCTTTCGGGCCGAACACCTACCTCTTCTTTAGCTTCGCGCAGAGCCGTTTCAGCTACGGTTTCATTTTCTTCTCTCCGACCTCCGGGAAAGCTGATTTGACCGCCGTGATCGATGTGGTTGCTCCGGAGCGTTAACACGAGCTCCCACTTATTTTGTTGATTGGGCAGCAACAATACCAGGACGCTGCTTGGCTGAGCGCCCGAAGGCGCCGCTGCTTTGCGCCGCCGGTTGCCACCGGCTGGTTCCGGAGCCATTTTAAGCTGAGAGGCTTTCCCGGGCAAAGGCTTGGATAACCGTTCTTGTAAAAAGGAGGTTAATTCTTCCATAGCGGGCTATAGTAATAGTAAAAGGCTAAAATACCAATAATAATTCAAATTCGTTTATTGATTAACGTATTATATATTGCTCTTTATTCCGCAATCAGTAGTTCGTAACTTAAGCAAGTTTGTAATTTTAAAATCACGGTATTTATACTCCAGATATGGAAAAAAAATATAATGTTTATGGTATTGGTAACGCCTTAGTTGATATCGCATTTGAGGTTTCAGATGACTTTCTGCAGAAGCATAATGTTCAGAAAGGTGTTATGACACTCGTTGATGAAGAAACACAGCATGAACTTATTGAAGATATCAACAAAAGGGAGACGGTTAAAAATCCCGGAGGTTCGGCTGCTAATACGGTCTATGCGGTTAGTCAGTTTGGAGGGCATAGCTTTTATAGCTGCAAGGTAGCTGAGGATGATATGGGCGATATTTACCTCCGGGATATGGAAGAAGCCGGCATAACGACGAACTTTGTCAGCCAGGATCGAGAAAAGGGCATTACCGGTCGGTGCTTAGTGATGATTACGGATGATGCGGAGCGAACAATGAATTCCTTCCTGGGTATTACGGCCGAATTGTCAACGCGGGAAATTGATGAAGACGCACTGAAAGAGTCTGAATATGTCTATATCGAAGGCTATCCTATTTCTGCGGATAAAGGATTAGAAGCGATGAAAAAGACCATAGCACTCGCCCGGAAACATGAGGTAAAGACCGCGCTGACGCTCTCCGATCCTTCGGTAGCAGAGGCATTCCGCGCCCGTTTTGAACAGGTTATTGGAGGGGGGATTGATCTGCTCTTTTGCAATGAAGAGGAAGCAAAGGTTTACACTGGAACGGACAGTGTTGAGAAAGCCCGGGAGGTACTTAAAGAGGGTGCCAGTCAGTTCGTTATAACCCGCGGGAAAGAGGGCGCACTCATTTACGACGGAGATACTTTTATTGATATTGAACCCTATCCTGTAAAAGCTATTGATACGAATGGGGCCGGAGACATGTTTGCCGGGGCTTTTCTGTATGGTATTACCAATGGGTTCGGTTATGCCGGAGCGGGGAAGCTGGCCAGCCTGGCCGGATCAAAAATTGTCTCACAGTTTGGGCCGCGCCTCAAATGGGGTGAAGCAAAAGAACTGGTAAAAGAAGCTACTTCATAATCCCAAAGGGGGAATATGGACACGCTGGTACTTGCAACGCGTAATGAAGGAAAAGTTAAGGAGCTGCGGTCAGTACTTGATCCGCTGGGGATTCAGTTAAAGTCGTCGGCTGATTTTCCGGAGCTCGAGGAAGTGATAGAGGATCGGGAAACCTTAGAAGGGAACGCCTGCAAGAAGGCTCGGTATACTTCCAGCGTTACCGGCTATCCTGCGTTGGCCGATGATACCGGACTGGAGGTAAATGCACTGGCCGGCCGGCCGGGCGTTTATTCTGCTCGTTATGCAGGTGCTGATGCTACCGATCAGCAGAATATAAATAAGCTGCTGAATGAGCTTAACCAAAAGGCTGTGGAACACAGGAAAGCACAATTCCGGACGGTCATAGCCCTGGTAAGTAGTAGCGGATCACATACCTTTGAAGGAATTTGCCCCGGGATGATTACCAATAAGGAGCAGGGAGAGGGGGGATGTGGTTATGATCCTGTCTTTGTACCTCAGGGTTATGAACAAACATTTGCAGAGCTGAATACGGATATTAAAAACAAAATCAGCCACCGCGGAAAAGCTATTCAGCAGCTTCTTAATTGGCTTAAAGCGCAGTAATGGCCGAGCTAATAATCAGTAGGAATAATTGGATCGATTACACATAGCTTTGAGATACCCGCGGTGGTGACCTCCCCAAAAGCCTGCTAACATATCCCGGTGGTTTTTATGTGGAAATATTTCAAAGCCTCCTTATAATGATACCTTCCACCTCTGAGTTACGGTATTGTTATATCCCTTCATCCTTATGGATAAAGTATCCTTCATAAAAGAGTTTAATAAAACCCCCTGACAGGGATTGAAGCCTTGCCAGGGGGTTTGCGTATACTCCTTTCGAATTTTGGGCTCTATAGGTCTTTATACTCTACAAAGCCTTCAATGGCTTCGTATTCGGCAAAGCCAAGTTCATCATAAAGCTGCGCCGTGCCGCGGTTGCGGTCTTCGGCACGCTGCCAGAATTCCCGTTCATCGCTTCCCGGAAAGACGGGACGATCTTTTTGTGACTGATGCTTGAAAATAGCCATCTTTTTGGCATTTAATTCGTCCGGACTAATGGGAACGGCCATTTCAATTTCATTGGCATCCCACTCTTGCCAGGCACCGCGGTACATCCAAACCCGGCAGTCCTCAATCCAGTCATCATTTTGGCACGCTTCAAGTGCACGGAATACGGCTTCCAGGCAGACCCGGTGCGTACCGTGCGGATCGGAGAGGTCGCCGGCCGCATAAACCTGATGCGGCTGTACGTCTCGCAGCAGCTCTACAGTTATGTCGATGTCCTCCTGAGAAAGCGGCTTTTTCTTAACCTTTCCTGTTTCGTAAAATGGTAGTTTCATGAAGTGCAGCTGGCTTTCCGGAATACCGCAATAGCGTCCGGCAGCTTTGGCTTCACTCTTGCGGATAAGACCTTTAATGTGCTTAATCTCTTCCGAATCAGGTTGTGCCGGCTCTTTATTTTGAATAAAATCTTTGATTTCTGCCAGCATCTGATCGGGCTCTTCCTGATCCAAATCAAACATTTCATGATAATCGGATACGAAGTCCGCAAAGCGAATGACAGCGTCATCAAAAACGGCAATATTGCCAGAAGTCTGGTAGGCTATATGGACTTCATGGCCCTGGTCAACCAGCCTGAGCAGCGTGCCGCCCATCGATATTACGTCATCATCGGGGTGCGGGCTGAAAATAAGGACTCGTTTTGGGAATGGTTCCGCTCGTTCCGGACGATTGGTATCATCAGCATTGGGCTTGCCTCCGGGCCAACCGGTAATAGTGTGCTGGAGCTCGTTGAATATTTTGATATTTATATCGTAAGCAGCTCCGTATTGTGTGAGCAGCCCTCCCATACCATGTTCGTTATAATCTTCATCGGTGAGCTTTAGAATCGGCTTATTTACCTTTTGGCAAAGCCAGACGACTGCCTGCCTCATAAGCTTATCATCCCAGTCGATAGCAGAGAGCAGCCACGGGTGCTTAAAGCGGGTGAGCTCTTCGGCAGCCTCGTTATCTAGTACAACACTGACGTTCTCATGTTCCTGCAGGAAGGTAGCCGGAATGTGCTCATCGACTTCATCTTCTACGGCCTTTTTAATGATTGGCGCTTTGCCATTGCCCCAAGCCAGCATGATAATCTTGTGGGCATCCATGATCGTTCCAATACCCATAGTAATGGCGTGGCGAGGTACGTACTCTTCACCAAAAAAGCTGCTGGCTGCATCTGTACGAGTGACCTTATCGAGCGTAATCAGACGAGTTCGGGATGAAGGATGGGAGCCGGGCTCATTGAAGCCAATGTGGCCGGTGCGGCCGATACCCAATAGCTGAATATCAATGCCGCCGGCATCTTTTATCTCCTGTTCGTATTCTTCACAATATTGAAGAATTTCGTCCCGGTCTATAGTGCCGTCGGGAATATGGATTTGATCTTTAGGAATATCAACATGATTAAAAAGATGCTCGTTCATATAGTGGATATAGCTTTGCAGGGCATCTGGCTCCATGGGATAGTATTCATCCAGATTGAAGGTGATAACATTCTTAAACGATAGCCCCTCTTCTTCGTGCAGGCGAACAAGCTCAGCATAAATCTGGGTTGGTGATGAACCAGTGGCTAAGCCCAGTACTGTTGGTTCATCATTTTTATTACGCTCGCGAATCAATTCGGCAATTTCTTGAGCTACAGCAATGGAACCACCAGAAGCGTGCTCATATATTTCGGTCGGAATATTCTCGTAATAGGTTAGGGTTTGGGCCAGTTTCATAAAATTCGTGCAGTTATTATTGGAATTTTCAGAAAAGATTTAATATAGTAAATCGAATATAACTTTTTAACTTATTCTTAGCTAATGGTTAAACGCAGCCGTCGGCTGATTTCGTTGGATGTTTTTCGGGGAATCACTATTGCCGGTATGATCTTAGTCAACAACCCGGGAAGCTGGAGCCACCTTTACCCCCCCTTAGCCCACGCAGCGTGGAACGGCTGGACGCCCACCGATCTTGTCTTTCCCTTTTTCCTCTTTATTATGGGGGTAGCCATGACTTATTCCTTTGCAAGTATGCGCCGGAAAGGGCTGTCAAAAACAGATATCTACAAAAAAGTGGGCCTTCGTTCGCTTCTGTTATTTGGAATTGGCTTGGGAATGGCCATTTTTCCACTCGTTCGGTTCGAACCATTTCGGCTGTACGATTTTTCAACAATGCGCATTATGGGCGTACTCCAGCGCATCGGTTTGTGCTACCTTTTTGCCTCTGTTATTTATCTTGAGTTTCAAAGGTCGCGCCGCCTGCTCTTCTGGGGCGCCGGACTGCTCATCTTTTATTGGATCATTATGATGACCATACCGGTGCCTGGCCACGGTCCGGGAGTGCTGACAAAAGAGGGCAATCTTGCAACCTTTATTGATAAAAGCCTGATGCCCGGTCACCTGTGGAAGCCCGGCTGGGATCCCGAAGGACTGCTTAGTACTATTCCGGCAATTGTGACCGTGATATTTGGTATTTTGGCGGGAAAAAATTTCAATACTGATCATGCAGATGAACAAAAAGCCAATCGGCTATTTGTATTTGGGTTGCTGGCCCTTGTTGCGGGACTTATCGCTAGCCAGTGGTTCCCCATCAACAAAGGCCTGTGGACTCCTTCTTATGTGCTGTTTACCGGCGGTTTTGCCATGCTGTTTCTGGGAATATGCTACTGGGCGATCGATATTAAAGGATATTCATTTGGTACGAAGCCCTTTCAGATGCTGGGGATGAACGCTTTGGCCGTATATGTTCTTTCTTCACTCACAGCCAAACTCTTTTATGTCATTCCGTTGCCGGCAAGTTGGGGCGGTACTACTATTAAAGAACTTATCTATAACCAGCTAATTTTACCGCTGGCCAGTCCCATTAATGCATCTCTTCTTTATGCGGTACTTTATGTATTAATTTGGACAATTATTATGGCTGTCTTTTACCGCAAAAAAATATTTATTAAAATTTAAGCTCAGGAGTATAGCGTGGAATTTTCTATTATTGATTATATCGTTATTGTTGTGTACTTGGTGGGCGTTGCTGCAGTGGGTATATGGATTTCTGGCCGGCAAAAGTCCACTTCCGACTACTTTTTAGGCAGTCGGGATATCCCTTGGTGGGCGGTGCTGTTCTCCGTTGTAGCGACAGAAACCAGTACCCTGACTTTTATTAGTATTCCGGCTGTTTCCTATGGCGGCAATCTTACCTTCCTACAGATTACGTTTGGATATATTGTTGGTAGGATATTGGTAAGTATATACTTTCTGCCCAAATATTATGAAGGGGAGCTTTCCACCGCTTATCAGTTTTTGGGTGATCGTTTTGGCCAGTCGATGCGCAATGTGACCAGCACAACCTTCATGGTTACCCGCTTGCTGGCAGACGGAGTGCGACTGTTTGCAACGGCTATTCCGTTGGCGGTGATTCTGCGTATGGGAGGGGCTTTTGTTGGCTGGACTGATTTTGACGTGTACCTAATATCTATTGCCGTAATTTCCACCATTACCATCTTTTATACCCTTATTGGCGGTATAAAAGCCGTCATATGGATGGATGTGATACAAATGGGCGTTTATGTGGGAGGGGCCATATTAGCCGGTATTATTTTAGTGAACAGTATATCCGGAGGTTTTGGAGCAGCCATGGATTTAGCCTCGAGTGCTGATAAACTTCAAGTACTGGATTTCGGCTTTGATATGCCGTTCAGCGAATTTATTGCGGAGCCCTATACCTTCTTTACTGCCCTTATAGGGGGCGCCGTATTTTCCGTAGCATCGCATGGAACCGACCAGCTTATTGTACAACGCCTGCTGACAACCCGGAATATACAGGACAGTAAAAAAGCACTGATTTGGAGTGGAGTTGTAGTAGCCCTGCAGTTTGCGCTCTTCCTGATCGTGGGCCTGTTGCTCTATTCCTTCTACAATGCACAGCCCGCTGAGGCGCTGGGATTGGCCACGGATGATGAAATATTTGCCAAATTTATTGTTGAAGGACTGCCGGTGGGACTTTCAGGATTTATCATTGCAGCCCTTTTTGCTGCCGCTATGAGTAGCCTGAGTTCTTCGCTAAATTCGCTGGCTTCAGCAACGACGCTGGATCTGTATAAACCCTACTGGGGAAAAAACAATACCAAAGCCCAGGACCTGAAAATATCTCGAATATTCACCTTTATCTGGGCCATTATTATCACCGCCTCGGCCTTTTTCTTTGCATACCTGCAGCTGCAACAGGGCGAGCAGCCCGCGGTTGTGGAGGTGGGACTAAGCATCGCCTCCTATACTTATGGCGGATTGCTGGGCGCATTCCTGCTGGGACGGTTATTTAGTGAGCCCGACAAAACCGATGCCCTCATTGGCTTCTTTGCGGGGCTGGTATCGCTGCTCTTTATGGTTAAAGGTCCTCTGCAAGATCTATTGCCCGGCAGTGGCTTAGCCATTGCATGGCCACTGTATACCCTGGTAGGAAGCATTATTGTGCTGATAGTAGGCAATGTATGTGCTAAACTGCGGCGTAGCTAACGAGTTAATCTTCTGTGAATTATGAATAATCAAGCTACTAATGTAGTGATTTTGGCGAAAGAGGGATTGTCCCAATCAATGAATCGATGGTTGCTGCCATTGATGATGATTATCGTTGCTACCGGATGCAGGGAATCTGAAAAACAAGCACCTTTGCAGGCAGGCAATATTGCGGCCATTGACAGCCTAATTCAGCATCATATTGAGCAGGATCACATACCAGGAGCGGTTATCCAGGTTAAGCGGAAAGACTCCATATGGCACCGTAAAGCTTATGGCTATGCTCAAAAGTATGATAAAGATCTCCAAATGCTGGATGATCCGGAGAAAATGACGACCGACCATCTGTTCGATCTTGCCTCACTGACCAAGGTCAGTGCCACTACCTTTGGGATTATGCTACTGGCTGATCGCGATTCATTACAGCTGGATGGTCCTGTCTGTCAATGGCTTCCGGAATTCGAAACCCCCGAAAAAAAGGATATAACCGTCCGCCATCTGCTCACCCACAGCGCTGGTTTATATCAGTGGAAACCTACCTACTATTTTGCCGACAATTCTAAAGAGCAGTACCGGTACATTGCGAACCTGCCGTTGCGGTGGGAAGTGGGCGCCGGGCGGCACTACAGTGATTTAGGTTTTATGCTGCTGGGGGAAATTATAGAACGTATTTCAGGCCAATCGTTAGATACCTTTTTAGAAGAGGAGCTTTATAATCCTCTAAATCTCGAGCATACTGCCTTTAATCCCCTCGAACTCGGATATGATCAAATAGCGGCTACCTCTCACGGGAATCCATTTGAGAAGCATATGGTTTATGATGATGATTTCGGTTATGCGGTAGATGTAGATCCAGAGTCCTGGCAAGGCTGGCGCCATTACGTGCTGCGCGGAGAGGTAAGTGACGGAAATGCCTGGTATGGCGGGGAGGGCGTAGCGGGGCATGCCGGTTTATTTTCTACCGTGGACGATTTACAAGTGCTGGTGGACTTATTGCTGAGTGAAGGTCAGTTTGAGGGAGAACAGCTCATTTCACCAAGTATTGTCGACACTTTTCTCAGCAGCGACCAGTATGATAATGGGTTGGGCTGGGCTATGGATCCTGAGGTCATCGCTGCTGAAGGAACGCCGGCCGGGACCTTTGGACACACGGGCTTTACCGGAACCAATATTGTGGCCGTGCCCGAATATGACCTTTCTATTATTCTTCTGACAAATCGCGAGCAGGTAGGCGTGCAGCCCTCCGGTTACTATTACGATATGCAGCCGATGAGGCAACAGGTGGTGGATTTAGTATTAGAGCGGATCAGGTAAAGGTAGCCGTGTTGAGTGCAAAGAACAGGTTGCCGATTCGCTGGTCGGCCTCTCTGGAAGCAAAAATATCAGCAGCATACCAGAGAAGTTCAATACTGGTAAATTTGTAGGCCGTATAAGAACATTGAACCGGGCCAACTTGCAGTAAAGAATCAGTATCGCGGATGATTTATACATCTATCACAAAACGGCTATTAATAGGACGATATTATGCAATGGTACGGGCATTATTAGCTTTTCAAAATCACATGATCATGTTAATGAGAAGTTCTCAGAAAATGGTAAATTACCTGCAGGCAGATTGTTTGCTTTAGTTCCGGAACAAATGGTATTGTTCTCAACTTTAATTAGGAAAAATATTATGAAAAAATTTATTACAATATTGGCGTTATTCTTTCTTGCTTCATGTAAAGGAGACCCTGGACCGGTTGGACCTGAGGGCCCTTCGGGCGACGGACTCATAGGACAGGCTTTTGAAGCAGAAGTGGATTTTACAGCAGAGAATGATTTTACGAATATAATTGCGATTCCGGAGGACATCGAAGTTTATGACAGTGATATGGTTGCTGTTTATATGTTATGGAATGTGGATGCAGAAACCGGCAATGACGTCTGGCAGCCGCTGCCTGTTTCTATTTTCTATGACGATGGGGCAGAAGCACAATATGCCTTTGACCATACCCTGGCGGATGTGCAGCTGTTTATAACCGGCGACTTAGATCCGAGCACATTACCCAAAGACGATAGGTTAGATCAGATTTTCCGTATCGCTGTGCTGCCCGTCGATTATGTGCAGGCTAATAATATAGATATGAAAAATATGAAGGACGTCATGCAGGCGGTAAATAAGAATAAGATAAAGCGACTGGAGTTTAATGATACAATAAAACGCCGGTAAGCCAGTTGCCCTTACGCTTAAACTCTTAAAAGGAACCGACTTTCAGATTGGATCGGTTCCAGGTGAATACTTATATGATTTTAGTGGATGAAGACATTATATGTGAAGTCCCAAGTGGCTTATAAGCCAAGAATTATTTTTAAACAATGCATACATCTGCTTCGTCATTGGTTTCAGCCCAGTTGAGTTTGTGTTTGCTCAGTAGGCTATTATATTGACCGGATGCCATATAACAAAGTATCATGTACTTAGCGGGGTACTGTAGTAACACAAAAATTTTTCAACTGAGCTGCGAAGTGTTTACCTTATGCATTCGCATTACAGATTCCAATATAGAACCGTTTGCAGCGGTTGGAAAGAATTTGGATCCTGAAGACACAAAGAGAAGACAAGGAAATGAAGGTAATTGAGCATTATAGGAGGGCTGATGAACCTCTGATATCGTTTGAAATTATTCCGCCGAAGCGTGGACAGTCGGTAGACCGGGTTTTTAATTCACTTGACCAGGTGATGAAATACAATCCACCCTTTATAGACGTTACTTACCATGCGGCTGAATCGCATTACGAGGAACTGAGCGATGGCACGATACGCCGGCATGTTAAGCGAAAGCGACCCGGCACCATTGGGCTTTGTGCGGCCATGAAGCATAAGTATGGCGTAGATCCCGTTCCGCATTTAATTTGTGAAGGTTTTACCAAAGAGGAAACCGAGGATGCCCTTATTGAATTGAACTATCTGGGGATCGACAATGTGCTGGCTATCCGCGGAGATGCTTCGGATTCTGCTACGCCTCGCATCAAAAATGGCACTTTTAATAAGTATGCCCTTAACCTGGTCAATCAGATTAAGGATATGAACCGGGGAAAATATCTGGAAGAGATTGGTAATGCACAAGAATCTGATTTTTGTCTGGGAGTGGCCGGCTATCCGGAGAAGCATTTTGAGGCCCCGAACCTGGATTATGATATCAAACAGTTAAAAAAGAAAATAGACGCAGGCGCTGACTATATCGTCACACAAATGTTTTTTGACAATGAGGCTTATTTCGACTTTGTGGATCGTTGTCGGGATGCGGGCATTAAGTGCCCCATTGTGCCGGGGCTCAAAGTGCTGACGCGCATGAACCATTTGAACTTTCTCCCAAAATTTTTCTACCTGAATATTCCTGAAACATTATCTCATGAGGTACAAGCGAATGCTGATCGAGTGCGGGAAGTTGGCATTGAATGGTCGGCCCAGCAGTGCCTGGAGCTGCTGGAAGGCGGAGCCCCCGGAATCCATTTTTATGTGACGACCAATCCAACTCCGGCGCTGGAAGTGATCGACAAGCTGCCGCTGGGCCACGATGTGGTGGGGAAGTAAAATTAAGGGGATTTATGAGTACTAAGTTGAAGAGTATTGAATGACTCGGCTATTTATGCACTTTCGCCTCTATTAATGGCGTTTTATGAAGAATAAGCCCTTATTTCCAAAGATTAATATAATAATACAGTTCAATAGTTAGTTGTTTAAGCCTATTCAATATGTGCTATAACGTATTACAAGGGATAGGAGAGGCTTCAAGGATCGCTTAGGAAGGGTATTACCGTCACGTATTCGCTGTTTTATTTCTCAATATTGTTGAAAGCTCTTAACAGAAAGCAAAATAATAATGTCAGAGCCACCCTTGCCATTAGAGCCGAGTGGACTATATCACATGCGGACCCACGCGGATAGCAGTAGTCACTTGTTTCGCAAGCAGAAAAGCTACGAATTCTTTTTAAACCAGTATTGGCACTATGCCGATCCGGTGGTAGAGACCTTTGCTTACTGTTTGATGCCGAACCATCTGGACTTGATGGTCAAGGTTAGGACCAAAGAGGAGGTTTTAACATATTTACAGGACAAGAAAATGAATTCCGCTCTGCAAGCCTTTGAAGCGGCGGACAGCTTCGCAAACTTTACAGAACAGCAGTTTAATAAACTTTTTAATTACCACGAGGAGAAATACAATGAGCAATATGATCGGGAAGCTGAGCCATTAGACCGCCAATTTAGATGGAAATCAGTGGGCTCTGCTGAATACTTCCTCCAGCTGATTGTTTTTATCCATAATGCACCGGTACACCACGGTCTGGCGGAACATCCTGACGAATGGCCATACAGCAGTTGGCAGCATTTGTATTCCTGACACAAAAGGGGCTCGAACAATTTGAATAGCGGTTGGACAGGTAATAAAGCTGTAAGTGGGACTTTATATCATTACGGAAGGCGAAAATGAGGGCTATTAAAGTAAAACTAAGGCGTGAAAATATAGTAACCGCTAAGCTCTGGGAAGCAGAAAAATATATCATCCGGTTCATAGCCTGCCCGGGATAATTCCGTCCCCATGGTGTTGTAGAGTAGCCTTGAGATTGCACTTATACCAGTAGTGCCCAACAATTGAGTTGACGCACCTAATGTCATTTCCCAAGATGGGAAACGGCGTGTATGCTACTGTTTACCACTTCTGCCAAGTGGCCGAAATCTAATGTATCTATTGTATCTGATTCTTGATGATAATGGGGATTTTTGGAAGCCGCGATGATCATTACAGCAGGATAATTAAAGGTCCAGTAATTTCGGTGATCGGAGGGGCCGTTGTTGGCATAGCCGTTCGCAAAGGTTACGCGTTTGGCACCTAAATTGGAGTTTGCTTTCAGTAGCTCAGACACTTTTTTATTAAAGTCTTCATACTTTCGAATACCTGATACAATCACGGACGGAGGATTGGAGGAAGGGGGCTCGTCGGGGTTCCCGGCGAAATAGCCAATCATTTCAAAAGAAATCATTCCAATGATGTCTTGATTATGCTCATGGACAGATTTAGCGTGAATAAAGCTGCCCATTTCTTCAGATCGAAAGAATGGCGGCTCCTCGAGGCAATAGCTGACGAAGTCAATGCCGTAATCTATTTCGGGATTGGTTTTAACCAATAGACGGGCTGTTTCAAGCAGACCTGCAACGCCGCTGGTATTATCATCAGCGCCGGGCTGATTTTTATAAACATCATAGTGAGCCCCGATGATCAGGCGTCTCTTCTTTTCAGGCTGGTGGGAAGCAATAATGTTTTCGTACATATTACCTTTTGCTTCCCATTGTTGGCGGGATGTCGTTAAATTTATCTTTTTGAATTCATGCTCAATATATTTCGCAGCTTTACGTAAACTTTCTATATTTTTATAATTTCTGAAAGGCCTTATGGAGGACAAGAAGTCCACATCCTGATACAGGCGCTTTTTATTGGCTTCCATATAAAATAGGTTCTCGATAAATTTCTGATCGTTGCTACTCATCTATATGATCAATTATTTTGTCCCAATCGTTTCCTTTAGCGGCTGGTAAGTGCAGATTAAAGATCATTTTTCCATCGTTTCACAAAAATATGCAGCAATACATTGTTAAAGTCCCTTTACAATAAAAACTTGATTCTTAGGCTCATATATGCCTACTTCTATATCCTAATATTATTTATTAACGGCACTTGGTGGTATGTTCAGAATATTGAAGGAAGTCTCTTTACAAAGGTGGAATAAGCGGTCGACAAACTTCAAGCAACAGATGGAATGGGATTACCTCAAATTCCTTATTATAGCAGCTATTATAGCAGGGCCGATGAGTATAGCGGAAGCACAGGTTAACGATACCATCCCGCTACAGGGGCACCTGGAGGAGATAGAAGTCACGGCGCAAAAAAAGGTGGAGGAACTGCAAGAAGTTCCGGCTTCAATCTCCACCATCAGTGAACAGGATGCCGTTAACGAGCGTATATGGGATGTGCAGAAGCTGTCGGGCCTGTTTCCCAATTTGTATATGTCACATCCAGGAGATGGCCGGAATGTGGTAGGGATCAGGGGCATAGCCACGACTTCTTATAAGCCAGCGGTAGCCATATATGTGGATGGCGTGCTGCAATATAATTTAGATACTTATTCCAATAACCTATTGGATATTGAGCGTATTGAAGTACTCAGAGGTCCGCAGGGAACGCTTTACGGTCGTAATGCCATGGGCGGGGTGATTAATATTATTACCGAAGAGCCGGACAATAGAACATCCGGATATGCCGGAATTGATGTCGGTAATTATGGATTGTCAAGATATAAGCTGGGCTTTAAGTCTCCGCTGGTTGCAGACAAATTGTATTTAGGGCTATCAGGACTCTTTGAGCGGGATCATGGTTTTTATGAGAATAAGTACAATGATTCCCATTATGACAAAAAGCACAATCTGATGGGCAATATTTATCTAAAGTATCGGCCAAACAGCAGCTGGAAGCTTAATTTAAACTATAAGTTTGGAGCCAAAAGGGATCACGGGGCTTTTCCGTTGACAAGCACTATGCAGCAGGCTCTGGATGAGCCCTTTCAGCTGAATCAAAATTCAGTATCTAAAATGGTAGATAATGTTTCCAATGCATCTCTCAGTATTAGGCATGAAGGCCGCCACATGAATATAAGTTCCCAAACTGCTTATCAATCTAATTACCGATACTATGAGGAGCCTATTGATGGAGATTTTTCCGCTAAAGACATCGTTTCCATCGTTAATAATTATGGGAAGCCATGGAATAAGGTAAAAACCTGGACGCAGGAACTTCGCATCTCTTCTTTGGAAGAAAGCAGCCAGCGGGTTTCCTGGATGGCCGGAGCTTTCGGATTTCTGACCGACGATCCGGTAAAGCAGGGCTCTTATTTTGGAGAGGATGCCGAAATATATGGTGCTGAACCGAATACCACTATCCTTACCATAAACGAAGGAAAGCAGAGAGGGGTTGCTGTTTTCGGGCAGGCCAATATTGCGCTTCACAACAAGTTGGACCTTACGGTAGGGCTGCGCTACGACTGGGAAAAAAGCAAGATCACCGGAAAAAGCAAGATGCTTAAAGGGGAAAATGGGGAGTCTGCCGTTATCAATCCGGATACCACGGGGGAAGGCAGTTATAGAGCATTATCTCCCGAAGCTATTCTTTCCTATCAGATGACTCCTGAACATTTGCTTTTTGTGTCCTTTAAACGAGGCTTTCGGGCAGGGGGGATTTCGGAAGTGAGCGAGGATCCGTCCAATCCCCCGTTAAAAACTTTTGGCCCTGAGTACAGCAATAACATTGAATTGGGGCTGAAAAATGACTTTTTAAATAACCGTATCCGATGGAACCTCAGTTTCTTTTATACCCGGGTGAATGAACTGCAGGTATCGCAGCTGATATTGCCGGAAGCCCTTACGGTAACAAAGAATGTAGGCAAGTTGAGGAGTTTTGGTCTGGAGTCCGAATTTACGGCGCTATTGGGCCGGTATTTCTCAGTAAACTGGAATGCTGGTTACACCAATGCAGAGTTTACCGAGCTTGCTAAAGCAGGTGAGGAAGGCGGGAATGAGGATTTAAGTGGCAATAAACAATTATTTTCCCCTGAGTTTACTTCTAACGCCCGGCTTCGCTACGAAAGAGGACTGGGCGATACGAAAACTTTCAAGTTAAAGGCAAGTGCAGAATGGCAATGGACGGGCACGACCTATTATGATCTCGGGAATACCCTGAAACAGGATCCTTATCATCTTTTTAATGCCCGCATAGGCGTTCAGAGAGGACCTGTTGAGCTTAGCCTGTGGACAAGGAATATTTTTGATACCCATTATGTAGATTATGCCTATAATTTTGGTGCCGCCCACTTGGGAGCTCCGGCTACCTACGGAGCATCCATCAAGTATGCCTTTGATAATGGGCTTCCCTTTTGAGGGATATCTGGACCATTTACTAAGGGCATTTAGTGTCTATTGGAGTGATTTCCAATTAGAACAAATAATAAATGTTTAACAAATTGCTGTTGATTTAAGGTACGGTGATTAAATCGAAATTCAATTTCTTTTAGGTAGTATAAA
>Ga0079226_10001631_pt1 | contig 17231 bp, 16 predicted proteins | sample Poulit2014_FD_76345 | JGI IMG/M metagenome (GOLD analysis project Ga0079226, IMG submission 76345) | Agricultural soil microbial communities from Georgia to study Nitrogen management - Poultry litter 2014 | ecosystem: Environmental > Terrestrial > Soil > Agricultural land | place: USA: Georgia...
GGATGAAGTGGTCGATGATGTTGAAAGAGTCCAAAACTACGGCTTTACTTCACACCCCACTACTGGCGGTGTGTACATTATTAATGTGGGAGGCAAAGGTAATCAACCGGTTATTATTGCTGTCAATGATGATAAGGCAAGATTACGAATTAAACCTAGTGAAGTTGCGATTTATCACGCTGAAGGTCATCACGTTGTGCTGAAAGCTGGCGGCGTGATTGAAGCAAATTGCACAACACTCATAGCGAATGCTGAATCTAGCGCCACGATAACAACAGCTTCAGCAACAATCGATTCACCTGAAACCAAGATGACCGGTAACGCCGAGGTTGTCGGAAACCTCACAATTGGTGGTGGCATCGGGATGGGTGGTGCTAAACCAGAGAAAGGAAAAGCGATAATCACGGGCATATTAGAGGCAACTGAAGATGTGATCGCTGGGGGCATTTCAATGAAAAATCATAATCATAGTGGCGTTCAGACTGGTGGTGGTAACACAGGGAAACCAAACAAATGATGAAAGATGCAGCGATTATTTGGATAGATGGTGGCGGTGATATCACAGTGGATGGAGAAGATCTCTTAATTGATGAGAGCTTAACCAATAACGTGATTATCTCCCTCTTTACGGATCGTGCAGTCCCTGATGATGAGCTTGAAACTGATCAAGAGAATGCTGGTTGGTGGGGAGATAGCTATTCAGATGAGCCGTGGGGATCTAAACTCTGGCTCATTGCGCGCTCTAAGTCACTACAAACCGTGGCCGATGATGTAGAAGATTATGCCTACCAAGCCCTTGAATGGATGATCGATGAGGGGTTAGTCGACTCTATCGTGGTAAATGCAACACGTGAAAGCACTGCTAATTCAAATGTTAAAGATGCTTTGCATTTAAATGTAGAGCTTGCACCAAGTAGCGGTGAACAGCAACGATCCCTGAAAATTATCATAGAAGGAGGTGCTTAATGGCATATCAAGCCCCGAAGCTCTCTGAGCTTATCGCTAAATCTCATGCCAATATTCAGAGTAAATTGCTCGGCACTAAGTCGATGATGAAGAGCTCAGTGCTGGGCGCAATTGCGTATTCTCAGGCGGCAGTTGCGTCAGGTCTCTATCACTTTGTCGATTGGGTCTATCGTCAATCTGTCCCACATTTAGCGGATGATGAGCAATTTATCGCGCATGCAAAAGAGTGTGGAATTTTCCGCAAATCGGCAACGATTGCCAAAGGTACGGTGAAGGTCTTTACAGATCGCACGGTGATGATCCAAAAAGGTACAGAGCTACAGAGTCGAAGCGGGACGCTCTATGTTGTTGCCGAAGACAAAAGCGGATCTGGTGAAGTGATTCTAAATGTTGAATCAGTAAATGCAGGTGTAAAGCAGAATGTGGCAACCGGCGAGTATCTTAGCTTTATTAAGCCGGTGCTCTATGTGCAAAACATTGCAGAGGTGATTGATATCAGTGGCGGTAGTGATATTGAGCCAATGAGCGAGATGCGCGAGCGTTATCTCTATTTTTGCCAATATCCACCGATGGGTGGATCTCAATTCGATTATGTTCGCTGGTGCCGTGATAATGCCGGTGTTAGCAGAGCTTGGTGCTTCCCTCGCATTAGAGGGGGCAATACTGTTGGTGTTGCATGGGTTTACGATAGTCGGGATGACATACTACCCACTTCATTAGATGTACAGCTTGTGCTTGATTATATCGATCATCACAAAGATCCCGTAACCAATACTTGGGTGGGGTCTCCTGCCGGCGCTGAAGTGATCTATACACCCATAAAACTCAAGCCGATTAATCCGATTATTCGCTTAATACCAGACTCAGAAGCTTTACGTTTAAATGTAAAGCAAGGATTAAATCAAGCGATCAATGCAGTAGCTTTACCCAGTAAATCCATACCTCGCTCCCATTTAACACAAGCAATTAGTAATGCTGCCGGTGAATATGATCACCGCTTAATATCACCAACGGAAGATGAGATTAAAGCGGGAGAGCTTGAATTGATTGTATTGGGAGAGATCGAATGGCGATGACTGAAAAAGATTACGAAACCGCGAGTGTCCAGCTATTACCGAAGGGCTTAGCATGGAAACAGATGCTTAATGGCACGCTTGGAAAGCTATTCGGCGGACTTGCAATCCAATGGGCAAAGATAGATGCAGAAGCAAGCCAAGCGCTTAATGAGATGAATCCGCAGTGGTCAACGGTAATGCTTGATGAGTGGGAAGAACAGCTTAATCTTCCTGAGTGCAATCAGACCGGCCAGACGCTCTCTGAACGCCAGAATGCAGCGGGATACAAATGGCATCTAAAGGGATCGCTGAATCCTTGGTTTTATGCAGAGTGGATTGGTGCTGCTTTTGGTTACGATATCGAGATCATTGCGCATCATCCGCATCATTGCTTAAGGGCGTGTAATTACCCGCTCTATTCCGATGAATATGACTCCAGAGCAGATGTCTATGTGCGCATCGACTCAGGGAGCCCATATCGCTATTTCAATGTACAAGACAGAGTGAATGATCCGCTTCTAATCGGACAAAAGAGCATTGTCGAGTGCATTTTACAGAAGTATAAACCTGCTCATATCGAGCTACATTTTCACTATGAGGAGAAATAATGGTTTGGCATGTAGATAATAAGACGGCTCCACTTGTGAAGCCTAGAAAGCAACCAGTCTTTAGTAAAGAGACGCGTTACTTTACTGATGAAATCGGACAAACACCAACCGTCCCACAAGCTGACTGGTTCAACATGATTCAAGGTGAACTACTCCAATTAGCTAAAGCATTAGGAGTCACACCCGATAAACTCAACGATGGTCAAATTGGACCAGCGTTACTAGAAAAATTAAAAAAAGTTACCCCATCAACAATCACCGCATCGACTAAAAACAGCGTTACAGACTCAAGTCATACGCACGAGATCACAAAAGCAACAACATCGCAAGCAGGCATCGTACAGCTCACAAACACAGTTAGTAGCGCACAAGATAAAGCAATAACACCGTTTGCTGTCAATGAACTTCAAAAATCGATTGAACAAGCAATCACAGAAGCGACAGAAGTTCCCGTCGATAAGATTTTTGCTTTTGATACTGCAACTCCGCCTAAGGGCTATATCGCTCGCAACGGACAGGCGATTGATCAAGCCACAATGCCGAAGTTGTACGCAAGATACGGCGCAAATATGCCCGATGACCGTGATCGAGTGCTAAGAATGGCAGGATCTCTAGCAGGAACAGCAGGTACAACGCAAGAAGATGCGATGCAGAGAATTACGGGCAGCTTTGAAGTAAACCCAGGACACGGCTCTAGAAATTTTTTCATAGGCAGTCCTAAAGGGTGTTTTCATAGGGGGAGTACCGGTTCTGGTAAAGCGCCATACATTTCATACTCAGACGCAGCATCAGAATCACAAAGAGCATTATTTGATTCAAACCGTAGCGGCAGAACAGCAACAGAAACACGCGTCAAATCTCGCATCGTAATTCTCTGTAACAAAATTCAATAAGGAAAACAAAAATGAACAAACTATTTAATGAAAACGGTTTTGCAATTAAAGATTGTCGAGTAACAGTTTATAACTACGATCGTGAAAACAATGAGTACATCAGCTCAACACAAGAGCATGTAGTCGCTGGCTCAGGTATTCCGGCGAACTCAACGTTTGTGAAACCGCTCGATCACAAAGATGGATTTACGCAAATCTTCAACGAAGCAGATCAAAAATGGAAATACATTGAAGATCATCGCTATGACGATGTCTACAACATCAAAACGAAGCAGAAAGAAGATATTCGCTATCTCGGTAAACTGAAGCCGGAGCATACACTTTTAGCACCCCCCTCTTTCGATTACGAGATTATCGATGGTGAGTGGATTATCACTGAAGAGAAGCAAGCGAAGCTTGATGCACTTGAAAAACAGCGTGAATTACAACAATTACACGATGATCTAGAAAACATCGAGCGTCAGATCACACGCTTAGAAAGAATCAAACAACGTACAGAATTAGAAGAGCAAGAGCTCGATCGGTTGATCGATGAATCGACTCGGTTATATCGTCATATTCAAGCTGTTGCAAAGGATTAAGCTACTCAGCTGTCGAGAAATATGCGACACTTAATATAACGTCAACTTGTTATAGGGGTATGTATAAATGATTTATTGGATAGAATTTGAAAATCTTCCAGGGAAAAGGCATCCAAAGTGGTTCAGAACATTAGGTCTCACAAAAGATTTAAATGTATTAGTTCCAATTGAGGCGTTTACAAATATGCCGGACACCGCATCAATCATGGCTAGTGAAGATGGAGTTCTTAGATATAGGCAAGATGGTCATATATATATTCCCGCTGTTTGGGCGATGGGTATGTTCCCCAAGTATGCTGAAATTGGCACAGAGATGATTAAAGGTGCATATAAACATAGAGAAGACAATCATGCAGAGATATATGACTTCTTCAAGGAAGCTGAAAGTAAGAAGTAACATCTCAAGAGATCATAAAAATAAACGCTGTTGGAACTATACTTCAACAGCGTTGTTGTAATTGCAACATCAAATCAATCAAATTATCTTGAACCACCCATGCGACTTTTCGCGCGCGGCATCAGGTTACCTTCTTGCATGAGCGTAGCGGTTTATCCATTGCCGATGCCACTATGCTAATGAGCGCCGCCGGCGATGCGGAGATTTGCCAAATTGTCGATCCGCTCTTAACCGCGCGTTTTGTGATTCCCCGCTATATTTTAGAGGCGTACGGGATTGAAGGGTTTATCGAGTAACTAAGTAAAAAATCTCGCCTAAAATGCAAAAACCTCCTGCGATGTAGAAAGAGTCAATCTCTCATCCTCGCAGGAGGTTTTTAATAGCCAATTGAGTGCAAAGCGTGCTTAATCGCGACGACGTCTCGGTGCAAATGCCGGCTTTGCTTCCCGTTTTGAGCGCAATAGTAATAACAGACTCAATACAGAAAGCCCCGCTCCTAATAGATAAAGGAGTGGCGTGCTAAAGCCAATTCCGGACGAATCAAACAAGATAATATACGCCATCATTGCGAAAATGAGGCCAATCATCAACGAATTAATCATTTTTAAACGACGCGCGCGAAGGATCGCATCGCGTTTTGCTCTGTGCTCTGACATAATTCTTACTCCACCTGATGTCGTTCGAGCGCAATCGGTAATAATCTCGACATCTTATTTTGGTACGTTAAGGTAAATAATATTCTCTTCTAAAAAGAAGTTTAGGGGGCTACCTTATCAAACTCACTTTAGACGCTCATCTAAAGAATTGTTAAGAATGATTAATAAACCACTAAATACTTTTAGAATGAATCTATTAGGGTACGCCTTATTATTTTCATAGACAATCACTTACCCAAAGTATCTCTACTTAACTGATATACGTCAATCCCTTTATTCGGTTTATATGCTTATTGAAAAAGTGGCACAAAAAATTCCCTTAAAATCTCTTTCTGACAAGAAATGACACTTTAAGGGAATGTTATTACGAAGAATAGGGGGTATCTTCGTAAATTCTAGCGATATGACCGCCTTTTCAGGCAGATCATTCGAACTGGGTGATCTATTTAGAATCCTCTAGCCACGTTTGATATTGATCGCAGGAATTGCGCCTAATGACTCATGTTTCTCTGGGCGCTCGTAGCAGCTATACACTTGTTTACTGCGAAGGGCTTCACGGCGTAATAGATAGCGCTGATGAAGGTTATTTAAAAGGAGCGCGGCGATAATAAAGAAGGTACCCACATAATCGATCATCAATAATTCATAGCCTTGGATCGATCCAATGATGAGCGTTGTCACCGGCACAAAAGTGATAAAAAGCAGGCTATTGATCGGTTTTAGGATTCGCACCGCCTCATTCCAGCCCACAAGCGCAATCACACCGGGGAAGACAATCATAAAGAGTAGATCGTAACGAATCGCGTAGATACCCTCTAAGGTTGGCACCTCGGTCCAGCCCGCAAGCGAGGTTAACAGTACAATCACCGTCGTCGTCCCAATGCCGTAAATAAGCGTTAAGGTGGAAAAACGCAGCGTCGACCACTCCGGAAAACGATCGCCCCCCATTGAGTAGACCACCCAACCAAAGACGCCGAAAAAGAGGATCACTAAGGGGATCATTTGAGTGTGAATGGAGCTCATAAAATTGAGATCCCCTTTCGTGACCACAAGCAGTACGCCGATGAAGGCAAGTCCGATAAATCCTAAGGTAAAACTGTTGGGGCGTTTACGGGTTAATCCCCACACAAGGAGCACCGAAATCATCGGACATAAGGCTTCCATAATGGAGGCTAACAGCGTTCCGGTATCGCCTAAAAGATCCTGCCCCCAGAAGATAAAGAGGTTATAAACGGTGAACGCCATCACGCCGTAAAAGAGCACCGCCCCGCCACGACCTTCCGTTTTAAACGCCGCTTTTCCCTCTTTTTTATAGAGAATCACCGCTAAAATCAGCGCTACCGGGATGTAACGGAAAATCGTGAAATAGAATGTGTCAATATATTGGAAACTGTGGCTGGCCACGGGAAACATCGCGCCCCACGACACACTCGCCACCAGTGCTAAAAACGCACCCCATAAACGATTGCCTTGTAACATATCCTCTCCTTACCTTCGATCGGTTTTGTGTTGATCGTTTTAATAACGAATTAGATGACATTAAACACTATTTCCTTTATCATTTGAAACGATTATAATTGATTATTGATATCATATATTTTGATATCTAAAATAACGATTACATCGATCAAATTCATTGAAAATAGAGCCTTAAGGAGGATTGAGGTGGATTTACGCGATCTCTATATTTTTCAAACAGTTGCTAAAGAACGTAACATTAGCCGCGCGGCAAAACAGCTCCATTATGTGCAATCAAATGTGACAACGCGGATCAAAGGACTCGAAGAGGAACTCGGCACGCAGCTCTTCCATCGGCACAATCGCGGGATGGAATTAACCCCCGAAGGAAAAAAACTGATCACCTACGCAGAGCGCATAACCGCCCTCGTCGATGAGATGAAAAAAGTGATGCAAGATGATGGCCAACCCGCGGGAAATCTTTCCATTGGTGCCGTTGAAACGGTGATTAAATTGCCGCTCATTCTCTCGCGCTATAATCAAGCCTATAAAAATGTGGATCTCTCCCTTGCCACCGGCGTTTCCGAGGAACTGATCGATCGGGTCTTAAACTATAAGCTCGATGGCGCATTTATCACCGGAACAGCGCGCAGTAATCACCCCGATTTAAAGCAATATCACGTTTTTGAAGAGGAGCTCGTGCTCGTGACCGACCTTGACACAAAAACCTTAGCAGAGATTAAAGAGCGCCCTTTTTTGGTCTTTGGTGCGGGATGTGGCTATCGGGCAAAACTGAAAGAGTGGCTCCGCGATGAGCAGATTGTTTCGTCAAAAGTGATGGAGCTTGGCACGCTCGAAACGATCTTAGGCAGCGTCTATTCAGGGCTTGGCGTAACCTATCTACCAAAATCGGTGGTGGCCCATCATGAAGCCCGCGGTCTTATAAGGTGCCACTCTTTACCGGCAAAATATAGCCGCATTCAGACGGTCTTTATCTGCCGAAAAGATGCCTACCAAACCCGCTCGCTTGAAGCCTTTATTGAAATTATTGAGGCGAGCCACGACGAACCAACCAAACCCGCGATGCTACCGTTTATATAATCTAGATTGCGCACAGATACTCGATTTTTGCCAATTTAATAGACAATTAGAAGGATCGAAGAACAGTTAGAAAAAAGTTATACTATTAAAAGTTGATAATATCGACGTAAATCAATCTTACGCGTTATTTTTATGATTTGTCTACGGAGACCGCTATGAAATTCAACCCAACGCATACGTTAATTACGCTTGAACATCTGGTGAATCGCCCCAGTCCGTCAGGCGATACGCGTGCAATCATCCACTATTTGAAAGATCGATTCACAGCGTCGGGCATCGAATTTACGACTACGCAAAAGGGCGCGATTTTAGTAACGCTAAAAGGTCATGACGATTCAAAAGCCCGTCTTTTAACCGCTCACGTTGATACCCTTGGCGCGATGGTCAAAGAGATTAAAGCCGATGGTCGCCTTAAACTCTCTAAACTCGGTGGCTTTAATTGGAATAGCGTTGAAGGCGAATATTGCATTATTCATCGCCACAATCAGCTTCCGGTACGTGGCACCATTTTGATGCATCAAGCGTCGGTGCATGTTTATAAAGAGAGTGGCGAGCTACCTCGAAATGATGAGAATATCGAGGTACGCATTGATGCGATCACACGTTCAAAAGAAGAGACCGAAGCGCTCGGCATTTCGGTGGGCGATTATGTGTCGTTCGATCCTTGTTTTGAAACGCTCGATAATGGCTTTGTTAAATCGCGCCATTTAGATGATAAAGCCGCGGTTGCACTCCTAATTGAGCTTGCCGAACAGATCACTTCAAACGCGATCACCCTTCCCTACACTACCTATCTTTACATCTCCAATAATGAAGAGGTGGGCTTTGGAGGAAACTCCGCCATTCCGACCAATGTCACGGAATATGTTGCGGTGGATATGGGCGCGATTGGCAATGGGCAAAATTCCGATGAGTTTAGCGTTTCGATCTGCACGAAAGACTCATCGGGGCCTTATCATCACGGACTCACCTCACAGATGCGCACGCTCTGCAGTGAATTTGAAATTCCTCATAAAGTCGATATCTACCCCTATTATGGCTCAGACGCCTCGGCGGCGATTCGTGCGGGATACGATCTGAAACATGCGCTCATTGGCCCGGGGATTGATGCCTCGCACAGCATGGAGCGCACCCATATTGACTCACTTCACGCGACATTTAATCTCCTCGTTCGCTATGTGGAAAGTGAGATGATTGGCGAATAATCTTTTTCAGAAAATCCGCCGATCCCTTATAATGAACGGTTATACGATTCATTGACCGATTTTAAACAAAAAGGCAGTACTATGTTGTTATCTATGACGGGCTTTGCTCGCGAATCACAGCTGACCGATCTTGGCATGCTTAGCATCGAAATCCGCAGCGTCAATCACCGCTATCTCGACCCTTCGTTTCGAATGCCGGAACTGCTCCGCAATTTTGAGCCGGTGCTCCGTGAAGTGCTCGCTGAGAAGGTTTCACGTGGAAAGGTGGATATTTCGATTCGCCTCGACATGGAACAAAACCCGGCATCGACGCTCATTTTTAACCGCGACTTAGCCACTCGCATTGTGGAAATTCATCAAGAAACGCAAGGATTGCTCGGCGATGAGCGCGTATTAACCGCCACCGAATTGATGCGTTTCCCCAATGTGGTAACCACTGCAGCGCCTGATCCTGAAGCGATTAAACCGGTGTTAATGACGCTTTTTAATAACGCGCTTGATGCCCTTTTAGAAAATCGTAAACGTGAAGGAACTCGCATTCTTGAGATGCTCACCGAGCGCCTTAATAAGATGGCAGACCTTGTGATTGATGCGAAAGCCCAGCGCCCGATCGCCATTGAAAAGATTAAAGAGCGCCTACTTTCGCGCCTTGAAGAGATCGATATTGAGCACGATCCCAACCGTTTTGAACAAGAGCTCGTCTATGTGACTCAGCGCCTCGATGTCGATGAAGAGATCGATCGTTTAAATGCTCACATTGAAGAGATGCGCAATGTCTTTACCCGCAATGAACCCATCGGTCGCCGCTTAGATTTTCTCTCACAAGAGCTCAACCGTGAAGCCAATACCCTTGGCTCAAAATCCCAAGATGTGAAGCTGACCCAGATCGGCGTTGATCTTAAAGTATTAATCGAGCAGATCCGCGAACAGATTCAAAATATTGAGTAATTCAGGCATTAAATCATTCAATCAAGATTGAGATAGAGGGCTCCGATGGGAGTCCTTTTTTATTTAACCTACTCCCAATCAAAGCAACAGTAATAGACAACACAATCACAAAAAAAGCCTTTAACACCACTCAACACGAGGATATTAAAGGCTTTTTCATCTCAATCTGGCGCGCCCAAGAGGGATCGAACCTCTGACCTTCAGTTTCGGAAACTGACACTCTATCCAACTGAGCTATGAGCGCTTTTAATAATAGAAAGGCATTATACAAGATTTTTACTAAAAAGGGGAAGATTGCGGATTTTCTTCCTCTTTTTATCAACTCTAATTCTAATCGATATGTTTTTTAGCGTAGAGGTGATCTACGATATCCCCCTGTGGCTTATACCCCGCTACATATCGAAGCAGTAGATCCCGAATGATCGCACAATTTTCTGCTTTCACTGCGCCATCCAGTTTCGCCAATAGATCGCCAAGCTCTTTCCAAGAAATCATACTCTCATTGGCCCGCATAATCATCTCATGCTCTGTATCGATGACATCATCCCCTATTAGAAGCTCTTCATACAGCTTCTCACCCGGGCGCAAACCGGTAAATTTAATTGCAATATCGCCAGCGGGATTTTTATCGCTCTTGACCGTTAACCCCGTAAGATTGATCATCTTCTCAGCAAGATCAGCAATCTTCACCGGTTCTCCCATATCAAGCACAAAGACATCTCCTCCTTCCCCAAGAGAGCCTGCCTGAATCACTAGCTCTGCCGCTTCTGGAATCGTCATGAAATAACGTGTAATCTCAGGGTGAGTGACCGTAACCGGACCACCATCTTGAATCTGCTTTCTAAAAAGGGGAATTACTGAACCAGACGATCCGAGCACATTCCCAAAGCGCACCATGGTAAAACGCGTGTTATTTTCAAACACTTTTCCACCTTCACCAAAGAGAGGCACCTCTTTTTCACTACTCAACGCTTGCAAAACCAGCTCCGCAAGCCGCTTTGTTGCCCCCATGACATTCGTTGGGCGAACCGCTTTATCCGTAGAGATCAATACAAAATTCTCAACGCCGGCTTTTACGGCAGATTGCGCTGTATGCAGTGTGCCAAATAGATTGTTTAACACCCCTTCCGTCGTATTTGTTTCCACAATGGGTACATGCTTATATGCAGCGGCATGATATACCGTCTCCACTTCCCAGGTTTCCATCACTTCAAAAAGACGCACCGGATTACGAATTGAGCCGAGAATGGGAATCAGCTCAATCACCAACCCTTCCCGTGCAATATGGCGCTGTAATTCAGTGGTAATGCTATAAAGATTAAATTCGCTATGCTCAAATAGAATTAAACGTGTCGCTCCACTCACTAAGATTTGCCGGCACAATTCAGACCCAATCGAGCCACCTGCCCCGGTTACCATGACCGATTTACTGCGAATGCATCGATCAAACAATGCTTGATGAGGCGCAACAGGATCTCGCCCCAATAGATCGGCAATATCCACCTCTTGAAGATCTTGAACCTTCACCCGGCCACTGGCTAAATCCATAAATCCTGGAATGGTGCGCACATGTAGTGGATATGGTGCAAGCATAGCTAAAATTTCTTGTCGACGCGAACGAGTTGCTGAAGGAATCGCGAGCAATAATTGCGTTGCTTTCGTTTCATCGATCATCTCTTGAAGCTGCTCTGGGCGATACACTTTAAGCCCTGCAATCGTCGCTTCTGTAATATCCTCATTATCATCGACAAACGCAACGGGCTCCATCATGCGCCCCATTCGAAGCGCCGTTACTAGCTGATTTCCCGCAGCTCCCGCACCATAGACTGCAACGCGAGGAAACGCTTTTCCGCCTCCATTGGAATAAAAAGGTCCATGAACCACCTCAAGCCAATCCCCTAAAAAGTAATGACGCATAACTAAGCGCAATCCACCAATAAAGAGTAAGCTCAACCACCAATAATTAAAAATAAGTGAACGCGGCACCGATGCCGGAACATCGCGATACCAATAGATCACGAGCGCCAAAACAAGGGCCGAAATTGTCACCGCCTTTGCAATCGCCGTCAATGCTTCTTTCCCAATAAAGCGCATCACCGCACGATACATGCCCAATTTAATAAAGATCGGGAAAGCGATTATTGGCGCAACAATAAACAGCCACTTATAATCTAAAATATGCTTACACGTATCATCCCAGCCAATACGAATCACAAACGCGAGCCATAACGAAAACCACAATAAAATCAAATCAGCACACAGCTGTAATATTCGCTTAGACCCACGCGGCCAACTGAGTAACCAATTTCTAATCATGAAGAATATTACCTATATACATTTATTTAAAACCTCTCATTATACTCTTTAAAAAAGAGGGATTAACGGCTAATAATTTTCTTTATTGTTAACAATATAATTTTGATATCGCCAAAAATATTATGATCCCTGACATATTCTTTATAATATTTAGCCTTCATTGGCATTATGATGTCGATGTACGCTTGTTTTGGATCATCATATTTTCCTAAAATTTCATTCTCATCCACCATTTCAATTGATGCTTTATCGGTAATACCAGGTCTTACTGATAAAATAATCCTTTGATTTTCTTGAGAATATAAATTCATAAATTCAGGAACTTCTGGACGCGGCCCCACGAGACTCATCTTTCCAAGGAATACATCAATTAACTGAGGCAATTCATCTAATTTATACTTTCGTATAAAATGACCGCTTGGAGTGATTCTGTCATCAGCTCCTATCGTCAATTTCCCGCCCACTTCACTATCTAGATACATACTCCTAAATTTATGTATCTTAAAGTTCTGTCCATTTTTCCCTACACGAATTTGCCTAAAAAATACAGGCCCTTTAGAATCTCGTTTAATCCGTATCGCTATATAAAAAAACAACGGGGATAAGAGTATGATTCCGATCCCCGAAGCGACAAGATCAAACGTTCTTTTAAAAAAACGATTAATCATCTTATTAACCTAACAATTTATGCATCACATCAATTACATGCTTCTGATCATCTTCTGTCATCTTCGTATATAGCGGAATAGAGGCAATGCTTAAATATGCAGCATCAGCTACCGGAAACATCTCAGGCATTAACCCATAACCATCTCTCCAAACTGGATGACGATGTAACGGAATAAAGTGCACCGAACACCCTATATGATGCTCAGACATTTTTATAATAAACTCATCTCGTACTAATGGCGCTTGGTCTGTTAAACGAATCGGATACAAATGCCAAGCATGTTCTTCGATTTTTTCAGAGCGGGCAGGAAGAATAATAGGCAGATTTTTTAATTCCTCATCATATACCTTGGCCATTGCCACACGCTTTTGATGAAACCCATCAATTTTTTGTAACTGATGTATTCCAATCGCAGCAGAGATATCGGGCATATTATACTTAAAACCCGGTTCTATCACCTCATAATACCAAGCTGGCGTTTTAGATGAGTAACGATCAAAGGCATCGCGACTAATACCATGCAAACGCATTACTTTACAACGCTCAATAATATCTTTATTACGAGAGACAATCATGCCACCTTCTGCCGTCGTCATTGTTTTATTCGCATAAAAACTAAAAACGGTCGCATCTGTATCAAAAGTTCCCACTAATTCCCCCTTAAAACGCGAGGGAAATGCATGGGCAGCATCTTCGATAACTTTTAAGTTATGCTTTTTAGCAAGAGAAATAATTGCCGTCATATCACACGATAAACCAGCAAAGTGCACTGGCATGACCGCTTTTGTTTTATCAGTAATTGCCGCTTCGATTGCCTTTGGATCAATATTTAATGTTACAGGGTCACTATCTACAAAAACAGGATCAGCGCCTAAATAACGTACAACCTCAGCTGTAGAAGTGAACGTATAGGTAGGAACAATCACCTCATCTCCTGGCCCTATCCCTACAGCCTCGAGCGCTAAGTGCAATCCTGCAGTAGCTGAGTTAACTGCTAAAGCCTCTACCTCATTGCCTAAGTATTCTGCAAACTCTTGCTCAAAACGTTTAGTCTTAGGTCCTGTTGTAATCCAACCCGAACGAAGAGAATCCACTACTTCATTGATCTCTTCCTCACCTATTTCTGGTAATGAAAAAGGCATAAACTCTCTAGTCATTTTATTTTCCTTGTTCAAATAATACTTCTTCTAGCTTTTTAGCTAAAAATGCAAACTCATACTGCTCCACTACTGCTTTCCGCGCTCGATTAGAAATTACTTCTCTCTCTACCTCTGGCATTTCATAAAGCTCACATATTGCTGCTGAAAGAGCCTTTGAATCTTCAGCTTCAACTGTTTTACCAACGGCTAATTCTTTTACTGGATCACATGCTCCAGAGTATCCGTGTAAAATTGGCTTTCCAGAATAAAGGTATTCAGGAATTTTATTCGCTCCTATCCCAAATCGATATAAATCATCTTTAAGCCAACCGATATAACACACATTAAACATCGCTAACATATTTTGGATAGATGCTTTAGGAATCGGGTCGATAAAATAAACGTTTTGTAATTCTAAGGATAAGGCTAACTGTTTTAAATGCTCTTTTTCTTTTCCTGATCCAACTAAAACAAATGCGATTTTATGTTGATATTCTTTTAAAAGAGCTGCTGCTTCAAGCAATGTGTCAAGCGCATTTGCAACGCCTAAAGTCCCTGTATAGCCAACAATGAATGTGTCTTTAGGCAGTTGAGAAATCACATCTTGTGATAAATCCGACTTTTGTTCAATTTCTGCTAACGACACTCCATTAGGAATCCACGAGAATTTTTCCCGAGCCATACCTCGACTTACCATGTGTTCAACGGAATTTTTAAGATTAGAAATAACGCGATCCGAATTACGATATGCCCTATCTTCAACCCACTGCATAAAACGAATAAATGGATGCTTAGGTGAATATCCACCAAGTTCAATTAATGTTAAAGGCCAGATATCTCTTACCTCAAACACAAGACGAGCTTTAAATTTCTTTGCTAGCCTTTCAGCCCCTAAAAATGCAATGGGTGAAGGAGACGATGACAATATAGCATCTGGCTTATCTGCAATAATTTTACTCAATTTTTGAATTTTCCAAGGAAAAAGAAGCCAATTTATCGCCCTTTGTTTGCTATGCGCTTCTTTATACTCTGGCATTTTTACCCAAACAAACGTAAAATTTTCACGCGCTTCGAAGGTATAATTACCCGTTAACTCGGGTGAGTTACGTAGAAGATGATTCGCTGATGAAGCAATCACATAAACTTTATGCCCCATTTTACCTAATTCATCGGCAAGATAATAATGCCGACCGCCCATTCCCGTTTCAGGCGTTGATGCATATTGATGGATAATCCAGATTGTTTTTTTACTCATTACTTGTTAAACCTAACGTTAACAGCATTAATCGTAATTGAAGCCAAAGTTATAATTGTCGTATAGTATATCCTATTACTACAACTTCATGTATAGCTATAAACAAGGCACTCTATTACCATGATCAAAAAAGCAATTCTTCCCGTTGCGGGACTTGGGACTCGTTTTTTGCCGGCGAGTAAGGCAATTCCTAAAGAGATGGTGACGGTGGTCGATCGTCCTGCGATTGAATATGTTGTCAAAGAGGCGGTGAATGCCGGGATTAAAGAGATTATTTTGGTGACCCATAGTTCAAAAGCATCGATTGAAAACTATTTTGATCGCAACTTTGAGCTCGAAACCACCTTAAAAGCAAAAGGGAAATATGATCTTTTAGCTGAGATCTCTCAGATCATTCCTGACAATGTCACGATTATTGCCGTTCGCCAGCCTGAACCACTCGGGCTTGGGCATGCGGTATTGTGTGCTAAAAGCGTTGTCGGGGATGACGATTTTGCGGTGCTGCTACCGGATGTTTTAGTTAAAAACAGAGCTAGTGAGCATGATTTAACCACGATGATTGAGCGCTTTAATCGATCCAAGCGTGCTCAAATTATGGTGGAAGCGGTGCCCGAATCGCTGGTGGATCAGTATGGGATTGTGGATGTTGAAACCCGTCCTAATGAAGGGGAGAGCATTGTGATGCGTGGGATTGTAGAGAAACCGCCCACCCACAAAGCGCCCTCTAATCTTTCGGTCGTTGGCCGATATATTCTCCCCGCTCGGATTATGTCGCTCCTTGAAGAGACCCCAAAAGGTGCGGGAAATGAGATTCAGCTCACAGATGCCATTGCAAAATTACAAGAAGAGGCTGAGATTGAGGCGTACCGCATGAAAGGAGAGACCTTTGACTGCGGGAGTAAAATTGGTTATCTCAAAGCCATTTTGCACTACGGCGTGGATCACCCAACCTTGGGCGAGGATTTTAAACAATTAATCGATGAGTTAAAGTAAGATGAATATCGCGATTGTCGGGGCAACATTGCAAGCGAAAGTCTTTGCCGTCGTACTTGCCGAAGTGGGCCATAGAATTCATTGGCTTGTCCCCCATTTACCGCAAGATGGTGAGCTTTCTGAGCGTATCAATACCTTGCATGAGAAGGGGCATATTACATTCGTCCATAACGTGACGCATCTTCCCCATGATCTTGAAACCTGCCTGCTCTGCTATCGTCCGACTGAAAAAGAAAACGCCCTTCTCTTTTTAGATGCATTAAAGGCGATTCCCACGCCCCATTTAACCATGATGATTAATGGCTCAACCTTTGGACTTCACGGCACGGCTCAATTACAAGCGAAAAGTCCTCAATACGAGTGGAGCTATCTGCCGGATACCATTCAGGAAGGGAACGCTTTAAAGAGTTTTTTAGAGACAAAACAGATTATGGTAGGGCTACAATCGGAGGCATCAAGAACATGGATGGATGAATTTCTGCGCCCCTTCTTCCCGCTTGCCCACCAAAAACTCTTTATGCCTATTTTGGATGCAGAGCTCGCGAAACTCTCCATCTCGGGGATGCTCGCAACGCGCATTAGTTATATGAATGATGTGGCTCATGTGGCTGAAACGCTCGGTGTCGATATCTTAAATATCAAACAAGGGATGGCCGCCGATACTCGAATTGGCGCCTCTTATCTCTCTCCGGGCGTTGGCTTTGGCGGGGAGAATTTTTCTCATGATATTTTAATGCTCTCAAGCGAGGTGTCTAAAAGTGGGGCGAAAAGCCGGCTACTTGAACAAGTTTGGGAGATTAATGAGGACCAAAAAGAGATTCTCTTTCGTAAGCTGTGGGATTATTACAACACCAATCTCCAAGGAAAAACCATTGCCATTTGGGGCGCATCCTTTAAAGAAAATAGCGGAAATACTCACAATCCCCCCATTCATAAGATGTTGAGCGCGCTTTGGGCACAAGGGGCGACCGTAAAGCTTCATGACCCTGA
>Ga0079226_10001632_pt1 | contig 17229 bp, 11 predicted proteins | sample Poulit2014_FD_76345 | JGI IMG/M metagenome (GOLD analysis project Ga0079226, IMG submission 76345) | Agricultural soil microbial communities from Georgia to study Nitrogen management - Poultry litter 2014 | ecosystem: Environmental > Terrestrial > Soil > Agricultural land | place: USA: Georgia...
CCACGAGGTCCGCGACCGCCAGATCGCGGTCCGCCGACGGCGTGATGACGAGCGCGTTCTTGCCGGACGTCTCCGCGGCGATCGGCAGGTCGGGGCGGAACGACTTGAAGAGCGTCGCGGTCTCCGAGGCTCCGGTGAGGATCACCCGGTCGACGTCGGGGTGGGAGATCAGGGCCCTGCCCACGTCGCCCTCCGCCGGCCGGACCAGCTGCAGGACGTCGGCCGGCACGCCCGCGTCGTGGAGGCACTCGATGATGAGCGCGGAGCAGCGCGGGGTGGGCGATGACGGCTTGTGGATCGCGGATGCGCCCACGGCCAGCGCCGCGACCGTCGAGCCCGTGGGGATCGCGACGGGGAAGTTCCACGGCGGAGTGATGACGACGACCCGGTCCGGTTCGAACGCTGCGCCGTCGACGTGCTCGAGCTCGGTGGCCCGCAGCGCGTAGTAGCGGAGGAAATCGATCGCCTCGGACACCTCGGGGTCCGACTGATCGGGGGTCTTGCCCACCTCGTCGGCCATGACGGCGAGGAAGTCGCCGCGGCGCGCCCCCATGATGTCCGCCGCGCGCAGCAGGATGCGGCCGCGCTGCTCCGCGCCGGCCTCGCGCCACGCGGTGGAGGCGGCACGGGCCCGGGCCACGAGCTCGTCGACGGCGGCCGCATCCGGCAGCCTGATCGGCTCGGGTGCCGACCGCGCCTCACTCTCGCTGTGGGCGGCCCACCACTGACGGTTCGCGGGCAGCGCCGGGTCCGTGTCCGGCTCGTTCCGGAAGGCGGACGGCAGGGGCGGGAGGTCCGTCGCCGAGGTGCCGGCCGCCGCGGTGGGAGCGGCGTCGGACCGGTCGGTGCCCGGCTGGTCGGTGCCGGTGGACGAGGAGGTGCGAGCGGCCTCGGCGGCGGCCTGAGCGCCCCGGTCCTGAGTGCGCCGCGGTGGGGGAGGCGTGTCGTCGTGAGCGGCGATCGTGTCGGTGAGGATGCCGATCGAGGTGCGGAAACGGTCCTCCTCCCGGCGGAAGATGCGGTTGCCGTTGCGCAGCTCCGTGATCCCGGACATGAAGTTCTCCGGTGAGGAGTTCTCGTCCAGGCGGCGGACCAGGTACGACACGGCCGCGTCGAAGTGGTCCGGGTGGACGGCGGGCACGTAGAGGCGGATGTCGCCCACATCCCGGCCGATCGCGGCGGCCTCCGCCCGCGCCATGCCCTGGAGCATCTCGAACTCGACGGCGTCGTCGACGCCGCGGGCGCGCGTGAGCTCGTGGGCGAACGCGATGTCGAAGATGTTGTGGCTGGCCACACCCATCCGCACCCCGTCGAGGTGCTCGCGGCGCAGCACCCAGTCGAGGACCCGCTTGTAGTTCGCGTCCGTGTCCGCCTTCGACGGGCACACCGTCACGGGCCACCCGGCGAGCTCGCCGTGGACCTGCTCCATCGGCAGGTTCGCGCCCTTGACCAGGCGGATCTTGATGCCCGCGCCGCCCCGGGCCACGCGCTCCGCCGCGAACGCGGACAGGCGCTGCACAGCGTCCAGCGCGTCCGGGAGGTACGCCTGGATGACGATGCCCGCCTCGTAGTGCAGCAGCTCCGGCTCGTTCAGCAGACGGGTGAAGACCGCCATCGTGAGCTCGAGGTCCTGGTACTCCTCCATATCGAGGTTGACGAACGCCTCCCCGGCGGGCCGGGAGGCGGCGTAGTGCAGCAGCGGGCGCAGGCGCTCGCACACCATGTCCGCGGATTCCTCGAACGCCCACAGGTCGATCTGCGAGGCGATCGAGGAGACCTTGACGGACACGTAGTCGACGTCGTCGCGCTCGAGGAGGCGCTGGACCTCGTCCGTGTGGTGCTGGGCCTCGGTCTCGCCCAGCACCGCCTCGCCCAGCAGGTTGACGTTGAGCTTCGACCCGTCCGCGCGCAGGGCGCCGACCGCGCGGCCGAAGGGCCCCGGGCGGGCGTCGACGATCATGTGGCCGAGCATCTGCCGCATCCGGGCGCGGGCGGCGGGCACGACGACCTGGGGCACGATCGGGGCCAGCGCGGCGCCGGCGCGGATCTGCGCGCGGTCCAGGGCCGGCAGCGAGGCGGGGGCGGCGTCCGCGATGTCGACGAGCGCGGCGCCGGCGGCACGGGGATCCTCGGTGCGGATGACGCGGTCGACGAAACCGACCGTGAAGTCGATGCCGCCCTCCTCGCCGAGGATCGCAGCCAGCCGGTCCGCCGACGGGTCCGCGATCTGGAGACCGGCGGCGACGCGCAGCCACCGGCGCGAGGTGTTGACGGCGCGGTCGGCGATCGTGCGGAGTTCCGCGATCCGGGCGGTGGGCTCCCGGTCGGGGCTGTCGGGACTGCCGTGGCTGCCGGAGCTGCTGGCGCCGCCGGGGCTGCCAGAGCTGCCGGGACTGCCGTGGCTGCCCGGGTCGTCAGCCGTCGGTGCGGTGGGTGCGTGGGGGCGCGTGTGCATGGTGCTCTCCTTCGCTGCGTCCTCGTCAGCTGTCCGAGCCGGATCCGCGCTGGGCGGCGGTCCGTATCCGCTTCCAGTGTGCGCGCGGCGTCACGACGCGGTCACGCGCAGTGGGACGGGTGGAGAATGAATGAGTCATAATTGTCGGCATGAGGGCGGACACGGGAGCCGGGAGAGCGGGGCGGGCGCCGCGCGGTCGCCCCCGGATCCAGGAGACCGCCGATGCCGCGGTCGCGCGGCTGCTGGCCGGGGCGGGCGAGGCCGTGGACGGACCGTCGTGGTCGACGAGGTCGCTGTCCGATCGGACCGGCCTGAGCCAGACGGTGGTGGCCCGCGCGGTGCGGCGACTCGCGGACGGAGGCGGTGGCACCGGCGATGCCGACACGGCCGGCGGTGGCATGGCCGGCGGTGGCACGGATGACTGTGACGCGGGTGGCGGTGGCACGGGCGATGCCGGCACGGGTGGCGGTGAGCGGCGGACTGCGCGCCGACTCGTGCTGACCGCGGTCGAGGTCGACGGACACACGTGCAGGACGACGTTCGCCGTCGCGCCGCCGGGCGTCCGCACCTCCGGGCCGCGGGTGCACCGGCGCCGGCGCGCAGCCTTCCGCGCGGCGGTCCGTGAGCTCGGGGTCGCGGAGCCGCCTGGGCTGGGCGAGGACCTGGCGGCCGCGGTCGCGGTGCCGCGGGCCGTGCTCGCGGCACTCGCCGCCGCGGTGGGGTCGGGGGACGCCGGCCGGTGGGTCTCGTGGGCGGAACGGCCCGCGACCGCCCCCGATCCGCCATGGAGTTCTGACTCATCTCAGGACCTGGGTGCCTGGCTGCCGCGGGCGGGAGTGTCCGTCACGGAGATGCTCGCGGTGCGGCTGCGCGATGCGATCACAGCCTCCGACCTGCGCCCGGGCGACGCGCTCACGGCCGCCCATGCCGCGCGGCTGCTGGATGTCCCGCGGTCCGTGGCCGCCGACGTCCTCCGACGGATGGTCGACGACGAACTGCTGGACGGCAGCCGCGGCGACGTGCGCATCCCACTGGCATCCGCGAACGACGTCATCGAACTCTACGCCGCGCGCATGCTGCTGGGCGACGTGCTCCTCCGGGCCGCCTCCGCGCGCCCCCGCCGTCACCTGCTGCGTGCGCGGCGCGTGCTCGACGCGATCGCCGAGGGCGCCGCGGCCGGGACGAACGTGGGTGATGCGGACCTGCGGTTCCAGCAGGAGGTGGCACGGGCCTCGGGTCTTGAGCAGACGGTGCGGCTCTTCGAATCGTCGACGGTGCGCGTGCGCATGCTCATCGCCGTGCTGCGGATGGATTACGCACGCGCCGCCGGCAGCATCCTGGCGGACGATCGCCGGATCCTCGCGGCACTGGTGGCGGGCGATGCAGACACAGCGGTCCGCGCGTGGCACCGGAAGACGGACGCCGCGGTCCGCCACATGCACGGACGCGCACGGCACGCAGCGTTCGACGTGGCGCTGTGGCGCCTGCTCACCGCGCTGTGAGCGGTGTCGCGCGCTGCGCCTAGGATGTGATGCGGAGTACACCGTCAGAGGCGCCGTCGCGGTGCGGTCCGGCGCAGACTCGAGCAAGGGAGCTGGCCCCGATGTCCGACACCCCCGCCGTGCTGTGGCGCCCCGACCCCGCGTCCGTCGAAGCCTCGCAGATGCGCGTCTTCCAGAGGCTCATGGGGGAGCGCCACGATGCGCCCCAGGGCGACTACGCGGAGTTCTGGCGGTGGACGATCGAGAGGCTCGACGTCTTCTGGGAGGAGATCATCGAGTTCGCGGGCGTCGTCTGGGAGCGCGGGGACGGGCCGGTGCGCGAGGGTGACACGATGCCGGACATCCGCTGGTTCCCGGGTGCGCGGATCAACTACGCGGAGAACCTGCTGCGCTGGTCCGAGGAGCGGGGCGGGGAGCCCGCCGTCATCGGCCGTCACGAGGACGCGCGCCGCGAGGTGCTCACGTGGGACGAGGTGCGCGGACAGGTCGGGGCGCTCTCGGCACGGCTGCGCGCGTGGGGCGTGGGCCCGGGCGACACCGTGTGCGCGGTCCTCCCGAACCTGCCGCAGACGGTCGTCGCACTGCTCGCGACCGCCACCGTCGGCGCGATCTGGTCCGTCGTCAGCACCGACTTCGGGCCGCGGGGCGTGGCGGAGAGGTTCGGCCAGATCGAGCCGAGCGTGCTCCTCACCGTGGACTCCGTCCTCTTCAACGGCACGACCCTCGATCAGACCGAGGCACTGCCCGCGCTGCTGGAGGTGCTGCCGACGGTGACCCGACATGTGCTCGTCGACCAGGCGAGGGGGACCTCGGCGGGCGTCGTGCGGTCCGCCGACGGCCGCGAGGTCCCCTCGGAGCGCTACTCCGCCATCGTCGCAGCGCCGCAGGAGCCGGACTTCGAGCGGGTGGAGTTCTCCCACCCCCTGTGGGTCCTCTACTCCTCCGGCACGACAGGAGCGCCCAAGGGCATCGTCCACGGTCACGGGGGAGTCGTGGTCGAGGCGAATCGGGCGAACATCCTCCAGTACGACGGCCGGCCCGGCGACGTGCAGTACTCCGCCGTCGCGACGACGTGGGTCGTCTGGAACCTCATCGTCGACGCGCTGAGCCGGGGTATCACGATCGTCACGTACGACGGAGCTCCGTTCGCGGGCGGCCCCCACCGGCAGTTCGAGCTCCTCGCGTCGGAGCGCGCCACGCATTTCGGGACCGGTGCGGCGATCCTGTCGACCGCCCAGCGGCTAGGGTACTCGCCGAAGTCCGACTACGACCTCTCCGCCCTGAGGACGATCCTCTCCACGGGCTCGCCGCTGCCGGACCCCACGTGGGACTGGGTGTACGAGCACATGAGCGCGACCGTGAAGCTGGGCTCCGATTCCGGCGGCACGGACATCGCCAGCGGCTTCATCGGCTCCAATCCCACAGCTCCCGTGGTCCGCGGGCGGCTGCAGGGTCCGTACCTGGGGGTCGCCGCGGACTCGTGGGACTCCCGCGGTGAGCCGGTGACGGGTGAGCTGGGCGAGTTCGTCGTCACCGCTCCGATGCCGTCGATGCCGGTGTCGTTCTGGAACGACCCGGACGGCTCCCGGTACCGCGCGGCGTACTTCGACGCGTTCCCCGGGGTGTGGCGCCACGGGGACTGGGTGACGCGGCACCCGGACGAGAGCTACGTGATCCACGGACGCTCCGATTCGACGATCAACCGCGGCGGGATCCGCATGGGCTCCGCGGACATCACGCAGATCGTCGACCGGGTCGACGGCGTCGAGGCCTCGATGGTGATCGGCGCGGAGATGCCGGGGGGTGACTACTACATGCCGCTCTTCGTCGTGCCGACCGGCGAGGGCCTCGACGAGGAGCTGCAGGAGCGGATCGTCGCGGCGATCCGTGCGCAGCTGTCTCCGCGCTACGTCCCGGACGAGATCATCGCCGCGCCCGGTGTGCCCATGACGCGCACCGGGAAGCTGCTCGAGATCCCCGTCAAGCGACTGCTCCAGGGCGGCGACGCACAGGCCGTGAACCGGGACGCCGCTGCGGACGCCGGCGTGCTCGACTGGTACGTCGACTTCGCGGCGAGCCGCGGGTGAGGCCGCGGACTCCGCGTGCACGACGCAGCGCCCCTGACGCATGATCCGGGGCGCTGCCTCGTGCGCACGCTGCGTGCCGGTTCGCCTCAGCCGCGTCGGGTGAAGGCCAGCGCAGCGACGCCGACGGAGATGAGGACGATTGCGAGTCCCAGCGCCGCGACGGATTCCGCGCCGGTGCGGGGCAGCGATGAGGGGACGGGCTCGTCCGCGGCGTCATCGCGCGGCTCCGCCGGCGGCTGCTCGGGCGCCGGCGGTGCGGGCGGCTCGGATTCGAGCGGGGGAGCGGAATCCGCGGGAGGGCCGGTGTCCTCCGGCCGGGGCGTCTCCTCAGGCCCCGGGCTCATCCCGGGCTCGTCCGTGACCTGAGGGGTCTCGGGCGGCTGGGTGGTCTCGGGAGTACCGGTCGCCTCGGGAGTCTCCGGGGGTGCCGGCGGCTCCGGGGTCTCCGGGACCTCGGGCGTCGGGGACGGCTCGGGTGAGTCCGACGGTGCGGGCGGCGGCTCCTCCTCCGGCGTCGTCGGCTCGTCCGTCGGTTCCGTCGTCCGCTCCGGCGTACCGGTCGGGGTCGGCTCCTCCGGCGTCGGCGAGGGGGTGGGCAGGGTCGTCGGCCGGGGCTTCGGCGCTTCGGCCCGCGGTGGATCGGTCTCCTCGCTCTCCTCGGGCTCCTGCGGGCGGTCGTGCACCGCCCGGGCCGTGGCCTTCGTCGGTTCGCCCGCTGTGACGACGGCCTGCACGCGGTCGGAGCCCAGGCCTCGGGGCCGGTGCAGCTCGACCGAGGTGGCGGGCAGTCCCGTCGCGGACGCGTCGACGGTGACGCTGCCGTCCTCGAGGTCGGTGAGGGAGACGACCGTCGGCTCCTCCGCGCTGACGATGCTGTCCACAGCGGTGCGTGCGCCGGTCGCGCTCAGGTGCACGCGCTGGCCGGGCACCGCCTCTCCCGACGCGCTGGTGAGCGAGACGACGGCTTCGAGCGGGAAGGCGGCGGTGAGCGGATCGCCGTCGGAGGCGGACTCGGAGGGCTCCGAGCCCGCGGTCGACGCACTGTCGGTCGACCTGCTGTCGGTCTGGACCCTGTTCGTCGTGGCGCGATCCAGTTCGGGGCTGTCCAGCGGGGGGCCGTGCTGCCCGTCGAGCGCGCGGAAGGTCCGCGCGCGGATGTCCACGGACAGCGTGTACGGCCCCGCGAGCCGGGCGGCATCCTCCTCGATCGCGGCGAACTGCTCTGCGGCGCCGGCGAAGTCCGCTCCCAGATCGGCGGGATGACCGGGTGGGATCTGGTGGCGGTGGGGGATGTCCTCGTCGAGCCGGACCAGGGCGGACAGCGCGGCCTGGACGTCCGGGGAGTCCGAGGCGGAGTGCTCGGCGAGTGCCCATGCCGACCGAGCGGAGTCGATCGCCTCCCCCTCCGCGTCGTCGTCGAAGTGCCGGGGATGGGGCGTCCTGAGGCCGGCGTCCACGCAGTAGGCGAACCCGTCCGGGAACGTCCGGTAGGCGCCGTACCAGGTCCGTCCCTGTCCGGCCGTGTACCACTGGCCCGGTCCCAGGACGCTGTCGACCGACCGGCCGAGGAACCACGTCCCCTCCTGCGAGGCCCCGAGCCGCGCTCCGTCGCCGAGGTCACGGCCCTCCCCGTGCGCCGATCCGCCGAGCTGCGGGGAGGCAGTGAGCTCCGCCGCCTGTGCACCGGTCGCCTGTGCGGGCGGGACGGGTGAGTGGGCCGTGGCGGGAGCGACGACGGGGGAGGCGATGAGCACGGTGGTGAGGAGCGCTGCGCCAGCGGTGCGGGCAGTCGGACTGAGATGCATGCGTGGTGTCATGGCCCCATTCGACGGGTCGGGACCGCCTGCAGACAGGCCCTGCCAGAACCTGTGGACGGACGCGTCGCCCTCCACAGCCGGGCGTGCGCGGCGCGGGCGGGGCATGGGCGCGTTCTGTGACCTCAGGTCGCGTGGAGGTGCCGGTCCCCGCGATGACCGGCAGGGAGCCCGCGGGGCCGGTTCCGTGCGGGGCCGCTCACGGGAGTAGAGTCGAGGTGTTGCGGCACGCGCGGCACTCGGACTGCCTGTGACGTGCCCCCAGAACCGACCTGCATGTGAAGAGGCGAGGGTTTCGATGACCACACCCAAGGAGACCGCTGACGTCGTACTGATCGGCGGAGGCATCATGAGTGCGACACTCGGTGCGCTGCTCAACGACCTGCAGCCCGAATGGGACATCCGCGTCTACGAGAAGCTCGACTACGTCGCCCGTGAGAGCTCCCAGGCGTGGAACAACGCCGGGACGGGGCACGCGGCGCTGTGCGAGCTGAACTACTCCCCGCAGGACGCGAACGGTGACATCGACATCACCAAGGCCGTCACGATCAACGAGCAGTTCCATCAGTCGCGGCAGTTCTGGTCCTTCCTCGTGAAGGAGGGGATCATCGCCGATCCGTCGACGTTCATCAGGCCGGTCCCCCACATGTCGTACGCACGCGGTGACAAGGGCCGCGACTACATCCGCAGACGCTACGAGACGATGGTCCGGAACCCGCTGTTCGCGGACATGGAGTACTCGGACGATCCCGCGACGCAGGCGGAGTGGCTGCCGCTCATGTTCGACAAGCGCGGGCCCGGTCAGGTCAACGGCGTCTCGAAGGTGGACCTCGGCACGGACGTGGACTTCGGATCGCTGTCCCGTCAGCTGCTGAGCCACGTCGAGGACAACGGGGTGCAGATCCGCACGGGGCACACCGTGACCGACCTCGAACGCTCGGCCGACGGCTGGAAGGTCTCCGTCCGCGACGACCGCGCGCACGAGACGACCGAGGTCGACGCGAAGTTCGTCTTCATCGGAGCCGGCGGCGGGGCGCTCCACCTCCTCCAGAAGTCCGGCATCGCAGAGGGGCGCGGCTACGGCGGCTTCCCCGTATCCGGTCTCTTCCTCCGCACCTCCGACCCGGAACTGGTCGACCGCCACCACGCGAAGGTGTACGGTCAGGCGGCCACGGGCGCTCCGCCGATGTCGGTGCCCCACCTCGACACCCGCGTCATCGACGACAAGCGCTACCTCCTGTTCGGCCCCTACGCGGGCTTCTCGCCGAAGTTCCTCAAGGGCGGCAGCTTCTTCGACCTCCCCTCCTCCGTGCGCGGGAACAACCTCCCGGTCATGCTCAACGTGGCCAAGGACAACTTCGACCTCGTCACCTACCTCATGGGCCAGCTGGCGGAGTCGAAGAAGGGCCGCTTCAAGTCGCTCGAGGAGTTCACCCCCGAGGTCGACCCGGAGCAGTGGGATCTCATCACTGCGGGACAGCGTGTGCAGGTCATGAAGCGCGATCCGCAGAAGGGCGGCGTGCTGGGCTTCGGCACGGAGGTCGTGTCCGCGGCGGACGGGTCGATCGCCGCTCTGCTGGGTGCATCGCCGGGTGCGTCGACCGGCGTGTCGATCATGATCGGCCTGCTCGAGCGCTGCTTCCCGCAGCAGTATGCGAGCTGGGAGCCGCGCCTCAAGGACATGGTGCCGTCGCTGGGCCGCGCGCTGCACGAGGACGAGGCCTTCCTCAAGGAGATCTCCGACTACACGGCAGGCACGCTGCAGATCGGCTGATCCGCGCTGAGGCGCTCGCAGGCCCCGCCGTCCGACAGGACAGCGGGGCCTGCGCCATTCAGCGCTCCGGATCGGGGCGGAGCCGCGACGGGTGCGCAGCGGCTCCGCCGGGAGCCGCGGGGGGCATCGTCGGGAGCCGCGGGGGCATGGCGGTGTGGCTCCCGGTGCAGCGGGGCGAGGCCCGGTGCAGAGAGGTGAGGCGTAGAGGTGGGCCAGGGTGCGGTGTCGAGCGTTGCGGAACCGCCACGCGCCACGGAGCGCCGTGTCAGGCGGCGACCGTAGACTTGCGACTGACCAGAGCCCGGTGTGCATGCGCCGGGCGGCGTGACGGCCTGGAGGACAGAGGATGACGAACGGGTGGGACGACCCCCGCACGCAGCGGGAGGGAGGCGAGGAGGGGCGGCCTCCGGGCGACCGGCGTGCTCCTCGGCAGCACTCCGTGCAGCCGCCTCCCGTGCAGCCGCTGAACCAGCAGCACGGCGCGCAGCCGGGGTCCGCCGACCAGCCCGGCCCGCGCCAGCCGGGTCAGGGCCAGCCCGGCCCGCCGCAGCCGGGTCCCACGCAGCCGGGTCAGAACCAGCCGGGGCCTGTGCAGCCTCGGCCCACCCCTCCCGGCCAGCAGCCGCCCTCCGGCGTCCCGCAGCAGTCCGGTCCCGCGCAGCCGGGGTTCCCGCAGCCTCAGGCGCGGCCACAGCCCCAGGCCCAGCCGGGGCCTCCGATGCAGACGGGCCAGGGCCACCCGGGGCCTCCGATGCAGGCGCCGCCGCAGCATCCGATGCAGCATCCGATGCAGCCCGGTCCACCCATGCGACCGGGACCCCCAGCGCAGGCCGGCGCTCCGATGCAGGTCCAGCAGCGACCTCCCCTGCAGCCGCCGATGGGAGGCCCGCCCCCGGGCGCCGCGATGGCACCGGGGCACGCCCCTGCGGGTGCGCACGTGATCCAGCCGCATCCGGGAGCACCCGCCAACGCCTCGTGGACCACGCAGTTCACGGTGCGCGCGCACGATGTCAACCCTCACCAGACGCGGAACATCGTGCTCCTCATCGCGGGCATCCTCCTGACCGCGGCCCTGGGGTTCGCGCTCCTCCTCATCATCCTCTTCCAGTCGCTCGCGTTCAGCGGCGTCGGCTTCATCATCCTCCTGCTGTCCGGCGTCCCGCTCGTGGCGATCATCGGCACCGTGCTGCTGCTCGACAGATGGAAGCCGCAGCCGATGCTCCTCATGGCCTCGTGCGTCCTCTGGGGCGCGGTCGCCTCCGTCGTCATGACCCTCGTGGCACAGCTGATCTTCGGGTTCGCCGCGCTGGCTCTCACGGGGATCGACACCTCGAGCCCGATCCTCAGCGCCGTGGTACTCGCCCCGATCTTCGAGGAGACCGCGAAGACGGTCTTCCTCGTGGTCGTCGTCCTCGCGGCCCGGAAGTTCTTCGAAGGCCCTCTGGACGGCTTCATGTACGGGTCTTTGATCGGTGCCGGCTTCGCCTTCACGGAGAACCTCCTGTACCTCAACAGCGCGTACGCGGACGCCCAGGCGGGCGGACTGATCGTGCTCTTCTTCGTCCGCTGCGTCATGAGCCCGCTGCTCCACTCGAGCTTCACCGCCCTGGCGGGGCTGAGCATCGGCTTCGCGGCCCGTCGCGGCAGATGGTGGATGGTGCTCCTCATGTGGGTCCCCGGCCTCATCGCGGCGATGCTCCTGCACGCCGCCTGGAACGGCGCGGCAAGCCTTCCCCTCAGCGGGGCGATGAGCCTGATCGTCATGCTGTCGATGTCGATCGTCATCGCGGTCGCCTGGTGGTCGACGGCCTTCTTCCTCTGGTACCGGGAGACGAAGACCGCCCGCGAGGCGCTTCTGCGATACGCCGGTGCCGGTTGGCTGGCCGAGGACGAGGCGCGGATGCTCGGCACCTGGAGCGGACGCCGCGCGGGTCGCCGGTGGGCCCGGGGCCCCGCCCGTGCGCACATGAAGGCGATGATCCGCGTCGCCGCGAGCCTCCCGTCCGTCCGCGACCGGGTCGAGGCCGGTGTGGGCGGCGATGCGGAGAAGGAGTACGAGATCTTCCTCCTCAATCGGCTGGCCGCTGAGCGCCGCTCGATGATGAGGGCGATGGGCCTGCCCGCACCGTGACCGCATTCGACGTCGCACTGCTCGTCTTCGCCGTCCTCGCCGGGGCGGCGGGGTGGTCGCAGGGGCTCGTCGCCGGTGCGAGCACCCTCGTCGGATTCGTCGTGGGTGCGGTCCTGGGGCGGCTGGCCGGTCCTCCGCTCGCGGATCTCGCGATCGATCAGGGCATCGCGTCCGAATCGGGGGCGTCCGCGCTGGCGACCCTGCTGCCGCTGATCCTCGGGATCGCATTCGCCTGCGGCGGCGGCTGGACGGGCGCGACGCTCAGGACGGCGCTGGGCGACGGTCCCGGCCGCATCGTCGACGCGCTGGGCGGCGCGCTCACAGGGGTCGTCGCGTTCCTCCTCATCGTGTGGCTGGTCGCCGGCTGGGTGCGGACGACGCCGCTGGTGGGGCCGAACGAGGCGGTCGCGGAATCGCGCGTCGTCGAGGTCCTCGACGGGGTCGCCCCCGTGACCTCCGCCGAGGCCCTGGGAGCCATCTCGCAGGCACTCGCCACGAACGGCTTCCCCCAGGTGTTCGCCGGGGAGTCGGAGCGCATCCGGTCCGTGGGCGAGCCGGACCCCGCCATGATCGACGTGGGACGCGAGGTGGAGGACAGCACGGTGCGGGTGACGACGACCGCCTCGCAGTGCCCGGCGCTCCAGTCCGGCTCCGGCTGGGTCTTCGACGACGAGCTCGTCATGACGAATGCGCACGTGGTGTCCGGGTCGACGAGCCGCATCGTCCAGGTGGGCGGCGCGGGACGGCCGTACGCGGCCGAACTGGTCCACCTCGACGCGGCCCGCGACATCGCCGTGCTGCGGGTGCCGGGCCTGGACGCGCAGCCGCTGGATCTGGGCGGCCCCCTCAGCGCGACCGACGACGCCGTGGTCGTCGGCTACCCGGAGAACGGTCCGTACACGATCTCACCGGCACGCGTGCGTGAAGCGGTCACCGCCCGGGGACTGGACATCTACGACGAGGACACGGTCCAGCGCGACGTCTACGCGCTGCGCGCGGTGGTCCGCTCGGGGAACTCGGGTGGGCCGCTGCTCGACGACGAGGGCAGAGCCGTCGGCATGGTCTTCGCGCGATCGGGCGAGGATGCGGAGACGGGCTACGCGCTCACGCGCTCCGAACTGGACGAGGCGCTCACCGCGGGACGCGGCGCCGACGAGCGCGTGCCGGTGGGCGGCTGCACCGCGCCATGAGCCCGCGGGGCCGCCGCGAGGATCAGTAGTCGTAGGAGGCGAAGAGCGCCCGATGGTCGCTCGTGCCGCCCTCCTGGACCTCGTCGCCGACGGGTTCGAGGCCACGGCTCAGCGAATGGTCCAGCCGCGTGAGCGGGAACTCCGACGGCCAGGTGAAGCCGAATCCGCCGCCCGTGGCGCGCCGTGAGTCGGTGAGGTCGTCCGTGAGGCGGGAGAAGTACCGGTCCGTCGAGGCGGTGTTGAAGTCGCCCGCGACGATCACGCGCTCCGCCGGATCGTTCTCGACGCGGTCCGCCAGCGTCGTCAGCGCGGCGTTGCGCAGCGCTTCCTGACCGGGACGCACGGAGGGCAGGTGCACCGCGTAGAAGCGCACATCGCCCTGGTCGGTGCTGATGGTCGTCGCGAAGGCACGTGTCCAGGTGAGGCCGAGGTCGATCTCCTCCGCGCCGCTCATCGGCCAGTCCGACCACACGCCGACCGAGCCCTGCACCTGCGCGTGTTCGTAGTGGGTGCTCATCTGCTCCTGGATGATCTGTCCGGACAGGGACTCGATCTCCTGGATCGTGACGATCTGGGGTTCCTGCTCGATGATGCTGAGCGCGGTCGCGGACGGCTGGGGGAGGCGTGCCCCCACATTCTGCGTCGCCACCGTCAGGTCAGGGTCGGCGGGTTCGCTCGACGGCCGGAGGAACGGCCAGAACATGGACGCCCACACGATGGCCGGGATGAGCACCCCGGCGATCGACAGAAGTGAGAGGCGGAAGAGCGCGACGAGGAGCAGGAGTGCGATGAGCACCCAGGACCACGGCAGCAGGGTGTCGACGATGAGGGCGAGCCCACGGGTCGTCGGCACCAGGCTGTGCATGGCGAGCAGCGCTGCCAGGACGATCCCGCTCGCGAGGATGAGGATTCCCCTGTACGGGGAGCGGCGCGGCGAAGTCACCCGGAGATTCTATGGCTCGAATCTGGAGCGGAGCTGGATGGTCGATGCCCGCCAGCCGAATGGGCCGACGGCGTCAGCGAGTGGCCCGCGCCTGCCAGACCGCCACGTCCGGATGCTCGTCGTAGCGGTAGCCGGTTCCGCGGATCGTGCGGACGATGGACGCGTAGCCGCCCAGACGGCGGCGGAGGCGTCGCACGTGCACGTCGACGGTCCTCACGTCGGGGCGCTCCCCGCCCTCCGTCCACAGTGCGTCGATGAGGTCCTCGCGGGACAGGGTGCGTCCGGTGTTCGCGACGAGGGTCGCGAGCAGGTCGAACTCCTTGTTGGTCACGGTCACGAGCTCCCCGTCGGTCTGGACCTCGCGGCGCGGGATGTCGATGCGCACGGGGGCGTGCTCGTTCGGATGCGCCTTCGACCGGATCGGAGGCTCCGCAGGCGCTCCCGCGGCGAGGGACGACGAGGGGTGCGCAGGGGCGGCCGGACGCGCAGGTGCCGCAGGGAGGTCTTCGCGGTGCGTCGGAGGCGTGAGCCGCGATGGGATGCGCTGGCGGACCGGACCGTGCATGCCGGCCGGACTCCCGGTCGCCGCCGGGGACCCGTTCGAGACCGCTCGCACGGCGTCGATGTCGCTGCCGAGGCCGTCGGGTGCGAGCGCGATGATCGCCTGCGTCTCCGCCGCCGCGGCCAGATCGGTGACGTGGTCCTTGAGCGCCTGGGCGATCTCCGTGAGGTTCGTCCCCTCCGCCGCCGCCTTCGCCTCGTCGAGGCCGACGTAGAGGACGATTCCGCGCGCTGCGCGAGGGCCTGCGGACACTCCGGACGGTCCGTAGGTGCGGGGGGCCGTCTGGGGATCGATGGGGGTCAAGCGAGCTCCGGTTCGGCGTGCGGCGCGGGCACTGCGCGGGTGGACGGGCGTGGGCTGGGATGCTGCGGCGCTCATGGTTCTCCTGGAACGACGTCATCGGTGCCGCGGGCGCGGGGCACCGCGTCTGCTGTCAGTGGGAAGACCTCGTTCGCGACCGGCACAGCAGGGATCAGTGGGCGTCGCGAACGCAGGGCATCGCCATGCTCGGACAGGGGGTCCGCGCGATCGCGTGGCGCGGGATGACTGAGGACATGGCAGTCATTGTTGTCGCGACTCCGTGAAGAAGCAAGACATTTGTGACGCTTTATGACGTTCTATGACGCCGCGCGTCGGCTCGTGGGCTCAGACGATCCCGTAGAGGCGGTCGCCGGCGTCCCCCAGGCCGGGGACGATGTACCCCTTCTCATTGAGGCGCTCGTCCAGGGCTGCGGTGTGGACCGTCACCTCGGTGATGCCCCGGTACTTCCCCGCGATGGCCTCGACGCCTTCGGGGGCGCTGACCAGGCAGACCGCGGTGACGCTCGAGACGCCCCGCTCCAGCAGGAAGTCGATCGCCATCGCCAGGGTGCCGCCGGTGGCGAGCATCGGGTCCAGGACGAAGACCTGCCGGTCCGTGAGGTCCGCGGGGAGTCGCTCGGCGTAGGCGTGGACGTCGAAGGTCTCATCGTCGCGGACCATGCCCAGGAATCCGACCTCCGCGGTCGGCAGCATCTTGAGCATCCCCTCGAGCATGCCCAGTCCGGCGCGGAGGATCGGGACGACGACGGGCCGAGGCGCGGTGAGCGCCGTGCCGGTCGTCGTGCTCACCGGCGTGGTGACCTCCTTGGGCTCCGTCCGGATGCCGCGGGTGGCCTCGTAGGACAGCAGCATCACGAGCTCATCGGTGAGGGTGCGGAACCGGGAGGAATCAGTGTGCGCATCCCGCAGGACGGTGAGCTTGTGGGCGATGAGGGGATGGTCTGCGACATGGAGGTCCATGGGTGCGAATCTACCGGAGAGCACCGCATGCGGCAGTGACATCGGCGCGGAATCGGTGACAATGGAGGCATGTCGTACTTCACCGCAGTGCTGTCCCGGACCGAAGACGGGTTCCGCCCGCTCGATCTCACCGTCGAGGACGTGGCCGACCTCGCGGAGCTCGCCGACCTCGTCGACGGTGCCGGTGACGAATCGGGCGACGGCGAGGCGGTCGCGGTCATCGAGCACGAGGACGAGTGGTTCGCGTTCGTGCGCATCGTCGGTGAGGAGACTGCCGTCTTCCTCTCCGACGTCGAGGCCGTGGCGGCCAGTCCGTATGCGGAGCTGTTCGCGGACTATCTGGACTCGCGTCCCGACGAGTACGAGGCCGACGACCTCGCCGACCCCGATGAGGACGACCCGGAGCCCGATGGCGACGACGAGGAGGAGGACGAGCCGCAGATGCTCGACTTCGAGGCGCCTCCTCTCTGGGCCGGCGACGCGAGCCTGTTCGCCGCGGACGGTGTGCAGGCGGCGGAGCTGCTGGACCAGCTCGAGCGGCACAGCTCCGACCCGGCCCGCATCGTCGCGCACGTCGGCGAGGCCGTGGGGTTCGCCGAGGTCCTGGAGGCGGCGCGCTGAGCGCGTCACCGGGCGAGGGACGGCGAACGGGCGCAGTGCCGCGCACGGGGCTGGCCCCGCGCGCCGAGCACGCGGCGTGGATGAGGATGGCGCTCGCCGTCGCCGCGGAGGCGACCGCCTCGTCCGATGTGCCCGTCGGGGCCGTCGTGGTCGATGCGCAGGGCGCGGTGCGCGGTCTGGGTCACAACGTGCGGGAGGCCGTCCACGATCCCACCGGGCACGCCGAGGTCGTGGCGCTGCGGGCCGCGGCCGCGGAGCTGGGGCGGTGGCGATTGGACGGGACGGTGCTCGTCGTGACGCTCGAGCCGTGCGCCATGTGCACGGGGGCCGCGGTGGCCGCCCGGGTCGACGGGATCGTCTTCGGGGCGTGGGACGACAAGGCGGGTGCCTGCGGATCCGTATGGGACCTCGCGCGCGATCGTGCATCGCTGCACCGGCCGGAGGTCTATGCGGGCGTCCTGGCCGACGAATGCGCCGCGCTGCTCACGGATTTCTTCGCCACCAGCCGGGGGCGTGCGGCGGACTGAGCGGCCACCGGAGCGCGGGTCGGAGGGGTGTGGTCGACGTCGTTGAACGGCCGGCCCCGGTGCGGATGAACGCGGGATCCGCGCCGATGAGGTGCACGGCACAGCGGTGGGGTGGCTCACACGAGCTCGGTTTGGGCCTCGGCGACCGCGTGTGTAGAGTTACCCGCGGTAGCGTGTCCGAGTGGCCGAAGGTGCGACACTCGAAATGTCGTGTAGGGCAACCCCCTACCGTGGGTTCGAATCCCACCGCTACCGCCATATGGAACGCCGGGTCTCAATTCTTGAGACCCGGCGTTCTCGTTCTCCCGGGCAGGTCCGGTTCCGAGCAGGTCCGGTTCCGAG
>Ga0079226_10001633_pt1 | contig 17227 bp, 13 predicted proteins | sample Poulit2014_FD_76345 | JGI IMG/M metagenome (GOLD analysis project Ga0079226, IMG submission 76345) | Agricultural soil microbial communities from Georgia to study Nitrogen management - Poultry litter 2014 | ecosystem: Environmental > Terrestrial > Soil > Agricultural land | place: USA: Georgia...
AAATCCAAGTATCGAAGAGCAAAATTGTATCGTGAAGTTTTTGGATGTTAAAACCTCAGAAATCGACACCTTAATTGAAGACAAAGAAAAACTCATCGCACTCCTCGAAGAAAAACGGCAAGCCATTATTACAGAAGCCGTTACTAAAGGGCTGAATCCAAACGTTAAAATGAAAGACTCCGGTGTGGAATGGATTGGTGAGATCCCGGAGCATTGGGATATTGAAAAAATGAAATACCTGTTCAAAATTAAAAAGCGGATAGAAGGTTTAGAAAACCCTAATATACTATCAGTAACTCAAAGAGGGGTCAAAGTTAAGGATATTTCTTCTAATGAAGGTCAACTAGCAACTAGCTACGACAAATATCAGACTGTTGAAATTGGGGATTTTGTAATGAATCACATGGATTTATTAACTGGGTTCATTGACATCTCTAAATTTCATGGTGTCACAAGTCCTGACTATAGAGTGTTTTCCATTAAGAAACCTAAATTTGTAAAGCAGTATTTTCTATATTATTTTCAAATGAACTATTCTAGACGTATATTTTACAAGTTTGGCCAAGGAGTCGCTAACTTTGGAAGATGGAGATTACCAACTGATGAGTTTTATAACTTCTATGTACCTGTTCCTCCAGCTGAGGAACAGAAAGAAATAGTTGAGCACATATCTGGCAGACTTTTAGACATTGAAAGCGTTATTGAAAAAACAAAAGAAACTATAGGCAAACTCAAAGAATACCGCCAATCCCTTATCTATGAAGCCGTCACAGGCAAAATAGATGTTCAGGAGATGCTGGAAGAAACAGAGCAGGAGGAGGTATCGTTGTTGTGAGTATCGACAAAAGTGAAACAGGTTTTGAAGAAAATATAGAACGCGCGTTGATGGCGTCCGGCTTTCAACAGCGTATACTGAAGGGGTCTGCACTTGCCAAGTTTCAAAAGTGGGCGATCGACCAGGAAGTTCTTTTCACATTTTTGGAAGCGACACAACCAAAGGCTTTGGAACGGTTGCAGAAGGTCTACAAAGATGAGTATCAGTCCAAGATAATGGAACGTCTGGATAAAGAACTGAAGCGCCGAGGCATAATTGATTGCTTGCGTCATGGTTTCAAGGACTATGGAGCCACACTTAAACTGGCCTATAACAAACCACCGACGGAGATGAACCAGACGCTCGTCGAAAACTATGAGAATAATATTTTCACTGTGAGTCGGCAAGTGTATTATAGTATGTCAAATCAGAACTCCATCGATATGATGATTTCTTTAAATGGACTCCCACTCATTGTGATGGAACTAAAAAATCAGTTAACCAACCAAACTGTGGAGCATTCCATCAGGCAGTTCAAGAGAGACCGTGATCCTAAAGAACTACTGTTTAGATTCAAAGAACGTACTGCCGTTTTCTTTGCAGTGGATACCGATGAAGTGTATATGACGACCCAGCTCAACAAGGACAATACATTCTTCCTGCCTTTCAATAGAGGGAATAATGGTGGGAAAGGAAATCCGCTTGTAGAAGGAGATTATCGAACGTCTTACCTCTGGCAGCAAGTATTGCAGCCGGACAGCCTTCTCGATATCCTTTTCAGATTTCTATATGTCGAAAAAAAGAGCATACGAGACAGTAACGGAGACATCATTGATGAAAAAGAGATTGTCATTTTCCCGAGATATCACCAGTTGGATGCGGTACGTAAAATTGAGGCTGACGTAAAAGCGCACCAGGCAGGTAGGAACTATTTGATTCAACATTCTGCAGGCAGTGGAAAAACCAACAGCATTTCATGGTTATCTCATCGTCTGGCAAAAACCCATAATGCAGAGGACAATCCAGTGTTTGACAGTATCATCGTAATCACAGACAGACGGGTGCTTGACAAACAGCTCCAGAATGCAATTTATCAATTGGAGCATAAGGCTGGTATGGTGGAGAAGATAGACGAGGATTCGGACCAACTGGCCAAAGCGATCCGCAACAAGACAAAAATCATTGTAACGACGCTGCAGAAATTCCCTTTTATCCTTGATAAAGTAGGGGAGTTCAACCGGGGTACCTATGGCATCGTTATTGATGAGGCACACAGTTCACAAGGCGGGAAAGCCTCATCAGCAATGACTGCATTGCTTTCCAATAAAACATTGGAAGAAGCTTATGAACAAAGTATGCTGGAGGAAGAGGAAGCAACAGATGCAGAAGAGCGCATGATTGAAGCCATTGCGAAAAGTGGTGATCAGTCGAATATTTCCTTCTTTGCGTTTACTGCAACACCGAAACCAAAAACTGTGGAGAGATTTGGCACTCAAAAACCGGATGGCACGTTTGAGCCGTTTCACCTCTATTCCATGCGGCAGGCCATTGAAGAGGGCTTCATCCATGATGTGCTGAGAAATTACGTGACGTATGAAACATTCTATAAAATCGAAAAGAGCATCACAGATGACCCGGAAGTAGCGAAAGGTAAAGCGAGCAAGCAGATTGCGCGTTTCGTGTCTCTTCATCCCCACAATATTGCTCAAAAAGCAGAGATCATGGTCGAACATTTTAGAAATGTCGCCCGCCATAAGATTAATGGTCGAGCGAAGTCGATGGTCGTCACGAGCAGTCGTCTCCACGCTGTGCGGTATAAATTCGCCTTTGATAAATATTTGAAGGCAAAAGGATACACCGACCTTCAGACACTTGTGGCATTTTCCGGCACCGTTGAAGATTCTGGGGAATCCTATACTGAAACAGATATCAATAAGATCAGTGAAAATGAACTGCCGGATAAGTTTCATTCGGATGACTATCAGGTGCTGATTGTCGCTGAAAAGTACCAGACTGGTTTTGACGAACCATTACTCCATACGATGTATGTTGATAAACCCCTGGATGGGATTAAAGCTGTCCAAACCCTCTCTCGTCTAAACCGAACATGTCGTGGAAAAGACGATACATTTGTGCTGGACTTTGTGAATGACCCAGAAACTATTCAGGAAGCCTTCCAAACCTATTACGAAGTAACAGGGATTGGGGAAGCGACAGATCCGAACATCCTCTACGATTTGCAGAACGAATTGGATGCGATGCAGGTGTATACAAATGAAGAAGTGGATACTATAGCCAACTTGGAGTATAGTGAGCAGTCTGCAAAAACTGCTCGTTTCCAAGGAAAGCTGAATGCCACCTTGGATCCTGGGGTAGAGCGGTACAAACAAGAGCTGGAGGATGAGGCGCAGGAACTCTTTAAAGCAGCAGCTGTAAAATTTGTCAGGACTTATGCATTTATTCTGCAGATTGGCCCGTTCTCAGATTTAGATTTGCACAAGCGATTTATTTACCTCAGTTCTCTGCTGAAAAAACTGCCAAAGAATTCAGAAGATCCTGTTTATATCTCTGACGATGTGGCACTGGAATACTACCGTAATGAAAAAGCATTTGACGGCAGTATCTCTCTGGATTCTATGGGTGGTGAGAATCTATATCCTACCCAGCATGGGGGAGCCGGCAGAGTGGAAGAAGAAAAAGAACGTTTATCTTCCATTATTGACCGTATGAATGATCGCTTCGGGACAGATTTCACAGATGCAGATAAATTACTAAGAGACCAGCTGATTGAAGACATGAAAGCAGATGAAGTACTCGTACAAAAAGCTCAAAGTAATACGAAAGAGAATTTTAAGTTCAGTTTCGAGCGTACTTTCTACGATTATGTTATCAACCGGATGCAAAGTAATGAGAGCTTCTTCTTGAAGATATTGGAGAATCCTGCTCTCAAGGATTACTTGATTGAAGATTTAATTCATGAAGTGTATACAGATTTACGAAAAATACAGTAATAATAACGCCCCTTTTCGTTTTCACAAAAAGGGGCGTTATTATTTGGGTTTAGATATAGTCCTGAATTTCAAGTGCAAGTTAGCCACTGATCCTGTCCCCGGTATGGGGAGATTGTAAATGGATGAAGGGCGTTGACTCTCCCCATAGGGGGAGAGGGAAATTTATAACTCCCTAAGCGATTGCCTTCAACTCTGTCTTGAATGCGTCCTGTGGTGTGCGATAATCAAGCTGCTTCCGTAGATATGTATTCATCCACTTTTGGATGCGTAAGGTGTGCGGCTGACTCACTTGAATGATCGGCTGACTTTTCGGTATGAACCGTCGAATCAATTTGTGCTGATTTTCACTGGTGCCGCATTCATAAGCGGCATACGGATGACTGAAATACACTTGGGTCGTCTCTTTTAGATCCATACTTTCGATTTTCCATAGAATGCATCTTCTACCTTTCCCTTCAAATGTTTATATTCATTTTATTAATAAGCGTTCATAAAAGTATATACAAAATAGAGAACGTTCATAATTTATTTTTATACATTTATGAACGATGCTTTCTTTTAATATAGGACCACTTATATAGTGTTCGTTAAAGTGTACTTTTAAGAACGCATCAAGCATTAATCGAATATAAATAACTGAAAATTTTGGAAATAGATACTCCTGAAAAGTTAGCTTTGATATAATATTGCTGAACAACGGTTTATTTTGCTGAAATACTTAGGAAGAAAAGAGGGGTTAGTTTAAATTGAGAGAAGTCGAGGTAACACCATATAGGATAAGTTGGTCTTTAAGGGGGAGAAAGTGCATTCTTTGATGATTGACGGCGGACCGGGGAATGAGTACTACATGTATAAGTTGATATAAAGAATAATATACAAATAAACAAAGGAGGGCTTCATCATTAATATCTCAATTGTCAAAGCTGCACCGGAACATGCTGAAGAAATCAGCTGGATCTGTTCTGTTGGCTGGAGGCAGACTGTACAGGGAAAATACAGCGAAGCATATCAGGAGAAAAATGTGAAGCAATGGTACAACGTTGAGAGAGTAAGAGAGGATATTAAAAAAGGTATCTACACTCATGTCGCCATTGCAGATGGAAAAGTTGCGGGCATAATCGGAGGCATCTTAACAGAAGAGGGGACAAGTGAAATCTATGTCTTTTATATAGATGAAAAATACAGATATCAGGGGATAGGATCAAAACTCCTTGAACGATTTACAGATGAACATGTAAATGATGGGGCAACTGACCAGTATGCTTCTGTAGAAAAAGATAATGAACTCGGCATACCATTCTACATTTCTCGGGGATTTCAACAGCATGAGATAAATAAGCGTTATTGGAGAAAACTTATTGAAAATCATAATACGTCATTGTGAGGCAGAATCAGTTTGGGATTTATACCAATCAATCTTAATGAACATAAAGAATTCATATAAGACAAGAAACTTTAATGAAACTAAAAATCTAAGGGGTTAATAAAATTTTGACTAAGTCTCAAATTTTTAAAAAAAATATTTGAATGTATTTTAATATATTTACTTTACTATTGAACTGAAAAAATGAAAAAAACTTTATTTTTGTAATAAACATAAGTTTTTTAATTAAAATATTAAATATTATTTGGTACACTTACAATATATAATAAATTTTAGGGATATTGAGTGGTGAAATAATGTTATTAGATAAATACGACAAAAAGATATTAGAACTATTAACAGAAAACGGTAGAATGTCATATGTTGATATTGCTAAAGAATTAGATTTATCTAGAGTTGCTATAAGGGATAGAGTGAAGAGACTGATTGATAATGAGATAATCGAAAAATTTGGTGTGTTCATTAATTCTTATAAAATAGGAAAAACTGTGTCTGCATTTTTTGAAGTAGATTGTGAACCTAAGTCACTTGTTGCAGTTGCAGAATCATTGGCAGAAAATCCAAATGTGGCAAGTTGTTATCAAATGACAGGACCAAGTACTTTGCATATGCATGTGCTCGTAGATGATTTTGAACAGTTAGAACATTTTACTAATGAAGAACTTTACTCACTAAAAGGCATTAATAGGGTAGAGAGTCATATATTACTTAAGCGTTTTAAAAGTAGAACTGGTCTTAAACTGTAGCTACAAAACAGGGTTCAATTTTCTCTTTAGAAAATTGAACCCTGTTATTTTTTTTACTTATTTCAATAATTATGATAATAACTAACATTTATCTTTATAAAGCAACTTTAATTAAACAAATAGACGATTTTTTTACTAAGAACTTTACTTTCGTTAATTAAATTCAATTTATACTTATTTTGTGTTTACATTTAAAAATTATAAATGTACAATAAGACTAAATTTGGAATTATCAGAATCAAAAACTTTTATATACGATATATACTTTTAATTTCAAATTGAAAATAAACAAGGGGGAAGTAGTATGCAAAAGTTAATATTTTTTATTTCAAGCTTGTTAGTTTTGGCTATATTGTCAGCTTGTGGTAATGAAGGAAATGTAGATGAAGACGATTTCAGCTCTTATCCTGAAGAGAATATTACGCTAATCGTTCCATGGGGTGCAGGAGGAGATACTGATATTATAGCTAGAACAGTTAATAAATATTTAGAAGAGGAACTAGACACGACTATCGTTACACAAAATATTGGTGGAGGAGGGGGAGTTATTGGTGGTCAAGAAGGGTTAACTGCTGATCCAGATGGTTACACATTGATTAATGCCCATGATTCTGTAGGAATAGCTAACCTCATGGGAACATCTGATTACGATTATTTTGATTTTGAACCAGTATCTTTACTTTCTACAGCTTCAGAGATAATTGTTACTAATGCTGATAATGATTGGGATGATATGACAGATGTTATCGAACAAGTTGAATCTGAACCTGAGTCTATATCATTCGGAGCTACATTAGGATCTACTAGTCATATTATTCCTCTTGGGATAATGGAGGATCAAAATGTAGAGTTTAATATTGTGAACTATGATGGTACTGCAGAAAGAACACAAGCTATATTAGGTAACCACCTAGATCTTGGTACTACCACTGTTCCAGCAGCTAAGGAGTATATAGAATCTGGAGATTTAAAGTTACTTGGGATAGTAACTGATGAACGTAGTGATGATTTATCTGAAGTGCCTACCTTGATAGAACAGGGGATAGATTTTTCATTCGGTACGAATAGAGGTTATTTCTTCCCACAAGATACTCCTCAGGAAATAGTAGAGATTGTTAGCGAAGCATTAGGTAACATAGCAGTTAATGAAGATTTTCAAGAAGAAATGGAAAATCAAGGTGTAGATATAAATTATAAAAATCATGAGGAGTATATTGAGTTTCTACAAGAAGATTTAGAAAGATTTGAGGAACTTTTAATAAACCAAGGAATCATTGACTAGTCTTTGGTTCGAATGAGGAGTAATACGATGAAAAAGGAATTAAATGGACCTTTAGTGGTTTTAATAGTTTCACTTTTTTTCTTATATCAAACAACTCATATCCCAACAGTAAATGTTAATGCAGGGTTAGGAGCTGCGTTCTATCCTAGAGTAATTTTAATATTTATAATTAGCCTTTCGATAATCTCTATGATAATAACTTTTTTTAAGCACAGAAATCTTGAAACAGAAGGGGTCAAAGACTTCTTTTCATGGAAAGTGCTTTCACTTTTCTTAGCATATGCATTATACATTTTTTCTATGGAACTATTGGGTTTTATTCTAGCATCAGCAATTTTTATGATGTTCACTTATCTTGTAATAACTGAGGCAAGAAAAAGTTGGAAAATGAATATTATAATTTTTGTGTCTCTATTCTTGGCAGCTTTTGCTATTTCGTTCATATTTGAAAACTACTTGAACGTATTTTTGCCGAACAGTTCTTTATTTTGACATAAGGAGGCAATTTTTTGGAAAATTTTTTGACAAGTTTATCCGAGATTATGTCATTAAATATAATATTCTTGATGATAGTAGGCGTAATTGCAGGGATAATTTTTGGTAGCATCCCGGGTTTTACAATTACTATGGCAGTAGCTCTTACACTTCCGTTTAGCTTTGCTATGGAACCATTAGCAGGTATTTCATTAATGATGGGGGTGTGGGCTGGGGGAGCGAGCGGTGGTCTGATTACATCTATATTACTTGGGATTCCAGGGACACCTTCTTCAGTCGCTACTACGTTTGATGGATATCCTATGACATTAAAAGGGGAACCAGGTCGAGCCTTGAGTATAGGGCTATGGTCATCATTTTTTGGGACAATCATTGCCGGGGTAATACTAGTGTTTGCAGCACCTGTTTTATCCCAATGGGCATTGGCTTTTGGTCCATGGGAGTACTTTAGTCTTATGGTGCTTGGTTTAAGTGCTATAGCTAGTATGGGTCAAGGAGATATGGTAAAAGGTTTAACTGCTGGTGCTCTTGGTATTTTCGTTGGTACAGTCGGACAAGATCCTGTTCTTAGTGTACCGAGATTTACTTTTGGAGAATCGCAGTTACTTTCAGGTTTTGACTTCTTACCTGTACTGATTGGTATTTTCGCTTTTTCTCAACTCCTTTCACATGTGAAAAAGGGTAAAAAAACTGATGAGAAAGTTGAAGTGTCAAAAGTGAGTACTTCATACTCGGTGAAAAACACATTGAAAGATTTAGCGAAATCTTGGGTTAGTGTTATTCGATCATCATTAGTTGGTGTTCTAGTTGGTATTTTACCTGCAGCAGGCGGTAGTATTGCCAATTTATTAAGTTATGATGTGGCAAAAAAGACATCAAAAAACCCGGAATCATTTGGTAAAGGTAATTACGAGGGAGTTATAGCAGCGGAAGCTGCGAACAATTCATCCGAAGGTGGAGCATTAATTCCTACTATGGCTTTTGGTATTCCAGGTGGAGCAATTACTGCCATGATGTTAGGAGTGCTATTGGTTCATGGTATTCAGCCAGGGCCATACTTTATATCATCGCAACCTACTTTGGCCTATGGAATATTCATAGCTTTTTTCACAGCAGGAATTTTTGCGCTTATTATTCAAGGTTTTGGAATCAAATTATTCGTGCGGATTAATGATGTTCCAATGCATTATTTAATACCAATTGTTCTCGTATTGTGTGCAGTTGGTACGTTTGCAATTAATAACAGGGTATTTGATGTATGGGCGTTGTTGCTATTTGGTTTGGTAGGATATTTTTTAAACAATAAAAACTATTCTTTACCAGCTTTTGTATTAGGTGTAATACTTGGCCCTATGACTGAAGAAAATCTTAGAAGAGCTATTGCATCAAGCCCAGATTTAACACTGTTCTTCACACGACCAATTTCAGGAGTGTTACTTGGTTTAACATTAATCTCTATTCTTTATGCAATTTATCAAGAGGTTAAAACTTATAAAAGAATGAAGAAAACTTAGGGAAATCAGTCTAACTAGCTATTAATAATGGAGTTTTACAATTTTTCTTAGTAATAAACTAGATTTAATAATCACTTTACTTTTGAAATTCGAAATATTTTTTTAATTTAACTTAAATTTTAGAAGCTTTTTAAAGTAGCATTTATTGCTTCTTTTCTTATCCTGAATTCAAAGATGTGAAAAGTTTAGATCATAATTGCTACTTTATTAAGTATTATTGAAATATTGAAGGAGAGCACAATGATAAGACATAATAATTATCCATATCAGAACAGCCGCTACAGTGTATACGCAAAAAACGGGATGGTCGCCACCACGCATCCTTTGGCAACGGAAGCAGGGATAGAAATGCTGAAGCAGGGTGGTAATGCGATGGATGCAGCAATTGCAACCGCCGCAACTTTAACAGTAGTGGAACCGACCAGCAACGGTATCGGCGGAGATGCTTTTATGATTGCCTGGATGAACGGTGAATTGCACGGTATGAATGCGAGCGGACGGTCACCGGAGAAAATGTCGATGGAGACTCTAAAAGCACATGGTTTTAATGAAATACCTACATACGGCTGGCTTCCCGTAAATGTACCGGGAGTGCCGGCAGCATGGGCAAGTCTAGTCGATAAGTTCGGCAAGCTGACCTTGAAAGAAGTGTTGGCACCTGCCATCCGGGCGGCGAGAGAAGGTTATGTCATCACACCGACAGTTGCGAAATTCTGGCAGGCAGCCCATAAAAGATTTAAAAAAGAAGTGGAGAATTTTTCAGAGATAGAGCATTGGTTCGAAGTGTTCGGAGAGGTTGAAGCGGGAGATGTGAAAACATTGCCTAAACATGCTGAAACTTTGGAAGATATCGCAAATACAAATGCAAAATCATTTTATGAAGGTGATCTGGCTGATAAAATCGTCAAATATGCTGAAGAGACGGGCGGAATAATCACACATAAAGACCTGAAAAATTTTGAAGTGGAGTATGTCAAGCCGATCAGCATCAATTATAAAGGGTACGATATTCATGAAATCCCGCCAAACGGACAGGGGATTGCTGCATTGATGGCCCTCGGCATACTTAAAGATGATAACTTTGCCGAGAAAAATGGTCATTATTACCACCATCAGATTGAAGCGATGAAACAGGCATTCAGTGACACGACGACTTACGTTTCGGACAGCAGCCATATGAAAGTGACTTCTGATGATTTGCTGAATGTGGAATACCTGCAGGCACGCCGGAAGGAGATTGACGGGTATGCGCATGAAAGAGTGCATGGTGAGCTGCCTCGGGGCGGAACAGTGTATCTTGCGACCTCGGATAAGGACGGCAACATGGTTTCATATATTCAGAGTAACTATATGGGCTTCGGTTCAGGTGTCGTTGTGCCGGGTACAGGCATTGCACTTCAGAACAGAGGGCACAATTTCTCAACAGATGAAAACCATCCGAACTTTATCGGGGGCAATAAAAAATCATTCCATACGATTATTCCAGGGTTTATCACTAAAGATAAGAAGCCTGTCGGACCATTCGGTGTCATGGGCGGTTTTATGCAGCCTCAGGGTCATCTGCAGGTTGCGATGAATTTAATCGATCATGATTTAAATCCTCAAAGTGCGCTGGATGCACCGAGATGGCAGTTTATGGAAGGCTTGCGTGTGGATGTGGAAGATCGTTTTCCTATGGATATTGCACGCGAGCTGAAGAGAAGAGGGCATGATATCAATGTCAATCTCGAACCCAACCATTTCGGTCGCGGGCAAGTGATCATCCAGCAGGACAACGGCTCTTATGTCGGTGGGACTGAATCCAGAACGGACGGTTCCATATCAATTTATTAGAAGAAGTGAGTGTACATGCAGTTAAAAATATTTTGGGTATTTTTAAAAGTGGGGATGCTCGGCTACGGTGGTGGCCCGGCATCCATCCCTTTAATAAAAGCAGAGGTGGTGGATATACATAAATGGATGACGGATGACGAATTCCAGGATATGCTCGCAATCGGTAATACTCTGCCCGGGCCTATCGCAACAAAGCTTGCGGGGTATATCGGTTATATAAAAAGCGGATGGCTTGGACTTATCAATGCGGTGCTCGCAACTATCGTACCGACGATATTCCTGATGATCATTCTGCTGACTTTGTTTGTTGAATTTAAAGATCTTGGATGGGTCCAGGGGATGAGCCGCGGTGTCCTGCCTGTCGTCGGTGTGATGATGGCACTGCTTACCTACGACTTTTTAAGTAAGGCAAAAGCGAAGACCACATGGGTCTTTCTAATTCCTTTTACATTAATTTCCTTAGTACTGCTTGTCCCTTTAAATGTGCATCCGGCAATTATTATCGCGGTGATCATCATCTTTAGCCTGTTCAGAAGAGAGGGGAGAAAAGCATGATATATATTCAAATATTTTTAGCGTTTTTCATTCCCGGTATTCTGGGCTACGGCGGGGGTCCCGCTTCTATACCTCTTGTCGAACAGGAAGTGGTTAGAAACTACGGGTGGATGGACTCCCAGCAGTTTGCAGAAGTGCTGGCACTCGGCAACGGGCTGCCCGGCCCGATCATTACCAAGATGGCCGGTTATATCGGCTTTATGGTCGGCGGTGTACCCGGTGCGATCATTGCAGTGACAGCGGCTGTACTGCCTTCATTATTATTGATGGTATTTTTAGCAGGCCTGCTTTACAAAATGAAGGGCACTAAGAAGTTTGAAACACTGACGTCGCTCGTGAGACCGGTCATTGCGATTTTACTCGGCGTCATTGCATATGACTTCTTCAGCGGTGCATTCATCCAGTCCGGTGTCGTGCATACAGTCGTTTTGATCATTGCGAGCTTTCTGATGCTGACGAAATTTAAAATACATCCGGCGCTGGTGATTTTATTCGGACTGATTTACGGTGCGTTATTACTATAAAACTTCTAAATATCAACTTAACGAAATTTAGCAGAGACAAATAGGGTAGTTAAAATACTATCAAATAATTATGGAATTATGGTGAAAATACAATATATTATGAAAGGTAGATATATGAATACTCAATTCAGAATCTCAAAATTACGTGAAAACATGAAGGAAAATGCAATTGACATAGTTATTATTTACTCAATTGAAAACCGTCGTTACTTTTCTAATTTTACTGGCTCAAGTGGGGCATTAATCATTACGGAAAATGATGTACAGTTATTCACAGATTTTCGCTATTTGGAGCAAGCAGAAGCACAAGTCAAAAATGATGTTGATGTTGTTAGACATGGAGGCGGCTTATTAGATGAAAGTATTGCTCACAAAATAGCTTCTATGGAAGGTACAATTGGTGTTGAAGGAAATTTAACTCTCACTACCTATCGACTTTTTGAAGAAAGAAATAATGAAGTTGAATATACAATTATAGATGAATTAATCATGAATATCCGTCGTGTAAAAGACAATGATGAACTTGACCAAATTCGTGAAGGGGTTCGTTTATGTGATCTTGCATTTGAGCATATTCTTAGTTTTATTAAACCCGGCATCTCAGAAAAGGATATTGGTTTGGAACTTGAATACTTTATGAAGAAAAATGGTGCGGAAGGTATTAAAGCAAATCATGTTATTGCATCTGGTGAACGTTCTGCACTCCCCCACGGTGCTGCTTCTCAGCGTATAGTTAACGAAGGCGAGTTCGTCAAAATGGACTATGGCGCCGTAGTGAACGGTTACTTTACTGACTTTACTAGAACTGTCGTCCTTGGAGACCCTTCAGAGAAACAACGTCATATTTATAACATTGTCTACACTGCACTGGAAGAATCCCTTAAACATATCGGTCCTGGAAAAACATGTTCAGAACTTGATGACATTGGCCGATCTATTATTAGTGACGCTGGTTATGGAGATAATTTTGGTCATAGTCTTGGCCATTCTCTTGGACTAAATATTCATGAAAAACCAGCTATGAGAAGTACAGATCATAGTAAATTAGAACCTGGTATGGTGATTACAGTTGAACCCGGAATTTATATCGCCGGGTGGGGTGGAGTGCGTATCGAAGATCTTCTCATAATTACAGAAGATGGGTATGAAAACTTGACAAAGTCCACCAAGGATTTACAGATACTTAATACCTAAGATAAAGGGGGAAATATTTTAATGAAAAAGATTTTTAGATTTTCGATCTTAATAATAATGCTATTCATAGTTTCTGCCTGCACTGATGATGGAGATGTAGAAGAAGGCTCTGGTGCAAGCGACAATACAAATGAAGAATCAAGTGATGATTCTTTAATTATTGCTGTTGATGCAGAGGTCACACAAATAGATCCACACTTTGGTGCAGATATTCCTTCAGCAAATGTATATCATAATAAGATTTTCGAAACGCTCGTGATTCAGGACGAAAATATGGAAATTCAACCTGGACTAGCTACAGACTGGGAAAGGATTGATGATTATGAATGGGAATTTCAACTGAGAGAAGATGTAGAATTTCATGACGGGACAGCCTTTAATGCAGAAGCTATTGAAGCTAACATTAATCGAGTGCTTGATCCGGAATTAGCTTCTCCGCGCGCATCTCAATTTGAGATGATTGAAGAAGTAGAGATTGTTGATGATTATACAGTTCGACTCATAACTGAGTATCCATTTTCACCTTTACTTTCTAACCTTGCCCATTATTCAGGAGGAATCATTAGTCCAGAGAGCATCGAAGCTGAAGAAGAAGGAGAGCCTAGCGTGACTGAGAACCCTATTGGGACAGGGCCGCTTACTTTTGAATCATGGGATCAAGGAAACGAAGTTGTTCTTTCAAAAAATGATAACTACTGGGGAGACGAAATGCAAGTAGATGAGGTAGTTTTTCGCGTTGTTCCAGAAAGTAGTTCTCGTTTTGCTATGATTGAAACTGGCCAAGCACATATTGCAGAACCTATATCTTTTGAAAGCGTAGGCATGGTAGAAGAGTCCGATAGTGTGGAACTCTATCAAAGTGAAGGACTTGGTGTTGATTACATCGGCTTTAATGTCGAATCAGAACCATTTGATGACATCCGTGTAAGACAAGCTATTAACTATGCAATTGATAAGGAAGCTATCATTGAAGGGGTCTATAATAACGTCGGCACAGAAGCTGCTGGACCAATCGGTCCAGCAAATTTTGGACATCATCCTGACTTAGAAGGTTATGAATATAATCCAGAACGCGCACAGGAACTTCTTGCTGAAGCAGGTTATGAAGACGGGTTTGATACGACATTTATGACTAACGATGAGGAGGCACGTGTAACGATAGCTGAATTTGTTCAAGATCAACTGAGTGAGGTCGGAATTAATGTAATAATTGAACAAGTTGAGTGGGGAGCCTTTCTCGAGCAAACCGGTGAAGGCTCGCATGATATGTTTATCCTTGGATGGTCTAACATGACAGGAGATGGAGATTACAATCAATATTATCTCTTCCATTCTGATGCTAAAGGCTCAGAGGGAAATCGTTCATTCTATGAAAATGAAGAAGTTGATTCCCTAATTGATCAAGCCCGTCGTGAAAGTGACGAAGACGCACGTTTAGAAATGTATCATCAAGCACAAGAAATTGAAGTAGAAGAAGCACCCATGGTCCCCTTACGTCATACAGAATATGTTGCAGCTTTAAGTCCAGACATAGAGGGATTTTGGCTCCACCCGTCCCGAATAATGATGTTAAATGACGTTGAAATAAGATAAATGTTTCCCTCCTGAGAATTTAGATTCTCAGGAGTTTTTTTAGAATTAATGTTCTTAATTAAAGTGTTTAGGGGCCTTTCCCAGACACACTTCTGGAAGAATACGCGCAAGGGAAATACTTGATGGAAACTAGGATTAATTTCAACTTATATAGTTCATTAAAGATTTGAATGTCTAAGGGATTAAGATATTGGATAAAGCCATAGATGAAGGAAAGTTGGTGGTAGAATTGAAGCACAAATATACAATGAAAGATTATTGGAGTATTTTTGAAGAGACAATTAATTCTTTGATAGATATTTGCAAATTGTATGATGAAGGAAAATTTATTCATTCTCGTTTCATTTCAGTCGCTCTTAGAACCCTTGTTCATGATACATCGTCCTCTACAAGTATACTAACTCATGTGAATATAAAGAAATATATAAAGATGGTCGACACGGGAATAGAAAGTAATAAAGATACAACTTTGTTAATTTCTTTATTAGGAGGTAGATACCTCTATGATCGTTTGGCATTTACCATGTTATCATCTCCTAAATCGCATCCTATTATAGTACCTAGATTCATGGTTTGGTACGAATGTCATAACCATGTTAATTTTAATAAATGGTGGGGGAAATTAGTACTTATTAATAATGGTAAAAGCTATACTAGAAAAGATATTATTCTAATAGCTGCAAATAAATTTGGCGGAGCTCATGTGGACAAGAATGTTGATGAGCAATTTTATAAGCTAGCCACAAATATTGAGAGTTTGGCATATATTAGTGAAGGAAGAGACGAGAAAGGGCCTACTGGAAAGATAGAGCCCTTAGAGCACACAATATATGCTGTTATACGTCAAATAGCACATGAATTACTATTATCTTTAAAGAATGAAGGCTATTTTGAAATAACGTATGCACCTGACTTCTCTAAACAAAGCTTGCACTTTTCTGACACAAGATTTTTACTAGAGATTTCAAACACAGATAAAGAAATGAATAGAGCAATATTAGAAGGAAGAGTATATTAAATAATAAACCAAGTTAATCAGAGTTATATCTACTATATCACTGAGTAGTGGTTGGATATTTTTGCTTATGCATGGTATCTCATTTGTTTTTCAACACACTTCGACCATTTATATAGATGTTTGAAATTTTCCAACCTTTGAGTGTTTTTTTCATTCTAAAACTTACACCTGCAACAATAAGATGATTAGCAGTGAGTTCAAAGGATACCTTGATGTGGGGTAAGAAAAAAGTAATAGCTTCAGTTTTATTTTTATTAAATTGAATATAATCAACCATACCTAAATCTTTTAGATCCTCTAAGTTGTAGTGTATATTAATAAGTGTTTCATGGTCAATCAATTTAATTGACTTAAGATATACTTCACAATTTTTTGGATTGAAATTTTTACTCTCAATTTCTTTTATGAAATTCCATCCAACCCCAATAATATATTTTTCATCGTTGGTTAACACTGTGGGTTCATCATTTAAAACTTTTCCTGATATATTTGTCCAATACTGGTTCTCTAAGATTTTATTTTCATCTTTAGGTAAATCTCCATATTTTATTACGGGTTCGGCCAATTTCCTCTCTACTATTTTTTCTTCCACATTTAAACTTCTGAGTTCTTTATATAAACTTAAAGTAATAGACTCAATACTTAATACATAATTTTTTACTGAATAGAATCGTAACAACTCATTAGTTTGTATGATGTTTTTAATTCTATTTTCATCAGCATGCAGATATAAACCGTAGATTGTATCTTCGATTGTTTCATAGAGATTGAGTTTAGTTTGATCAGCTAATAGATGATCGAACTGATTATTTTGAATTTCATTATATTCCTCAATAATTTCTTGAAATTTTTGTTTATTCTTAGGATAAATATCTATAGCTGCTCTTGCTATATTTAAAATGCTTATATTTTCATTCTTGTTAAAATATTTCCTAAGTAACATTAATTTTATATTAATGGAAACATATTCTCGTTCATAATCATCTTCTAAAATGTTTTCTGTTTCGCTTTTTAAAAACATTTGTCTAAACCTTAAGTATTCATTTACAGTAAATATAAACAATTTTAAATTCATTTAGAGCTCCTTCTTCAATACAAATGTTCTTAACTATATTTTTTTGAAAATGCTATTTCTCAAAATATATTACTTTACAAATGATTATATCATCATTGAGACACTTATAAATTTTGTACTATAGAAGTAGACCCTAAATAGACATTGCTAGGATACCGTATCACTTTAAACTCATACAAAGACTCTTCT
>Ga0079226_10001634_pt1 | contig 17222 bp, 16 predicted proteins | sample Poulit2014_FD_76345 | JGI IMG/M metagenome (GOLD analysis project Ga0079226, IMG submission 76345) | Agricultural soil microbial communities from Georgia to study Nitrogen management - Poultry litter 2014 | ecosystem: Environmental > Terrestrial > Soil > Agricultural land | place: USA: Georgia...
CCAGATCCGCTACCAGACGGTACACCGGCACCTGGCTCTTCTGCAGCCCAGACATCAGATCTAGATTCCTTATTAGATGAAATTGATGATGTCCTTGAAGTAAATGCCGAAGAATTCGTGCAGGGTTTTGTCCAAAAAGGTGGACAGTAACTCCAACCAAGCATTGCGCGGACGATACCGGATTTTTAACCGGTACGGGCCCTACGCGTTTTAGGAGCAACTTTTGGATACCCGCATCATGGGTTTGGAAACCGAATATGGTGTACACGCTGTGCATCCCACCAAACGGCCCCTGGCACCAGACGAAGTAGCACGATACATGTTCAAGCCCGTGATCACCTGGGGAAATTCTTCCAACGTATTTATTTCCAATGGGTCACGTCTCTACCTGGATGTAGGTTCCCATCCTGAATACGCCACAGCTGAAACGACTCGCCTTGATGAACTGATCGCCAGCGATGCTGCCGGTGACGCTATTATGCATCACTTGGTAAAAGAAGCTGAACAAGCCATGGCAGCCGACGGCTTTGATGGTGATATCTATTTATACCGCAATAATGCTGATTCGCTAGGCAATTCTTATGGTAGTCACGAAAACTACATGATCCAGCGCAGCACCCAATACCGACGGCTCACCGAAGCTCTCCTCCCATTTTTGGTTACCCGACAACTTATTTCTGGTAATGGGGTAGTGGTCCAAGACCCAAAGGCGCTACCCTTATATGAGCAGTTTCCCACGCGTGCAGAACCGCATTTTGCTTTCTCGCAGCGCGCCGATTACATGCACGAGGCCATCTCCTCGTCGTCTACTCGAGCTAGACCGATGATCAATACGCGTGACGAACCACATGCAGAATCCTCAACCTACCGACGCCTACACGTTATCGTTGGGGACTCAAATATGTCCGAAACCACGCAGTTGCTCCGTTTTGGTACAACAGATTTATTGTTACGAATCATTGAGTCTGGAAAGCCCCTAGCCAACCTACAACTGGCTCACCCTGTTCGAGCAATTCGTCAAGTATCACATGACCTAACGGGAAAAACTCGGTTAGAACTTAGCGGTGGGCGCACGATGACGGCGCTAGAAATCCAAGAATTTTACTTAACACAAGCACAAAGCTTTGTGGCAGAGCGTGGCGCACACCATAAATTTCTGACCCAAATCCTGGACCTTTGGGCCCGCACACTGCAAGCAATTCGCAGCCAGAACTTTTCCAGTATTGACACTGAAGTGGATTGGGCCATCAAACACAAGTTTTTAAACGCCTATGCCACTAAAAATAATCTGGATTGGGACGCAGCCCGCTTGGTGCAACTAGATATGTCCTATCACGATATCCACCCGAAACGCGGGCTATTTAATCTATTGCAAACCAGGGGAGCGACCGACCGTGTGCTCACCGATGCGCAGGTGGACGCCGCATGCAAGAATCCGCCAGCTACTACACGAGCGTTGCTACGGCATCGGTTTATTAATTCCGCTCGGGCTCTTGGTATGGATTATTCAATGGATTGGACACATATGAAACTCACGGATTATCCCATGCAGACACTGTATGTACGCAACCCCTTCGAAACGGATATTTCAATTGTCAATGAGCTGTTTGCTAAAGTTTCAGGAGCCGGCCTCTAAAATGCGCTAATCGGGCTACACTATTGGACGGCTCAACTACCAACCACAAGGAAACACATGTCAACCAAACACAGCCGATCCAAGCTGGTCGTCACGGCAGGTATCGTTCTGACTGCTGCTCTTACCTTGACCGCTTGCGGGTCTGATGACAGTGAGGGATCCCAGGAGTCCGGTGCCAAGCCGGATGTGGACATCTCCTATGACATCTCGGGTGATACCGAAGAAGTTAACATCGACGGTGACCTCGATCTCGAGCAGCCTGCCGCATGGGTTATTGATGAAGGTGACGGTGACGCCGTTAAAAATGGTGACATGCTCCAGCTTCTGACAGCTAGTGTGGATGTTGATAGCCAGGAAGTCCGTGCACAAGATTTCAATGCTGGTGGTTCAGTGACTTCCGTCAATGACGATTTGGCTTCACAATTCCCACAAGTCCATGACGTACTTGAAGGGGCTGCGCTTGGCTCAGACATAGCGTTCTACATGCCTGCCGACACGCTAGGGGAAGGGTACCCTGCCCAGTTAGATATCATGCACATCGAAAGCGTGATACCCGATCACGCCACTGGAGACCCAGTCGATTCCACCGAGCTCGATACCAAGCTGCCTCAAGTAACGCTCGACGAGGACACCCAAGCTCCGATTATTGAAACTCCGGAAGGCGAACCATCAAAGGACCTCTTGGTTGATGTACTGAAACAAGGCGATGGTCCAAAAGTACAAGACGATTCCAATGTGACCGTTCAATACCGCGGAATTTCTTGGTCAAATGGCGAAGAATTCGATTCTTCTTGGGGAGACGACAACACTGGTAAGCCAATAAACTTCGGATTAGACCAAGTCATCCCGGGTTGGCAAGAAGGTATGGCAGGTCAAAAAGTCGGCTCGCAACTGATTTTATCTATCCCACCAGAACAAGCCTATGGGGAAGCTGGCACCGAAGGTATTGAACCCAACGAAACGTTAGTGTTTGTTGTCGACATCCTGCACTCGGCAGACCCCATTGCCGGTGACGACGCAACAGAGACTGATTAGCATCAGAAAACTCTAATCACCGATAAGGAGATTCATGTCATTTGGTAAACGCGAACTTGATCGTAGCCGACCCGAAATAGATTTCCCCGGCGATACCCCACCCGAAGACCTTGTTATTGAAGACATCATCCAAGGTACCGGACAAGAAGTTACTCCCGGGGCTCCTATCTCATGTCATTATGTTGGAGTGGCCTGGTCTACCGGGGCCGAATTCGATGCATCTTGGAACCGCGGCCAGCCTTTAGATTTCACCGCGGGTATCGGACAGGTTATTACCGGTTGGGACCAGGGGCTTTTGGGCATGAAAGCTGGCGGACGTCGTCGATTAGAGATTCCGCCCCACCTTGCCTATGGCGAAAACGGTGCTGGCACCGATATTGGTCCAAATGAAACCTTAATTTTTGTGGTTGATCTCGTGGAGGTCCGTTCGTAGTGTCCCGCTCTGCGGAACGCATAGTTTCGCTGCTCTGGCTTCTTTTGGAAGCCGGAGCAACCGGACGCACTAAAGACGAGATCTTTAGGTATCTCTACGATCACCAAGACACGACCTCTGCAGCTAAGCAACGTCAATTTTCGCGTGATAAAGAGGCACTAACTTCTATTGGTGTTCCAGTGCAATGGTATCCCGACAACTCTTCTGACGACGTCTATGTAGTCGATCGCGAACGACTGTATCTACCTGAACTAGCGCTAAATGACGATGAGATTCTCGCGCTACACCAGGCACGTGCGTTATGGACAAAAACGCCGGTCGAAGATGCTATTCATGCTGCCCTAGCTCGAATCACTGCGACACAACCTACCGTCCGACCTATTGTTGGTGCCCAACTTGCTCCAAACCAAGCCCTGCTGACCGAACTAGTGTCTGCTGCACGAGAGCAGAGCCCCATTGGGTTTCGTTACCGTACAGTCGGACATCGGGACATCACATACCGGCATTTACGTCCGTGGGCCGTGCTCATGGCACACCAACACTGGTACGTGGTGGGTTGGGACTTAGACCGTGCTGACGAACGAATTTTCCGGTTGTCTCGGATTGAATCAAATACCATCACACAACTATCACATGATGTACTTCAGGGCATAAGAAAAACTTCACAGCGTCCGAAAAACTTTGATGTCGACGCTATCCGTCAGCGTCTCACCGCTAAGCAGTCCGATGGCGAAGCCAAAGTGTGGATCGCTACGGGTACTGTTTCGAGTTTGCGTATTCGTGCCAACCTTATCGAGCAGCACAGCGGCTGGGACCTCTTATATATAAGGTACCAAGACCCACTGCAGACGGCAGCGCAAATCGCAGCACTAACTAACAGCGCCCGCGTGGATGTCTGCAGCAGCTTAGAATTAGCTGAACTCGTCGATGATCTTACGGCCGTAGTCCGTGACACTCACCAGGGTGCCTGTGCTTTCTCGCTACCCGAGCTGACGCCAGTGACTCGGGCCCGTCGTAGGGCTAGTGATAAAGACGTTATCGCACGTCGTCTGGGGATTGTTGCCGTGGTCAATCAGCACGGCGGTGTATTATCCAGGGCTCAATTGCGCCAACGTTTCGGCATCAACGAACAAACTTTGACCGATGACCTAACCGCTATGCAGTTCTGGGGTCTACCTGAAGTAGATTTTGCTGGGGGTCAATTCGAGTTGGACCCACAAGCGGATCCGGTAGAAATTTTTAATGCAGAACTCTTAGCCCAACCCTGGCAGCTCTCAACCCCTGAGGCTCTCGGACTATTATCGGGGCTTCAAGCGGCTAAAACTATACCGGGCATTGATCCGACACAACGCATGGCGGTGGAGTCTTTAGGAGCAAAACTGCGCGACGCCATCGATGCTGTTGACCACCAGATAGCCAGCTCAGACTCGGTCATTCACCCTGACCTCAGCCTGGGGGAAGACGATGAGTTAGCCAAGCGTCTGCATCAAGCAGCCCAAGCCCACAGAGTTATAACTATCACGTATTATTCGAAGTCTTCCGGCTCTATAGGCACCCGTGAAATTGAACCAATGCAGTTGCTCTATGCCTCGGGCCATGGGTATATACGTGCCTGGTGCAGACAGACCCGAGATTATCGGACATTTAGATTGGACCGAGTGGGCGGGATAACCGAGACCGATGAATGTTTTGACCCGGCACGTCACCGGTTTTCTACCGACGTCATTGCTCCGGACGCCGGTTCACTTGCCCTAAGTGTAATTTTGCATGCTTCACATCGCTCCCGTGACGCGCTGGGCTCGTACCATCCTTCTGCAACAGCCATCGCTTCCGATGGCTCAATGTTTGCCCAACTCGCGTTCCAATCTATATCACCGTTGTTAGACTTATTAATGGCTCATGCTGGACAAATTGTCGTGGTGCAACCACAGACGATTCGCGACACTATCTGGCAAATGACTCAGGAAGCCATTACCGGTCAGCAGGAGTCTGCTCAATAAGTTGAGTTCCAGTTGTACAATGGAGCCAACTGTACAGAAAGGTTGACCATGCAACTCTTCAGGAACCCAGTCATTCTCCTCGTGCTAATCGTGCTAGCTTTTTTGCTCTTCGGCGCTAATAAGCTGCCAAAGATGGCACGCAACATGGGACAGTCCATGCGCATTCTTAAATCTGAAGTTAAAGAAATGAAAGCTGAAGGCAGTACTGCCAAGCAAGATGATGCCCAAGAATCCCAGGGTCAGGACGATACAACCCCGGTTGAAGGCACTGTGATTTCTAACAGCGAAAAAACCGCAAAACCGAACTCAGAAGAACAGCCTTCAAAATAATCCATTGCTGAGTCCATGACTTCCACTGACCAGAGTCGCTCATCAACGAAAAAGAGACGCAAAAAACGCCAAAAGTCACCCGAAGGGAAAATGTCACTGCGTGAACACCTCAGGGAGTTGCGCAATCGTTTTTTCAAAGCAGGAATCGCAATTGTTTTGGGGACAATTGTAGGTTTTGTTGTATATCAACCAGCGTTTTCCATTCTCACTGAACCTATCACGCGGTTATCAACTCAAGACGCTCCAGTTGAGATTGTTTTCTCATCGGTGGCACAACCGTTCGATATTATGTTGCAAGTCGCCTTATTTATTGGGCTGATTTTGTCTTCACCGATTTGGCTATATCAAATCTGGGCTTTTATTGTGCCGGGCCTACGTAAAAATGAGCGTCGTTATACGATGGGGTTCATCGCTGCAGCAGTGCCATTATTTGTCGTTGGTATCGGTCTTGGTTGGTACGCATTGCCTCAAGCCATGGCGTTCTTTACCTCGCTGACCCCAGACGGTAGTGCTCACAGAGTGCTTGCCACGGTCTATATTCCGTTTGTCACCAGGCTGTTGCTCGCTTTCGGTATTGCCTTAGTTATTCCTGTCATTCTTGTCGGATTAAATATGGCTGGCATTCTGCAAGGCAAAACCATGCTGAAACACTGGCGCGTTTCAGTATTTCTGATTGCGGTCGTAGCTGCCATGGGGGCACCCGGCTCAGACGTAATGACGATGTTTTATTTGGGGGCCCCGCTGGCATTATTATTTGCCATAGCGTTAAGCATATGTTTGCTGAATGACCGGCGTCGCAACAACAAGCTAGCTAGAGAAGGCACCCCAGGTGAAGCCGAGATTCAGCGTGGGGCACAGCCCCTGTCTGAAACCGACGCTGATGACTAAAATAACGTTTATGTGCGCCGATTCATCTGATCCTCAGCATCAAGAACTTTCTCCATCGGAACGCTACGCAGCTTCTAGAAGGCGCGCCGAACATGCAAAAACAGAGTTGGGAAAATTTTCGGCGACCTTGGACTTCCCTATGGACGAGTTCCAGCATGAAGCCTCCCAGTATCTTGAAGACGGCCATGCAGTGCTTGTTGCAGCACCCACCGGTGCCGGAAAGACCGTTGTTGCAGAATTTGCCATTCACCTAGCGCTTGCCCAAGGCAAAAAAGCTTTCTACACCACACCTATTAAAGCCTTAAGCAATCAAAAATACACCGATCTGGTCGCAACCTATGGTCACAATAAGGTCGGCTTACTTACCGGGGATACAGCTCGGAACCCAAATGCCCAAATCGTTGTCATGACAACCGAAGTACTACGAAATATGCTGTATGCCGATTCCAGTACCTTAGAAAACTTGGGATACGTAGTCATGGACGAAGTCCATTACCTGGCAGATAGATTCCGCGGAGCAGTCTGGGAAGAAGTAATTATTCACTTACCCGAGTCTGTCCAAGTGGTTGCATTATCGGCAACAGTCTCAAACGCAGAAGAGTTTGGTGCATGGCTAGATACTGTACGTGGATCTACAACGGTGGTAGTTTCTGAACATCGTCCTGTACCACTATGGCAACACGTCGTGGTTGGATCACAACTCTATGACCTATTTTCCATGAGTGGGGATGAAGAAACCACACGTGTCAATCCAGAGCTGGCACAACTGGCCGAATCCGCCCGTCGCGACGTCCAAGCCAACGACTGGGGCAGACCAGGACGCCGACCACGACAGCGTACACGTGGTGGCCGCAGGCAAAATGAACGTCGACAATCAGACTTCCAAGCAGCAAAGAACGCCCGAGACCGTGCGCCTTCTAAACGGAAAGATCTACGTGTCTCGCGACCACAGATGGTTCGCACCTTAGCGAGAGAAAACCTATTGCCATGTATCGGTTTTATTTTTTCCCGCAACGGTTGCGATGCTGCGGTTGAACAATGCTTGCAGGCCGGCCTAGATCTGACGACCGGCACAGAAAAGAACCAGATACTAGAAACTGTGGATCGTGCTGCCCTTGTTCTAGCTGAACAAGATCGGGATGCTTTAGGGTTTTGGGGCTTTCGTGACGGGCTGCGTCGTGGTTTTGCTGCTCACCACGCAGGATTGCTACCGCTGTTCAAAGAAATTGTCGAAGAGTTGTTCGCAGCCGGTTTGGTCAAGGTAGTTTTTGCCACCGAAACCCTGGCCTTAGGTATTAATATGCCTGCACGAACCGTCGTAATTGAACGGCTTGTCAAATTTGACGGAGAATCACATAAAGACATCACACCGGGGGAGTACACCCAATTAACCGGTCGTGCCGGACGACGGGGAATAGACGTTGAAGGCCATGCTGTAGTGATGTGGCAGCCAGGACTTGATCCGGCCGCGGTTGCCGGCCTAGCTGCACGTCGTACCTATCCGCTAAATTCCTCGTTTAAACCAACCTACAATATGGCCGTAAACCTGCTGGCTCAATTCGGCCATGACCGCTCCCGGAACATATTGGAATCATCATTTGCACAGTTTCAGGCGGATCGGTCGGTGGTTGGTTTAGCGCAGGAAGTACACCGCCAAGAACGGTCCCTGTCTGGATATGAAGAAGCCATGCAATGCCATCTAGGCGACTTCACCGAATACGCACAGCTGCGTCACGAACTATCCAAGGCCGAAACCGCGGCTTCACGATCCCGTAACCGGCTACGGCGTCGTGCAATTATGGAATCATTAAACAAACTGGCTGTAGGGGATATTATCAATGTGCAAGGTTCAAGAAATCTTGGCACATGCGTAGTGGTTTCCGCCGCTGGTAACCCAACGAACCCACGTGTGGGGGTGGTGACTGCTAAGGGACAGTTGCGTCGTCTTTCAACAGACGAAATGAGTGAACCACTTATCCCATTTGCCGGCGTAGAGCTGCCTCGCAAGTTACTCACTAAATCGCCCAAGCATCGAAAAAATATTGCCGGTTGGATGCACGGTGCCATCAGCCAGCAGCGGCCGCCTATTTCTGACGGGAAACAACCCGTAGGGTTCCGATATAACGATGAATTCGACCTAGCTCGCGTTGAAGAGCTGCGCACACAACTACATGCACATCCGTGCCACGGCTGCCCGGACCGTGAAACTCACCAAACTTGGGCAAACCGTTGGTATAAGCTGCGGGGACAAACCGACAAGAACGTTGCCAAAATCCAAGGGCGCACCAATACCATCGCTCGTACTTTCGATCGAATTATTAGCCTCATAACCGATTATGGTTACGTCAAGGACGGTCAGGTTACCGACCCCGGCCAAAGCCTGCGCCGCATTTACGGGGACCGTGACCTACTCGTGTCTTTGCTGTTGCAAAGCGGTTTGATGGACGAAATGTCACCCGAAGACCTTGCTGGCCTGGCAGCCTTGTTAGTGTTCGAATCGTCAACCGAAGAGCAGCTATTTCAACCGGCGATGCCAACCGATATGCTCCAAGGTGCCCTGGATATCGTCGACGAACACTGGTATGACTTGCAACTAGCCGAGCGGCAGGCGGATCTCGTTGTCACGGCCCAGCCTCATCCCGGCTTGATATGGCCAATAGTGCGCTGGGTACGCGGTCAAGAATTACTCGGTGCACTGACAGGTTCAGATATGGCGCCTGGTGATTTCGTACGCTGGGCACGCCAAGTAATAGACCTCTTGGATCAACTTGCGACATTAGATGACACCCACCCTGATCTTGCACGCCGGTGCCGAAGGGCGAAAGACCTGGTCAACCGCGGTATCGTGGCTTATTCTTCAGCAGTGCACTTGCCTGACACCTCTGAAGACAATGACGAGTACAACCCTATTGAACGCATAGAACTGGATTAGGGACCACCAACTTGTTATTAACCAACGGATATATTCATTCAGTCTCCGAGCCCTACGCCAATGCCTTGCATGCCGATAACGGAGTTATTGCGTGGTTAGGCTCTGATGCTGCGGGACAACAACTTGTCGCGGCTACAGTTTCCGGCCCCATTGAAGCCCACGACCTTGACAAGGCCTTAGTCACACCCGCCTTTATCGACGGGTTTTCTACTAATCCTATTTCAGCCACCGATACCCGAGTTGCCCTAAGCACAACGGAATCAGTTGAAATGGGCGTGTATTATGCGCCGCTTACTGAAGATAGCCCGAAAGCCGACGGAATCTATGTGAACGCCGAACAGGTGAGTCAACTAACGGGCATCTTGAATGAAATCAAACCACCAACACAACTGCTTATTGAGTCTACAAATGCACAACAGTTGGAAGATATCCTGGTGGCGCTGGAGCAACAACCTAGCTCATCCCTGATGCGCAGCCGCCACCGAATTCTGGTTAATCACACCATTAGTGAACAGCTTATTGAACGTCTAGGCACAGTGCATGCCTCAGTAACTGTTGTACCCGATGTTGACACTGGCGTACCCAGAATTTATGCCCCAATTGCATCACTCATTAAAAAGGGCATACACGTAGCCGCCGGGACAGGCCAGTGGTCCGGCTCGATTTGGGACCTTGTAACTGCGCTGATCGAACACGAAGACAAAACACAACGCCTTTCGACTCGTGCAGCTTTCAATACGGTATCGCGCGATGGAGTTCGGGTCTGGCCGAATCAAATCGCCCAAGAGCATATGGCAGCAGGGCGGATCGCAGTAGGGTCACCGGCCGACATAAACGTCTGGCGAGCCGAAGAGCTCGGTATCCAAGCCCCAGACATCCAGGCGGCACACTGGTCGACAGATAAACGCGCCGGCAGTGCATTGCTACCGATATTGTCGTCATCGACACAGCGACCACAATTAGAACTACGTATACGACACGGCAATATCGTTTGACTATTTTCATTTGCCGTATCGTAATTGGTGATTGACCTGCCTCTGATGGGTCAGGATCTCGAAGTGAAAAGGACCGCTTGTGCGCGTATTAACCATCATCCCTACGTATAACGAAGCAGAAACGTTACCGGGAACTCTACAACGCTTGCGTGCAGCCGTGCCGGAATCTGATGTCCTGGTGGTAGATGACAATTCGCCAGACGGCACTGGCATTTGGGCAGATGCACAAGCCGGCAAAGACGAGCAGGTTTCTGTTCTCCACCGCAAAATTAAAGATGGCCTGGGTGGAGCATATATTGCGGGCTTCCGTTGGGCTTTACAACGCAACTATGACGTGCTGGTAGAGATGGATGCTGATGGCTCCCACCAGCCGGAAGAACTACCGCGCTTACTGCAAGCAATCGACTCAGCAGACCTAGTTATTGGTTCACGTCGGGTGCCCGGGGGCAAGGTGATCAATTGGCCTTGGTACCGGAAGTTGTTATCGCTAGGTGGATCACTATACCCGCAGATTCTCTTGGGTCTTCGACTGACCGATATTACCGCAGGGTTTCGAGCGTACCGGGCAACAACCTTAGAAGATATGGATTTGAGTGCCATCCAGTCCAAGGGCTACGGATTCCAAGTAGATATGACCTTTCGAACAGCCCGATTAGGTAGGCGCATTGTAGAAGTACCCGTCACTTTTATGGAGCGTGAATTTGGTGAGTCAAAGATGTCTGGCGACATTGTTACCGAAGCATTCACTAACGTCACCAAGTGGGGCATTGCTGCTCGGGCAGAGTCCTTAGGACGGCGTCTTGCCAGGTAGAGATTGAAATCCAAACATAAAGTGGACCGGCAACCAAGGATTACCGGTCCACTTTGCGCTGGCTAAAATATAACCTTTAGGCTTCCACATCTTCCCCGCGACGAATCCGCAACTTCTTTAGTTGGCCTTCTAAAGTTTCGTCCAGCTCTTCGACACTGCGACGTTCCAAAAGCATATCCCAGTGGCTACGCTGGACCTTAACTTCCTCGATATCAGGAGCTTCACCGTCAACACGAAGCGCTTCCTTACCAGATTTGGTGGTCCAACTATCCGGGACATCAGCTTCTGCAGCAAACGTTACGACAACGGACTCGCCATCCTCGGAACGATACTCAACTTGCTGACGTGGTGCTGGTTCAACACCGGCCTCAGTCTCCATCGACTGGGCGCCAAGACGCATACCACGTAGTGAACGATCAGACATTCAGATATTCCTCCAACCAAAATTCTGCAGACATCACAGTTTATCGAATCATGTTCTGCAATGTACAACGCACCGAAAACTAGTTTTGTTCCTCATCTTCGCCACGAGTTGGACGGTCTTGGAACAAGTCTTCTTCAATCTCCGGTTCCGCTAAAGCATCTTCTAATGACGTATCATCGAGTTTCGGAGCCTTCGGTGCCTGATCAGCGATTTCTGCCGCTGTTGTTGGACGCTTATTGCGGCGACGCTTTGGTGTGGGTGGGGGAGTAGGAGTCTCAGGAGCAGATCCTGTGCCACCGGATCCTGTGGGTGCTTGTTGTGGTCCATATGTACCACTAAACCGGTGCAGAGCGTCGGTAACTTCAGATGGGATAATCCACATCTTAGATGATTCAGAATCGGCGATTTGGGGGAGCACCTGCAAATACTGATAAGCCAGCAGATCAGCATTTGGCTGGCCCTCGTGGATAGCCTCAAAAACGGTCACGATGGCTTGCGCTTCAGCATTTGCTCGAAGAATCGCAGCCTGTGCATCACCTTCAGCTTCAAGAATCGCCGACTGACGTTGACCTTCAGCCGTCAAAATTTCAGACTGCTTCTGACCTTCAGCCGTCAAAATCGCGGCACGACGATCGCGTTCGGCACGCATCTGTTTTTCCATCGAATCTTGAATAGTACGTGGTGGGTCAATGGCTTTGAGCTCAACGCGTGACACACGTAACCCCCACTTCGAGGTAGCTTCGTCAAGTACACCGCGCAACTGTGTATTGATTGCATCGCGGGAAGTCAGAGCTTCTTCAAGATTCATAAAACCGACGACGTTACGCAGGGTAGTGGTCGTTAGGTTTTCAACGGCCGCGATGTAATTGGCAATGCCGTAAGTTGCTGCTGTTGGGTCAGTAATCTGAAAATACACGACGGTGTCTATTGATACCACCAGGTTATCTTCAGTAATAACAGGCTGTGGTGGGAACGATACCACTTGTTCGCGCATGTCAATCAACGGCAGCATTTCATCAACAAAGGGAACCATCATGGTTAACCCAGCCATCTGGGTGCGTTGATACTTTCCTAGCCGCTGGATAATTCCGCAATGCCCCTGAGGAACAATACGGAAAGACTTCGCCAAGATAGTGACCACAAATATGGCCAGCACAATGAAGAGGATAATGAGAAAAATTTCCACGGATTTTCCTGACTGATTGTATTTATCGCCTTGTGTATGACAGACATTACATATTTAATTCGAGCCTATTAGTCTCATGACCACTCAAGTCTGAGCGGATTCATCGGCGTTGGCCACCCACACGATGGCTCCTTCGATTTGTTGAATGACAACCGGTGTCTCGATAGGAATTGTTAGTGGACCATATGTTCGAGCAGACCAAACCTCGGTCCCAATGCGTACCCTACCTTCGCTGGATGAGACCTCTTCGGTGACCTCACCAATCCGACCTACATACCGATTCACGCTCCAAGGGGAGGGACCGGTATTATTCTCACGACGTTTTGTATCAAAAATCCGCAGCCACACCAGAGAAGCAATAGAAATTACGGTAACGATAATTAACTGCACATACAGCGGTGCCCCCAAGACATCGGCAATGATAGCCGTGAGCGTGCCGGCTGCGATCAGAAGAAATGTCATTTCTCCGGTTATCACCTGTACGCTTATGAGCAACAGCATAATAATCAGCCAAAAAGCCCAAAAGTTCTCTATGAACCACTCAAACATCATGGTCTCCTAAGTGTATGTACATATATTTAGGATACGTGCTTATAGCGTGGACGGGCTCACAGTGTCCGAACTTTTTTGCTCGCTGTGTTTTCTGAAAATCAGCACGTAGACTAGCTTCATGGCCACTATTTATACAGCAGAGACGAACCCCACGAAAAAAGAGTTCGTGACGTCGTGGTTAGATACTCAATTTTGGGGTGGAACTGGCGAGCCAGAGCTCATAGGGACGTACCGTTTTGACGATTCAGGCGGTGAGGTTGGCTTTGAGGGGTTTATCCTCAAGCGCGAAGACTCAATTTTACATTTACCTGTGACCTACAGAGCGGCTCCGTTGGAAGGCGCTGAAGAGTACCTCATCACGAAGATGGACCATTCGGTTCTGGGCGAACGCTGGGTTTATGATGCTATGGCGGACCCCGTTGCTATCCATATGCTCAACCAGGCACTTGCGGGAGAAATTCAGCAAGCTGAATTACATTTCTACGATGAAGATGGCCAATACCTTGGTTCCGAAGACTCTGACATCAGTATCTATATTAGAGGCGAATTGCCTGAAGATTGGGGCACCGTCTCGGTGCACCACGTGCTCGACCACACGGATTTAGACGGTGGCGAGTATCGTCGTCTCGTCGGCCGCTGGGAAGATGCTTCAGCAACGCTTTTTGAATTGACTCCAACTCAGCCAGCCCCAACAGATTCTCAACCAATAATTACTGAGTAGTGGCCTGCCAATCAGTCGTCCCGATAACGCCGATAATCTACATTATGTAAAGATAGGCACTTTTAGCTGCGGCTACCAATTTATTGCAACTCCCCGCAAACCAATATGTCATCTGAGTTGTATGTAATTCTGGCTTTGAGTTGCCAGCCAGTAAGCGCTGCTACGAGTCTCGTACCAGTAGCCAGCTTGCAGCCTTGACGACACAGCCTGTTGCGATATTTCAAGCTGGCGGGCAGCTTGTGCCTGCGAACAACCTGAGTTGATTAATAATCCTGCTTCTTGTCCCTCATCAGAACGACGTTGTTCTATCGGACACAATAGTTGCAATCCGGCGTCGTTGGGCCCCGATGCCCGCTGAAGCTTAACATCCACAAGGCTTCCACCTTGAACTGCATCGACCCGAACACTGCCTGGAGGTCGTGTGGTTTTTTGGAATTACCTTGAAGTTGTTGCAAGATTGCGACCTCCTGTGGTTGCAGCTTGATCTCCAAATAGGGTTATCTGTGACTCTGGAACGATGGTCAAGTCTACGATCCACGTATCAGAACGGGCAGCCGATAAAATAAAACCTACTGATTCGTACCTTGAGACCAAAAATCCTTGAACTTGCCGGGCACCACATTCATGGAAACGAGTTAGCTCTCCCCAATGGCACTGGGATGTTGATTTATCGTCCTAACACGTTGATCAATGTTTCCTGGGTATCATTAACAGCAAGCGATTTGGCAAGCTTTAACGTCATACACAGCATTCGACAATGCGTAGTCACTTATTGAATGTGTACCTCAAAACCAAAATGCGGTGTATATTACACTATCGTCAATAAGATTCTGGAACTGTCTTAGACTAACGATATGTCCATGGAACCCAAGCGCCCTCCCCTGGCTGCTACCCCATCAACAGTATTCTTGATGCTGGCAATTGATACGATTTTAATTATTATCTTCGCGATTGCTGGGATTTCATCCCATGAGGGTGGTCTTGGCCTTATCAATATCGCACGAGTTGCGATTCCATTTCTTCTCCCCTACCTTGCGCTTTCTATCATTATAAAGCCGACAAGGTTGATTCATAACATTTTCCCGGCAGGCGTTGCACTATGGCTGCTGACGTTAATACTCGGTCCGATTTTGCGCATTGTGTTATTCCAGGATACCTCGGCTCCGGCCTTTATCTTGGTTTCGGCCGGAGTTTTGGGTATCTTCCTCCTAGGTCGTCGAAGCATTTCCACGTTGGTGACGCGCGCAAGAAAAACGTCCTAAACTAGACGAAGCACACCATCAAGGAGGACCATGGTTACCGCATTCGTTATGATCAAAACCGATACAAACCGTATCCCAGAAATAGCTACCGAACTTGCCGACAAAGAAGGTATAACCCAGGTGTATTCGGTTACAGGTTCATGGGATTTGATTGCCATGGTACGCGTTCGCGAGTTTGATGAACTCGAAGCGGTTATCTCAGACCGTCTTTCAAAGGTGGCAGGCATCCAAGCAACCGAGACGCTGCTTGCATTTCGCGCATATTCACAGCACGATCTTGAAGAAGGCTTTGCTTTAGGCTTTGATTGAGTCGGCTCATGGGAGGTGGACGGTTCCCGCCCAGCCACACCATGCCTGCCTCCCTGGTGATAGTTCGATTATCAACCCTCGGGACGGGATACCTTAACCCAATCCTCCAACACTTGCTGGGCAGCACCAGAGTCGATAGATTCTTCGGCACGTTTCAAATTGGTTTGCATACGGTCAAACAGAGGACCAGCGGCATCTTTGTCGTAAGCCGTTAGTCCCGCTGCGGCGTTTAACAGAACAGCATCTCGAACCGGCCCGGTCTTGCCGGCCAACATATCCCGAACAATGCTGGCATTATACAGTCCGTCTCTACCAGCAAGAGCTTGAACATCCACTAGGTCTATTCCAAAATCCGATGGGTGTAACGTGTATTCTTCTACCCTGCCGTCTCGGACTTCAAACAGTTTTGAAGATCCTGAGGTAGTGATTTTGTCCCGACCATCGGAGCCACGGAACACTAAACCGCGCACTCCCCTGTCTGCCAAGACTCCTGCAAGTAGAGGCGCCATCACTTCAGACGCACAACCCAGCGCTTGTGCTTTAGCCCTGGTTGGATTTGATAGTGGCCCCAAATAGTTAAAAGCAGTCGGGACTCCGAGTTGCTTTCGGGCTGGCGCAACAAATCGCATCGACGGATGGTATTCTTGCGCAAACAAAAAGGTAATACCGGCTTCTTCTAGCGACTGCTTGGCCCGCGACTGGGTTAAATTCAGATCCACACCGAGGGCTTCTATTACATCTGCAGCTCCGGCTGTTGATGATGAGCCGCGATTGCCATGTTTGACAATCTTGGCTCCAGCGCCAACAGCTACCAAGGACGACATCGTCGACAAGTTAACAGTGCCCAACCGATCGCCACCAGTGCCAACAATGTCTAAGACGTCTGAAGGCAAATCCACTGAGACGGCCTCTTCAAGCATGGCTTCAGCCAGGCCCAAGAGCTCTTCTACGGTCTCCCCCTTGGTAGACAATGCCATGAGAAAACCCGCAATCTGGGCGTCCGTAGCAATACCAGACATCATTTCCTGCATAGCCCACGCAGCTTGGTCTTGCGTCAAATTTTGACGATGCGATACTGCTGACAAAACTGTGGGCCAATTCATATGTGTTGCTTCCCTCGGGGTACTGGGTTCCTCAATGCCAAAGCCTTATCCTATTATGCATCATTATCGGGCAGTAGATCTTGACGCCATAAGGCGAGAACATGCGCCGATAAGGCACCAAGAAACCGGGCTACCAGCTTAACAATCCAGACGTGTTATTTGCCGCAAAAACCAGATTAAATTGGCAACGCCGACCCTGAAATCAGCGTATTTTCCGGCAAATATGCGGATCCATGAAGACAATAGCGAAACTGAGCCTCTGAAAAAGACACGCAGTATGCAAGTCGCATTGTGAAACTTGGTCAATTTCAGGCCATAATGAAAGGGTGACAACATCAACTCAAACTCTCTCGCATAACCCCACCGGCTTCCCTAGTCGGCCTAACCTGGCTGCCGTTGGCACCATGGTCTGGTTGTCTTCCGAAGTAATGTTTTTTGGTGGCCTATTCGCCATGTATTTCACGCTTCGTTCGACTTCCCCAAGTCTGTGGGAAGAGAACACAGCGCTACTTCAGCCGGTATTAGCAACCGTAAACACCGTCATTCTCGTCATTAGCTCTTTCACAGCACAGTGGGGCGTTAAAGCCGCTGTACAGCTGCGTCCG
>Ga0079226_10001635_pt1 | contig 17205 bp, 15 predicted proteins | sample Poulit2014_FD_76345 | JGI IMG/M metagenome (GOLD analysis project Ga0079226, IMG submission 76345) | Agricultural soil microbial communities from Georgia to study Nitrogen management - Poultry litter 2014 | ecosystem: Environmental > Terrestrial > Soil > Agricultural land | place: USA: Georgia...
AAAAAGAATACAAAAATCCATAAAAAGACGACTCAAAATTTCCAAAAAAGAATTAGAGTCGTCTTTTTCATTATAAATCTTTAATTTTGCTGAAAAGTCATAAGATTTTCAGTGGCCTCGCTATTTGTTAGAGTTTTCTTAGATCATGTCTATACTTCAATTTTCTAATACACTCTAAATGTCCATTAAATAAAGCTAATTAAAGATATAAATAAAACCTTATCAATATATTGATAGCATATATTTTTTAGATTTTCTGGGGTTGAAATAATTTGCATAAATGGAAATGACAAATAAAATATATTCATTAAAAAAGGAAGACCCTTTCTGTAGAATAGAGTTAGAGACAACATTTACAGAAAAGAAGTCTAAAAACAAGACATTAAAGAGGTTTTTCGTCGCCATTTAGAAACAACTATTAATCAACTATATAAATATGAACTGTCGGATTTTTTTGAATTATGAACCCTGTTCCTGAGAAGACTTTCATTCTGGTAATTCCCAGAGTTAATTCTACGATAGTACCTTAATACAGAATACAGTGAACTTCAGTTTGTGATTCATCTTTTTGAAAAAATATCACAACCGATGAAATCCCGGATTTGATTGAACGAATGTATAGCACATTACTCTATACAGAACATATCCACAGCTGGTCGCGAGGGGGGGTGTACAGGCCTTTCTTTAACGGAAACTCTGGAGAATCGGTATGTGTGCAATAAAGCGCTAAGAGTCTCCTCCGCACACCCAGCTTACCATGATTGGTCTCTTTCTATGGTCTCGCTGATCGGGATCCCGAACTCAACATAACGAATCACAAAGAAAAGACAACAAGGTCAAGGACAAACAGCTGTTACTGTAGCTCAGAACAATTTATACATGAGGGTTTTTTCCCAAATTTACCTATTAGCTAGTCACTCTATAGAACAGGGTCATTTACACATTATTGACACACACACTATTTTCAATTTGATTATGCTTGTTAATATTATATGTATGTGTGAATTGTTTATAGTAAAAAATGCGAATAAATAGTAGCTTCAACATTTTATATTCTAAACTTAATTTTTTTATTGAGTGTATTGTTTATTTAATTATTTTTATGAAATATTTATTAATAATAAGTTAGTTCTCTTCAACCATTACCTTTCAAAAGAATTGATATTTCTTTAGCTGATAAATCTTGCAATCCCAAATCTTTTAAACCAAGAGCTCCTTCTTGTAAATTTTCATCTTTTATTAAACAGGCCACCTTTATTAATAAGTCTGTTGTTCTCATATCTACTCCCAGAGACTCTCCTAATTCTAACATTGGATTTAATCCATAAGGTATATCTTCATATATATAGCGGTAATTCAAGCTGTTAGGGGCTTTGCCAGTTTGATAAGCAGGATTTTTTTGTAAATTATCGTATAAATTATTTTCATCAACTTTGTAAAATCTTTTCAAAAGTTCATTACAAGATGAAAGATTAATTTTTAATTTTTCTCCAATTTCTAATCTTTCTTTGTCTAGTTTTTCCATTACCTTAACAATAGATTTGGTGCCCCCATCAGGATAAAAGAAGAATTCGTTATCAGATTCAATTCTACCTACATTAAACAATGTTATGGGAACATGAAAAATAGGATTGCAATTGTTTAAAGTTGTTGTTAAAACAGTATCCGTTAATGTGAGTTGCGGGTAAACATCTTGTAATGATTTTTTAACTACTTCTCCATGTTCGGAAGGTAAAGTAGAGAACTCTAAGTTTTCTTTAATTTTTCTGATACGTACATGTCCCGGTTTAATCGCCCTTGTAGTATAAATTAATGATTCAGTTTCTGCAATATAAACTTGTTTATTTACTTGCAATTCTTTAAAAGTATTTCTAAATTCTAAAGCTCCCCAATATCCAGGAAAAATCATTATTATTTGTCCATCTTTTATAAAAGGGGCAATAGACTTAGCAACATTCTTATGAGCTGTACCTGTGGTTGTTACCATTATTATATCGGGTTTATCCATCGCTTTGTTTAGATCACTTGTGGCTTCAACAGGAGCAAACCCTTCTATAACACCTTCTGCTTCTACACCTCCATTCTTGTTAATTTTATCTATCAAATCATTTTGAACGTCATATAAAATTACATTCTTTTTTAAAAAATTAAGGTGTGCAGCCATACTTTGCCCACCATTTCCAGCTCCTATTATTGTAAAATTCATCTTATTTTCCTCCTATGTTATTTGTACTTGTTTTTTTGCTAACTGCGTTAATAAAATTGATAATAATAAACTTAACATTCCAATTACATCGTTAGTTATACTTGGTATAAATAACAATATAGAAGAAATACCTAGTATAATTCTTATAAGAATATTCACTTTAAAATTAATAAACCAACCTTCTATGGCTGAAGCCAACACATATGCTCCTATTAACGAGGTTATAATCGCTAAAATAATATTAAATGCCCTTCCTTCAAATAAAAGCTCTGGCCCATATACAAAAATAAAAGGTATAACAAATGCAACAGCACCAATTTTCATAGCATTTAGTGCAACGCTCATAGGTGAAGATTTTGATATCCCAGCTGCTGCGAAGGCTGCCAAAGCAACAGGTGGTGTGAATGCTGATAAACAAGCAAAATAAAATACAAACATGTGAGCCGCTAAGGGAGAAACGCCCATTTCTACTAATGCAGGAGCAACTACCGCAGCAGTGATTAAATAAGCGGCAGTAGTAGGAAGGCCCATCCCCAAGATAATTGTAGCTATCATTGTTAAAATTAAAGCTATAAATAAATAACCACCTGAAAATGAAATTATAAGTGATGCAAACTTCAATCCAGCTCCTGTAAGATTCAAAACACCAATTATTAGACCAGCTGTTGCACAAGCTGCTATAACTCCAAGAGCATTTTCAGCACCATCTGATAAGCTTTTTAGTATTTTTTTAAAGCCTAGTCGTGTGGCTTTTTTCAAGAAAGAAACCACAATGGAAGAGATAATAGCCCAAATTGCAGCTTTTATAGGGCTTGCATTTAAAACGGCTAAAACAAAAATCAAAACAAATAAAGGTATAAATAAATGTCCTTCATTAATAAGAACTTTCTTTAGGCTAGGTAATTCTTTCTTTTTCATTCCTTTAAGTCCTAATTTTCCAGCTTGTAAATCAATTGTGATTATAACGGTGACAAAATAAAGTAAAGCCGGAATTATAGAAGCAATAATTATATTTACATAAGGCTTTCCTAAAAGTTGAGCCATTATGAAGGCTGCCGAACCCAAGATTGGAGGCATAATTTGACCCCCTGTTGAAGCAACTGACTCTATAGCTCCTGAATATTTAGCAGGGTAACCAATTTTTTTCATTAATGGTATAGTAAATACACCTGTCGTAACTACGTTTGCAACTGAGTTGCCTGAAACAGAGCCAAAAAGAGCACTTGATAAGACTGCGGCTTTAGCAGGCCCTCCTCGTTGACCTCCTGCTACAGCTATTGCAAAATCTATAAAAAACTTACTACCACCAGAATTGTTTAAAAAAGCCCCAAATAAAATGAATAGAAATACAAAGCTAGCAGATGCGCTTATGGGCACACTAAACACTCCATCTAAGCTATTTAAATAAGTTAAAATTCTCCCCCATCCATAGCCTCTATGCTCTAAAACCCCCGGGAAATTATTACCGAAGTAAGCATACAAAATAAAAATTATAGCGATAGTAGGGAGTATCATTCCTGTAGTTCTTCTAGTAATTTCTAAAACCACTGCAATGAGAATAATACTGACAATAATATCGAGGTTAGTTGGACTGACTCCTATACGATATATAAGTTCATCCATTTCAAGTATTAAATAAGACCCTGAAAATAATGTACCCATAATGAGGGCCAAATCTATTATTGTAACCTTATTTCCTTTTGATTTTTTAAAAGGTGGATACATTATAAAAATTAATATAGAAGCCATACCGACATGGACCGTATACAATACCCAAGGAGTAACAGGATTGACTCCTAGGACGTAAAGGTGGTATATAGACATAGAGATTGCTATAACTGTGAAAATTTTCAGTGTATAACCTTTTAAATTTCTTCTTGATTCATCAACGGCTGCTTCAATATTTGTTAAATCAACCTTATCTTCCGCTTCTGATAGAAATTCTTTTTTTGCATTCACAACACGCCCCCCTTTGTTTTAGATAAAGTATTGATTTATATAAGAGTTGACTTAATTTTAAAGCCTCCTTTATTTAGATTCTGGTGGGATTAATTCATCTGGTACTTCTATCCCCTCTTCTTTATAATATTTAAGAGCTCCAGGATGAATTGGTATTGTTGTATTTTCTATTAAATCTGGTTCTGTATCTTCAGCTGTAGGATCAACGTTAATTAATTGTTCTTGATTTTCAAATGTTTGTTTAGTCAGTTCGTATGCTAAGTCTTCTGATAGGTCTTTTGTAGCTATAGCTAAGTTCCAAAAAGAGACTAGTTGTAAATCATCATCTTGATGCTTATAGGTACCTTCAGGAACATCAATACTGTCCCAGTACGGTTGTTCACCCAATATCTTATCTATTTCTTCATCTGTTAAGCTAATATGTTGTACTTCTTTTGTCGTTTCTAAATCAAGCATGAAAGGCCCGGGTACACCTGTAACAGCAAATCCTGCATCGACTTGACCATCACGTAAATTGTCAACTGAGGTGTCGGTAGGTACTTTACTAATTTCTTTAGGTTCTATATCTAAAATATTCATTAAATCTTCTCCTGCTATTTCACTAGTACTTCCTGGAGACCCTGTGGTAATATGCTCTCCTTCAAAATCTTGTATATTCTTTATCCCATTTTCTTTGAGTGAATACATGTGCATTACACTAGGATACATAACAAATAGACTTCTCATTTTATCGTATTCCTTATCCGCCCAGCCTTCCCCGTTATATCCTTCACCTCCCAACCAAGAGGTAACAAATCCTAATTCCATTTCCCCATTTTGTATTAATTTCATATTATCCGTTGGTCCGCCGGTTACTTCCACCCCTATATTCACATCCGATACATTATCTCCCATTATATCGGACCAACCTCCACCCCAAACATAGTAAGTACCACCTTGACTAGAGGTCCCTATTAGCATATTATTTGGATCAACATTATCCTCATCACCAGATGAATCATTTGAACATGCTGATATGACCAAAATTAAAATAATAAGTGAAAATGTTAATAATTTTTTTAATTTCATGTATATTCTCCTTTATCTGAATATTTAATTTAAAATTCACCTTTAAAATATAGTGTATACAATTTCTTTTAAATTTTTAATTCATATAGATATTTTTTTCTTTCATTCAATTTTTTCTTATTTTCTAAAAACCACGCATTATCAGATTCAATATTTCGCTTTACAATAGACAGGTTTCTGTCTAATACCTCTGGTGCAGGTCCACCATCAGCATTTTTAGATTTTACATTTAAATAAGGATCCAAAGAGTTTTTAACATCTTGTTCATTTAAAATGAGACGCTTTTGTATTGTTAGTAAAGAAATATCTTCTATCAATTTAGAATTTATATCTTTAATCCCCAAATTATTTTCTAGCAAATAAGTAACCACTGAACCAACTATTCCGTGAGCTTCCCTAAAAGAAATGTTTGCCTGTCTAACAAGTGTGTTTGCCAATTCTGTAACACTAGATAAATTGTTTTCAGCTTGTAACAACATTTCTTCTTCATTGAATTGTATTCCTTTTATTGTTTCATTCAGGAGTTCCAAAGATGCTTCAGTTTCTATAATGCCCTCCCAAAATAATGTTTGGCTTTCTCCTGCTAAATCTCTTGAATGCCCATATGGAGTGTTTTTGATACTACTTGTAATGGAAACAACCGCTCCAATTATATGCGATGCTTTCCCCTTGATATGTTCTAAGGTTATAGGGTTTTTCTTTTGAGGCATAATACTACTCGTGACTGCTACTGAATCACTAACTTCTATTAATCCATATTCATAAGTAGACCAAATATATAAATCGTAGCTAAATCTACTTAAAGAACTCATCAAAATATTTATTGAGGAAATAGTTTCAATCATATAGTCTCTAGAAGCAATTCCATCTAAAGAGTTTTTTAAATTTTCATCAAATCCTAGTAATTCGGCTGTATAATCTCTATTTATTTTATATGAAGTAGAAGCCATAGCTCCAGAACCTAATGGAGATAAGTTAGTACTCTTAAAAGAATGAATTAATCTAGAAAAATCTCGTTCTAAAGCAAAAAGAATTGAGCTAAAATAATGTCCTAATGTAATAGGTTCAGCTGGTTGCATATGTGTATATCCTGTTATCAAAACCTCTTCATTATCTTTAGCTAAACTATATAAATTCCTCCTAAGATTAAGTAAAAGACTACAAATATTTATTATTGAATTTCTTGTATTCATTCTTGTAACTGTAGCATTAAGATCATTTCTACTTCTTCCTGTATGTAACTGGCCTCCTGTTTCTATTCCAACTTTCTGTATTATCTTTTCTTCAATATTAAAATAAAGATCTTCTAAATTATAATTTATCTCAAAATTTTCTTTATCTATATTTTCAATTTCTATTAAAGCCTCGTTAATTCTATCACCTGTTTCTTTTGATATTATTTTTTCAGTTGTAAGCATTGATAAATGGGCTTTGTTAACTTGCATCATATTAGTAAAAGAGCGGTCTAATTCACTTTTAATCGATGGAGCAAATAAATATCTAATTACTTTATTTGATAGATTCATCTTTAACCTTTCTCGCATTTTATCTCTCCTCATTTATTTCTTCAGATAATTAAATCTACATTGCTTCAAAGTCTTGTCACTATTTAAATCACCATCCCTTAATTTTATGCTATTTCTCTTATTTTAAAATGATTTTCATTTATAAACCTCCTTCTGTTTTTGTATACGCTTACAAAATGATTGTTATTTATGCGCCATATATGTCCTTATGTACGTACATATTACTGGGGCTTATAAGCTTATATATGTTCTTATGTACGGACATATATAAGCTTTTTAAAACAAAATTTAAAGATGTTCTTTTTGATACTTTTTATAAATCTTCATACCTAAAGAAAAACTTACATCTATCTTCTCTAAAAATGCTCATAGTTAGGAGTATTGGCAAGCTATTCGAAGTTTCACATATTTTTGTTGTTTTTAAGGCCGGTTGGCCTGGATTCACTCCCAAGAGGTTAGAGTCATATTCATTCAGTATTATTGGCTCTATATGAACTTTATGATGACTTATATTAATTTTATAATCATTTGTAATAATGTCATATATAGGCTTTTCCATATCTTTATTTAAGATATCTGGAAAAAGATAAAAAGGGAGATAGCTTCTTTCAATAACAGCTGGTTCACCTTTAAAATATCTTAAACGAATTATTTCGTTTATCTTTTTACTATTATATAACTTAAAGGTGTGTAAATATTCTAATGGCCCTTCTATGACCTGAGTACTTATAGGTACATGCTTTTTTCCTAGTTCTTCTGGATAAGAAAAGGACATAAAATTTCCTTCATATCTTATTTTCTCAACAAAAGTACCACGTCCTTTTACTCGAACTAACAATCCTTCATTTACTAATTCTAAAATAGATTGGCGAATCGTTGACCTGCTAACGTTAAAACGCTTTGTTAATTCCATCTCATTTGGTATTTTATCGCCTTCTTTCCATTCTTCGCTCTTTATTTTTCCTTTCAACACTTCTTTAACTTGATAATAAAGGGGAATGCTACTTCCCTTGTTAAGTAATTCTTTCATTTTATCAACTATCCTATTTTAAATTATTAATTTTTATGAATTAATTTCATAATCTATACTCCCCCTACGCTGAGGGCAGGGTGCAGAACTTAAACAGATTTATTAATCCAAAAACGACATTAAATTATTAAAAGTTGTCCAATTCTACAATTTACAGAATATTTTTTAATTTATAAATTTAACTTAAAATACATACTACTATCATTTAAATCATTTGTCAAAGCTTTCAAGCTTTTTTAGTTTACTTGTCCTAAATCTCCTAATAACTATTCACGGTTTATAAAGACCTTTGTTACTAAACTTTAAAGGCACTTGATTTGACTTATATCTGTGTTGACCAAAATGGAATTATTTCTGTATTTTTGTAGACTTATATAATCGAGAAATCATCGGCTACAGCGCTGGGCCCAATAAGACCGCAGCGTGAGTTCAACGTGCCTTTACATTCGTTTGTACAATGCAAAATTACAATACATAATATTGCAACGATAATTACACAACTTTGCAAAGAAAAAGTACATAATTAAATTGCGGCTATTTGATGTGTGGAATTGAACGATTCCTAAGTGAAAAACAGACGTCTTATAATAACGCTGTCGCTGATACAATATTGTTCAAGACCATTTAAATCGAGTTTATCAACAGCACCACTTGACATTGAACCGTTTAATTATGTTCATTGATTTAATATATTTCGCATCCATGAATTAGGTACTTATTTAACACCAGCTAAATACAAGTTGATGCACTCTTAAAAACTTGTCCAGTTTGAGAGTTGGCATTCCGTTCCATATAGAGCCATTATTATAGTGTAGCTACTCAATAATAATAAACACAATAAAATTTAAAAAACGAGCGTCCTCAATTAAGAACGCTCAGTAAACTTTTTTAAGAATAAAGTATATACAAAATCAGAGAAAGGCTTCATTTTGAATAACAGTAAATTTAAAAGTTGGTCACTTATTCTTGTACTCTTTAACGTTACCTGAGAAAAGAAGGAGTACTGAATATCTCAAATAAAACACTTACACACTTTTTCAACCAACACACAAAAAAGAAATTATATTTAATGAAAAATTTTATATTAAAATTTAACTTTTATCATCAATATCTTCTAACATTTCATCAACTAATCCTTCATCGATTGTCTTTTCTAAATACTCTGTAACAGGTTCTATAACAACATCCTGGAATTTTTCAAACTCTTCGTCTGTTAACTCATTTACTTCTACGCCCGCTTCCTCCATATCTTCAATATTTTGTTCTGCATTATCTGCTACGTAATCAAGCAATGCTTGTCGTGCTTCTGTATCAGCTTTTTCTATAATCTCTTGATCTTCTTCACTTAAGCTATAAAAAAACTCCTCGTTTGTTAAAGTAACTGCGATATTCATTGTATGTTTATCAAGTGAAAAATAATCAGTTACTTCTTCCAACTTACTCATTAACAAAGTATAGGGAGCTTGTTCATGTGCATCTACTACTCCTGTTTGAACAGCAGAATATAGTTCCTCAAAAGGGATATCTTGCGGTGAACCACCTAAAGCCTTTACCATTTCTCCATAGACTGGTATCTCCATCGTTCTTACTGTTTTACCTTCTAAGTCACTTGGGGAAGTAATAGGTCCATCATTATTTCCAAAGTGTCTAAATGAAGAAGGTAGAAAAGACATTATTTTCAAGTTACTATTTTCCGATATACCATCTTTAATTTTGTTACCGAATTCTCCTTCAAGTACTTCCTGCCCTACTTCCAAATCATCAAATGCATAAGGTAAATCTAAAACTTGAATATTAGGATCATAAGTAGCTAGAGTTCCTGAATTCTGACCAGCTGTCATCTCCAAGTCCCCTTCATCTACTTGCTCCATCATTGAAGTAAGATCACCTAATTGTGCATTTGGGAATACTTCAAGTTCAATTTTTCCATCACTTTCTTCTTCAAGCACTTCACTAAACTTTTCAGTATAATGGTGATATGGGTCATCTTCTAGATCATTTCCAGTGTGTCCTAACTTTATCGTAATCTCAGCATCATTTGAATCATCAGAAGTTTTATCAGCATTTGAAGACTCTTCAGAACATGCAGATAAAACGACCGCCACTATTAACACAACTAGATACAAAAAATTTTTATTCATTTTTTTATCTCCTTTTACTTGTCTTAAATTATACTACAAGGATTATTATTGATATATTCAATCAATTTAGTGTGTTATAGACAATTAAATTAAAATATTTTATTAATCAAAATACTTGTTTGGAGAGAGTCCTAAGCTTGTAATTAGTTTTTTCAATTCAACATATAAATTATCATTGATAGATATTCCTTCTTGTAAACTTTTATTTTTATTGATTTGTTCAATCTCTCCTGGGAGAAATATTTCGTTATAACCTTCTGCTTTTTTGGTACTTTTTATCATAGATATTAAATCATTTAATCTTTCATTATACTCACCTTCTGACATAATGTTATCAGTATTAATAGCTAACATAACAAAACCTATATTGTCATTTTTAACTTTGCTCCCATATCCTGCGCCCGTCAAGATGCCTGTTAAAATATCCATTGCTAAAGATAAGCCATATCCTTTATGATTTTCTATCGGTAGTAAAGTACCACCTCCCTCAAATCCTTCGTAAGGATCTTCTGTTGGGTTTCCATGTTTATCCAACGCCCATCCTTTAGGAATAGATTCGCCTAACTGATTTGCTAATATTAATTTTCCTGCTGCTACAACAGAAGTCGCTATGTCCAAAACTATAGGAGAATCATCTTTTCTTGGAAACGCAAAAGAAATAGGGTTATTTCCTAGTATTCTTTCAGAACCACCAGTAGGTGCAATTAATGGCATAGTATTAGTACTAGAAAAACCAATCATGTTATGTGATGCTGCTAAGTTAGTATAATATCCAGAAGCTCCATAATGAGTGGCTTTTTTAACGAACACTAAGCCTATTGATTTATCCTCTGCTATTTCTATAGCTTTTTTCATTGCTAAATCTCCTAGAAAGTGTCCCATACCTTGATCTCCATCAAGAGTATATATAGAGTTACTTTTTTGTTCCCAAACATATTCCGGAGACTTGTTAATTGTATTATCTTTAATTCTTTCTACATACTTTTCTAACATTAAAATTCCATGAGTACTTATTTCTCTTTCATCTGCATAGCTCATAATAGAACCAGCCGAAATAGCTTGCTTTTTTGATAATCCTATTGAACTTAAAACATCTATGATAAGCTTATTATGATTTTCTTTTACTATCTTCATTTAATCTATCCTTATCCTTTATAATTTAAAGTTTTTTAAAATATTTTTTGTCTCTTCTGTTGGCTTTATCAAAGGAAGATTAAGTTCACTAAGTGATAAACCATTTTGATCAAGTAAACTTTTCAACGGACCAGGATTCCCTTCTCTAAATATTGCTTTGAACAAAGGAAAATATTCCTTATTTTGTTTTATAGCATCACTAATTTTGTTATCATTAATCATTTTATATAGTTCTACCCACTTATCCGGAATTATATTAGCACTTGCCATAACTGCTCCTTTAGCACCGAATATCATAGATGGAACAGCGGCAAACTCCTCACCAGCTAAAACTGTTATTTTATCTCCCACTAAATTTATAACTTCTGTCATTTGTCCAAAATTTTCTGTGCATTCCTTAATACCCACAATATTTTTTGTATTATTTACTATTGAATGAACAGTTTCAGGTAACATATTTACATTTGTTTTATGAGGAATATTGTATAATAGTATAGGCATGTTTAAAGATTGATCCAAGGTTTTATAATATTCTATAATCCCTTGTTGTTCAGGAGATACATAATAAGGTGTAACAATCATTAAAGCATCAGCTCCTGATTTTTTAGCATACATCCCCATCTTTATAGTATTTCCAACGCCTGGTTCAATTAATCCTACTATAATAGGTACTCTGTTATTTACAATTCTAACGCTTTCATCAATAACTTCTTTTTTTTGTTCATTATTTAATGAAGTGTATTCACCAGTCCCTCCTAAAATCAATAAACTATTTACATTGTTATTAATTTGATATTCAATTAACTTTTCAAGACTTTCCTTATCTACCTTTTTTTCTTCATTTAATGGCGTTATTAAAGCTGTCATAATTCCTTCATACATTATTTTTCCTCCTCTAATATAGTTATAAAAATCCTTTTAGGGATTATACTGTTCAATTATGATCTAAATAATTTAGAGAAAATTATTACAATCATAATATTATGAAAACTTAATAAATTATTGATTTTTACAAGATACTAAGTTTATTTATCAAATTTTAAGACCTTGTTATTATTACTTCTTATTCACAATATTTGTAGATAATTCTCCATTTAATACTGCATACACTTCTTTAGAAAGAATCTCTGAGCATCTGTCTTTTGCCTCCTTTGTATCGCCGGCTATGTGAGAAGTAAATATAACATTATTAACCTCAAAAATAGGATCATTAGACAAAGGTGGTTCATTCTCCAATACATCTAATTGTGCTCCAGCAATTTTATTATTAGTTATATGATTAATTAAAGCATCTTGATCAACTACCCCCCCTCTACTAACATTTATTAAATAAGAATCAGTTCTCATATAATTAAGCTCTTTTTCTGATATGAGTTTCTTAGTACCTTTTGTCAATGGAACATGTATTGAAGTATAATCTGCTTTTGTAAGACCTTCTTTCAAATTGTTAACAAAAATAACTTCCTTGTTAGTATCCTTTATAAATGGATCATATACTAATATATTCATACCAAATATTTTTGCATATTCTGATACTTTTTTCCCTATCGCACCATAACCAATAATAAATAAATTTTTATTATTGATTTCAGATGGAAGTTCTCTTTCCCTTACGTTCCAATCTCCAGTTATTACACTCTTATGATTGTTAACTAAGTTTCTACTTAAAGCGAGGATAGACATTAAAGTATGTTCTGCTACAGAATTAACTGTAGCATTAGGAACATTGATAACGGATACTTCATTTGATGTTGCTGCATTAACATTAATGTTATTAACACCAATTCCATGTTGTCCAATAACTTCTAGAGTGGGAGAACTTTCAATTATTTTTTCTGTTATTTTTTCGTTTCTTGTTATAATAGCGTGTATTTCTTTTTTATTGACTATATTTATCAAGTTTGTTTCAGAAGAATCTACAGTATAAAAACAATTAAAATATTTTTCTAAGTACTTTACCCCTACATCTCTTATAGTAGGTTTAATAAATAATATATTTTTCATATTAACCCCTCTCCTTTACATAGTATCAAACAAATTAGGTAAAAATAATGATATTTGTGGAAAAATTGTAATAAGTAATAAAACTAATAAACAACCAAAAAGAAATGGGAGAGATGCTTTAACAATATCAGTCAGTTTTGATCCACTAATTGCTGATGATAAATACAAGGCCATACCATAAGGTGGAGTAATCATGCCTAGCATAACGTTTACGACCATAATAACTCCGAAATGTATTGGATCTACTCCTAAACCTACAAATATAGGTGCAAATATAGGTGCAAATAATAATAATTGAGCTACATCAGAGAGCCACATTCCATTTATTAGAAAAAATACATTTACAATTAAAAGTAAAACTAAAGGGGATAAATCAGTATTTAAAAATAAATTATTTATCATATCAGGTACTCGTTCTATCGATAAAATCCAACTAATTATACCTGTAAAAGCAATAATAAGATATATTGAACCAGTTGTTTTTGCGGTATTAACGAGAGCTTGTGATAGATTTTTAAAATTTAACCCTTTATATACTACGCCAGCAATAATTAAAGAATATGCTGCTGCAACAGCTGCTGCTTCCGTTGCTGTAAAAAAACCAGATAGCATCCCTCCTAAAATTATCACAGGTAAAAGTAAAGCATATCCTGCTGCTAGAGTATCCTTTAAAGCTCTCTTCATAGTTACTTTTTCATAATTTCTAGGCATGCTTACTTTTTTGGACTTTGCCATTATAAAGATTATAACAATTTGTACAAGTCCTAACATAACACCAGGTATAGCTCCAGCAATGAACAGCCCCCCGACTGAAACATTTGTTAGACTAGCAAATATTACAAAAGGTATACTAGGTGGAATAATTGGCCCTTGTAAAGCAGAAGTTGCTGTTAAAGCCGCTGAAAATTCTTTTTTGTAGCCATCTTTGCTCATCATTTCTACCTGAATAGGACCTAAAGCAGAAATATCTGCTAAACCTGAACCAGAAATCCCACCAAATAACATACTTGCTAGAACATTTACATATGCTAGACCTCCCCTAACAGTACCAACTATAAGTTGAGTAAATCTTACCAACTTATCCATCATCCCACCAATAGTCATCAATTCCCCAGTTAATATAAAAAGTGGTATAGCTAGAAATACAAAACTTTCCATTTCTTCAAACATGGTTGAAATTACAATATTTAGTGAACCTAACATACCTGGTTCAACTAGAAAATAGACAATTCCAGCCGTTCCTATTGCTAAAACCACTGGGGCCCCAATTAAAAGAAGGACAACTAATGTTAAAATTACTATAATCAATGAAGTAGACATTAATTATTCTCCCCCTTTTTTAATATTTAATATGATTTGATAAAAATATTGGTAGATCATTAATAGTGCTCCAACAGGTATAGCTAAGTAAGGGTAAAATTTAGATATTCCAAGAGCAGGAGTAGACTTATGAAAGCTTCCCAAGGCCAACTTCCATCCATAATAAAGCATGATAAATAACATAATAGTAAAAACAAATCGATAGGCTATGTCTCTAACTTTTTTAAAGTTTTCAGGAAAAAAATCATCTAAAAAATCAACATTAATCATTTCGTTATTTTTTATTAATACATTTGCAATTAACATAACTGCCCATATAACGGCATAATTAGAAAATTCCACTGACCAAGATAGTCCTGAGTTAAATACAATTCTGAGGATAACTTGATATGTTAAAACTCCAGTGATAGCTGCAATAAATAGGGCTGCTAAAACTTTTGAAATAAATTCAATTCCATCACTTATACGCTTGGTAACCTTCATTTTAATCCTCCTCTATTATATTTTCACCGTTATACTCAACAGTATATTCCCACATATCAGTTCGAACGTAATAAATATTTATATCAACAAGTTTTTGTTCAATATAAGAATATCTACTTATCTTCAAAACAGGATGACCTATATACACATCTAAACAATTAGCAATATAATCATTTGCTACTATTGCCTGAATATTTTCTATAACTTTTGAATAATTTTTATTTAAATAACTCTTAATCATTTTACCTGCTGCTGAAACAAAATCAGTATTTACTATAAAAATATCTATAGGAACTATAGGTTTTATATAATGTTCCATATATACTAATGGTTTTGAATTAATATACCTTACTCTTTCCATGTAAATTATTTTAGAGTTTTCACTAATTTCGAGTTTCTCACTATACTTTTTTGATTTTATATAATCTATTGTAATAGTTTTTGCGGATATATTACTCCATTCTCTCGAATAGTAAGATCCAAAACCTGTTGTCAACGTCCACCTTTCAGGTGGAGAAATTTCAGATACAAAGCTTCCCATTCCTTGAATTCTATAAATCAAACCTTCGTTCTCAAGATCATCTAACGCTTTTCTTATTGTCGTTTTACTTACCTTGTATAAAATTTCCATTTCCTTTTCTGAAGCCAATTTATCTCCTGGTTTATATGTTCCATTTTGTAAAGAAAAATAAATATCATCATAAACATTTTCATAAAGGCTTTTTTTCATAAGCTAGGTTCTCCTTGCAATGATAGTTTTTTCTTATACTTATAATAGTTATAGTAGTTATAATGATAAGCATTATTAAAGCGCTTTCATAAATACATAATAACACAAAAATAATTATTTGCAATATATTGATGTTTTAAAATATTCTAATTATTGAGAAATGATTGTTACATTAATCTAACAATAAAAATATTTATACTTTCTCGACTTCTTTTATCTTTTATAATATTATAAGAGCAAGTTGAAAATATTGGGAGTGATGATATGAGAAATGAAATTAATATTGTTTATGATTCACCTTCACCTGATCAATATAATAATTTACGTGTGGAAGGTGGATTGATGGAGAAGGATAAAGATGGAGTGAAAATTGGTTTAAAAAATTCTCTGTTTATGGTGTGCGTGTATAATAATGAAAATTTAATTGGAATGGGGCGCATAGGAGGTGACGGAGGTACGTTTTTTCATATAGTGGATATAGTAGTCAAACCAAAATTTCAGGGACAAGGAATTGGAAAAAGAATTATGAAAGAATTAACGAATTATCTACAGAGAAATGCTTATCCTAATTCTTATGTTAGTTTAATAGCTGATGTACCAGCAAATCATCTTTATGAACAATTTGGTTTTCAATATACTTCACCTAAAGCTAATGGGATGTATAAAATATACTAATAAATTGTACTAATTTTGTTTAAAATGAATATACCCCCTTTTGAAATAACATGTATAGTCATACTGTTCTTTGAACACATCAATTTTATAAACAAAAGCTAAACCTTCAATTTCGGCTTGATCTAAACTGAATACCTACACATTTAATTATACACTCTATCCTTTCAATACAATCGTTTCAATGATACCCTGGAAGATGGATTGCCTGAACCTACCTTCATTGTTAGTAAATTTATGCCGACTACTTTTGCCTTCGCTTCAAAATATGATTCACTACATGCTCCTACCTGCATCATTTGAATCTACAATAACAAGAATCATATTAACCAGGACATTCGCATAGTTAGCATGAAACTTAATCATTCTTACAGAAAAAGTAAATTCTTTCATAAAATCAATTCTGATCGAGCTTCCGCGTTTCACTCATTACCCACCTTAATATTAAAACAATAAAAATACTTAGTAAAGAACCTCTACCATCAATCAATACGTCTCTCACTTCACCTGATCTGCTAGGGAAAAGAGCTGATGGATTTCATCTGAAATAGCATATAAAACGCAAAAAATCATCGTGATTACTACGTTGAATGCAAAGCCTTTTTTATATTCTGAACATACGATAAACTTAAAAATAACATTCTCCATATGCCCTATCCTTGTGTAAGTACATTATATACTCCGGTTTTATTTGCTTTTAAAATTGTATTCTTTGGGTAATTGGTCAATATATCAATTAATTCATTTTCATTTATATGTACATCATTAAGATATTCTTGGATACTATTCTTACTATCTTCTAGTGTTAGTTCTTCAAGGTTCTCAAAACCATCTAAGAAATCAAGTACTTGGAGTATCTTTATATTATCCTCTGTGATTTTTACACGGGGGCTTCTTAAAACAATTTTCCATTTGTTAATATTAGTTATTCG
>Ga0079226_10001636_pt1 | contig 17195 bp, 15 predicted proteins | sample Poulit2014_FD_76345 | JGI IMG/M metagenome (GOLD analysis project Ga0079226, IMG submission 76345) | Agricultural soil microbial communities from Georgia to study Nitrogen management - Poultry litter 2014 | ecosystem: Environmental > Terrestrial > Soil > Agricultural land | place: USA: Georgia...
GATGAAGAAGGAAACGAAGTTGAAACTAAAGTAACTGATGATAAAGAGATCGTATATTTTGAAGAATTAAAGTATGGTAAGTATTACTTTAAAGAAATAGAAGCATCTGAAGGTTATGTACTAAATGAAGAAGAACATCACTTTGAGATGAAAGAAAATGGTGAAATAGAAAAGGCTACACTTCATAACACTAAAATAACAGGAAATTTAGAGGTAACAAAGAAAGATATATCTACTGGAGAGCTTTTGCCAAATACAAAGATAACTGTATATGATGAAGAAGGAAATGAAGTTGAAACTCAAATAACTGATGATAGAGGAATGGCATATTTTAAAGAACTAAAGTATGGTAAATATTACTTTAAAGAAATAGAGGCACCAGAGGGCTATGTACTAAGTGAAGAAGAACATCATTTTGAAATTAAAGAAAATGGAGAAACAGTTAAGTCTGAATTGCATAATCAAATTATAGAAAGTGACGTAGTGATAACTAAAAAAGATATTATGACACAAAAAGTAATTAAAGGAGCAAAGATTGAAATATATGACATTAACGATAAAACAGTATTTAGTGGGTTTACAGATGAAAATGGTAAAGTCAGAGTTAGATTACCCTATGGCGAATATACCTATAAAGAAACTATAGCACCAGAAGGATATGTATTAGCTAAAAAAGTAGGACATATTTCGGTTAAAACCCATGGAGCAACAATTGAAAAAACATTATGGAATAGTCCTATCCAATTACCTCAATTACCTAAAACAGGTACAGCAGGAACATTATTATATAGCATAATGGGATTAGGCCTATTAGGATCAGGGATATTTATATCAAAAAGAAAAAATAACTAATTAAAAGTAAGGGAGGGATTTATATCCTTCCCTTACTTTTTAAAAAAAGGAGGTAATAAAATATATATCTACAGAACGAATAGAAACAATGAACTTATTAGGGGAATAATTATAAATAAGGATGAACAAGAGAAATGGGAAAATCCTCATATAAAAGAGTTATATAAACAAAATAATATAGAAATGTCAGGAGTATTAAAGGATAATAGCTTATTATACTTAGAAGAAAAATATATAACAAATAAAGTCGAAGATGACTTTACAGATGATTTTATTATATATAAACAAGTAAAATACTATAAGTCAAACAAGGATAGTAAAATTAACTATAGACATAAAGAAATATGCATAGGGTACTCTCTAGAAAGCATAAATAATACTCACACAATACCAGAAGATTTTAAAATTTATAAAAAAGAAACTAGATACAAAAAAGGATATGCCTATTCATATTTTATCCTTCAAAGACCAATACCCGAATATCTAGCCAAGAAATATAATTTAGAAAAAATGACTAATAAAAATGAATACTATAAAGATATTAAGAAACAAAAAACCATTAAGGAAGAGACAAAAATAAAGCTAGAAAGAGAAATGACTGCTTACTCTAAAAAAAGGAAAAAAGAAAAGGAGTATAGTAGATAGGAAAGGAAGTTGATAATGAGTAGAAGAAAAAATCCTAAAGCTGTAGTTCAACAAATATTAAAGGCTGAAGGAAAAGACTATAAAGAATGGATTGAAGAAAAACATAATGAATTTATTCAAGAAAGTGTGTTATCAGGTAAATTGCTATTTACAACAGAAGAAGCAATAGAAGAAAAAGCAGAAGAAATAGCAGAAGAAATAGCAGAAAAGAAGATTCAAGAAATTACTGATAATAAAGGGTTTGAAGAAGAAAAAGATTTGAAATATTAATTTAAAAGGAAGGAAGGTGAAATATGTTAAAGAAATTTTATAAAAGAAGAGTAAGCAATATAAAAGAAATTGTAAAAATGGTTATTAGAGTTTTAATGATAGTACTATCATTAAATTTAACAGTAAATATAATAAATATTTTATTTATAGATAAGAATTTAAAAGAATTAATTTCCTTTAACTCATTCCTTCCTAGAAATTTATTAATGGAAAACATTTCATATTTATTAATCATAATTCTAATTATAGCCTTACTTTATTCAACAATTAAACTCTTGTATTTATCAATATTTGAAGGAATCAATATGATTGGAAGCAAGATATTTGGTTTTATAAAGTTAGGATTTAGCAAAATAAAAAAATTAACAAAAGTGAAAGGAGTGTAATTATGCAAAATTTAATATCTACATTAAATCAAATTGTAACAAGTTTAAAAATGCCAGCTGTAATATTATCTAGTATTGCTATTATAATTGGTGCCTATCATTTAATTTTAGGAGGTCAAGAAGGTAAGCAAAAAGCTAAAGGGTGGTTTATTGGTGGTGGTGTAGGTCTAATAATAATATTACTAGCTACTGAAATATCTAACTATATAGCTAGACAAACAGGACAACCATTTTAAAAATAGTACAAAAAAGAGAAGGAACAATTATGTTACCTTCTCTTTTTTATGAAAAAGGTGAGCAAATGTTAAAAAACAGAATAAAACACAAAATTGAAAACGGTGATATAGAAAAAATTAAAATAATATATTTTTCAATTCTAATAATATATCTAATATTTATAACGCTATTAACCAATGGGTTAATCAATTTAATTGAGTATGGGGTAATTACAACATTTAATTCAATCAAAGGAGGCTATATTCCAAGTTTTAAATTATCAAAAATAATTTTTTCAATTAATAGAAATAAGCCTTATTCATATTTATATATAATTACACTAACTCTATTTCTAGGAATTGGTATTAAATATACTTACAAAATAAATAGATCTTACAAATCATTAAATAAAGGACAACATGGGGACTCAAGATTTACAACTATAAAAGAGATTCAAAATCAATATAAAGAAGTACCACAAAAAACAAAAGAGTATCAAGGTGACGGTGGAGTAGTAATAAGTAGATACAAAGATAAGATATATATTGATGATGGACCTGTAAATAATCTAATAATAGGTACTACACGTTCCGGAAAAGGTGAAAACTTTATTTTCCCAACAATTGACGTTTTAAGTAGAGCAGAAAACAAACCTTCAATGGTATTCAATGATCCTAAGGGAGAATTAGTAAGTAGTTCATACGATACTCTTAAAAAAAGAGGATATAATATTGAAATTTTAAACATATTGGAGCCTGAAAGAGGTATGAATTACAATCCTCTACAATTAATAATAGAAGCATATAAAAATGGAGATCAAAAAGAAGCAGTGAGTTTATGTAATACTTTAACGTACAGTATATTTAAATCAGAAGAAAATAATACTAGCGATACCTTCTGGAGTGATGCCTCTATAAGTTTAGTAAATGCTTGTATATTGGCAGTTACAGAAGAATGTATCAAAAATAATGAAGAACATAAAATCACTATGTTTACAGTAGCTAATTTGTTAAATGAAATGAGTGCCCCTGCACAAGATGTAGATATAGATTTTGATGAAAGGTCTTTAAATAAATTAGATAAATATTTTGATACCTTCTCCCCTTCTTCTCCTGCAAGATTGCAATATTCAACCTTTAAATTTACAGAAGGTAAAACTCGGGCAAGTGTATTAGCAACTGCTATGAGCAAATTACAAATATTCACATTTCCAGATATAGCAAAAATGACAAGTAAACATAGCTATGAATTCAAAAATGTAGGATTTAATACACAGAATAGATATAACCTATTATTAAATATAAAAGATACAGAATTAAATAAAGTAATAGATGAAAAGGAAATTAATTTAAAGTATATACCTAGAGATGGAATGTATAGCAAAAAAGAGGATTTAGAAAGGCTAAAAGATTATTTAGAAAGAGAAGAAAATCAAAATTTAAAAATTGAATACAGAATTGACAAGGAAATAATACAACCTTTATTTACAACTGACAATATATCAGCTGAAATGCTAAAAAAGTATAATTGGGATTATATTAAGACTAAAAATATATTAAATGGCTTATATAATAAAGGATTTATAAGTGACCCTAGATATACATCAATTTATTTAAAAGACCATAATAAAGGCCAATTTAAAGATATATTAGAAAAGTTGAAAATGGACAATAAATACAAAGTATGGGTTGAAAAAATATTAAACGATATACCTCAAATATCATATACAGATGATTATAGCGAAAACAGTATAAATCCAATGTTTATTCGTGAAAATACAAATGCTATTGGTTTACACCCAATTTCAAACTTCACAAATAATGGTTTATTATCAGAAGAAGAAAAAATAATAATGAATATAATAACTGAGAGATTTTTAGAGTTTTTAGATAAACCTAGTGAAATACTTACCATAAAAATAACAATTGATAATAGTTTGAAATTTGAGTGTATGAAGGCATTTAAATTAAATGAAAAAGCTTTACCTAAAAATTTATATTTACATTTACTAAATATAGAGGATACTGAAAAAGAAGAAATAGGCAAACAAAAAATATTAGAAGAAAACAAAAAGGCTTTAAAAGAATTATTAGGAGATAGTCAGGTAAAATCAAAACAAAGAACAGTAGAAACAATAGAGGATAATTTAGAAATAGTAGAAAGATATAATAAAAAAACAGATTTAGTAAAGATAAAAAACATATTAGAAGATAGAGAAACTATTAAAGAAAATATCAAAGTAAACAAAGATAATATCACTTATATTATAAACGAAGAATTTAAAAATGCACCTGTGGCTATATTTATGGTAACACCAGACTTTGATAGGTCAAAGCATGTACTGGCTTCAATGTTTACAAGACAGTTGTATTATGTACTGATTAAAGAATCAAATTTAAGTGATAAGCAAAAAACAGATAGAACAGTACATTTTATCCTAGATGAATTTGGCTCCATGCCTAGAATTGAAGCTATGGATAATTTAATAACTGTATGTTTGTCTCGAAATATAAGATTTAGTTTAGTAATACAGAGCTATTCACAGCTCGAAGAAAGATATGGTTCTGCAGGTAACACAATAAAAGAGAACTGTGGCAATACAATATATATATTAACAACAGATTATGAAACAGCTGATGACATATCTAAAAAATGTGGAAATAAAACATTATATGATTATACAAGAACTGGGAAACATTTATCAGTAGATAAAACTGAAAATGAAAGCGTTAAACAAGAAAGGCTAATTCTTCCTGATAATTTAATTAGATTAGAACAAGACAATACAATTATTTTAAGACCAATTAAGAGGACAGATTTAAAAGGAAACAAAATAATTCCATATGCAATATATAACACTGGAGAGTTAGCAATGATACCACGTTGGAAATATCTTTTAGATGATTTTCCACAAGGAATAAATATTAACGAAATAATAAATAAAGCCTATAAAGATAAAGTACAGGTAGATTTAAATGACTTGATATATCTACCAAAATTATAGAAAAGGAGAAAATATGGAAAAAGAAATATTAATAAAATTCTCAAATTATTTATCAACTAAAGATATAGTACCTAATACCCTAAGATCTATAGGGTATGGAGTATTAAAGTTTTTGTATTATATAGCAAATTCTATATTTACAATATTCAAAGAAATATTAGGGGTTAATACGTTTTATAAATCAACAGAAATTAATAAATTATATACTGAATTCAAACCTTTATTAGTAGCTCTATTTTCACTTTCTATTGCTTGTTTAGGGTTTTTGTTAATTACTAATAAGAAGCAAGACAGGTCAAATATAATGATGAATATAATATTGTCAATCATGCTAATAGTCATGCTTCCTAGCATAATGATAAAGCTAGGGGAGATAACAACAGAAAGTATATCTGCATTAAATTCAATGGAAAAATCTAATAATGATGAAAGCCCTGTAGATATAGCCTATAAAGATTTATTTGTAGATGTACAAAAATTAAATGATGAGAATTTTAAAAAATTACCAGGTAAAAATGAACATAATTTAAGTGTGCCAGAACTCAATAATTTAAGCATAAATTCCGTTGTAGAAAATCCTAGTGAACCTTTAAAGTTTAAATTAAATGGGAGTAAACTAGAAGAAATGAAAGAAAATGGTTGGCTAACTATATTTGAGAATGGATATTATCGCTGGCATATAAACTTTGCAAATGGATATGTGTATATGATAACTATGATAGCTGTTTATGGATTAAGTGCAATTAAATTAGCTAGAATAATATTTGAATTAGCAGTAAATAAAATAGTTGGTTTATTAGTAGTTAGTACAGATTTACATTCAGGCCAAAAAACAAAAGCAGTATTTAAGGAAATATTAAAATCATATTTAACAGTAATAGCTATGTATTTAATGTTGATCCTATATGCATATTTTACTTTGTTTTTAAATGGATTAAAATTAAGTCCCTTGGCCAATATGGCATTATTGATTGGATCAGGCTTTGCTGTAATAGATGGAGCTAAAATATTCGAAAGAGTAATAGGTATAGATAGTGGATTAGAGGATTCACATAAAACATTAATGAGTTTATATTATGGTGGAAGAATTGTAAAAGAAGGAGCACAGGCGGCAGGAAATTTAGCAGGTAATGTTATATTTGGTAGTGAAAAAGCAAGGATTGAAAGAAGTGAAGGAAATGAAGCTAAAAATAAAGGGCTGTATGGATTAGCTAAAGGTGAGTATAAAGATAGAGCTAATGATAATTTAACCAATGAAGATAATATGGAAGATATAACAGATTCTAGCACCAATATAGATGATAATTTGGATACAAATTTAGAAACCTCAAATGCAGATTTAACCAATAATTCTGATGAAGTTGATAGTGACTTAAATAATACTAATGTATCTGATAATTTAGAGTCCAGTATTAATGATATTGATACTCCAAACATTACTGATAATTTAAATACAGATATTAGTAATATGGATATGGATAACTCTAATGTAACAGATAATTTAAATACAGGTTTAAATGACAATCCAAACATTACTGATAATTTAAAAATGGTAACACAAGATAATTTAAGTTTAAATTCTAGAAACAATGATAATTTAAATGTAGCACAAGAGAAAGTAGGAGAGTATTTTAATAGTTTATCAGACAACGAAAACTATGATTTCAATAATTCAGAGGTAGATAAGAATATACTTAAAAACACCTATAGTTATAAAGGAAATTCAGACATTAAGGGTAAAGAAATATCAATAGATTTAAATACAGGAGTTGGAAGAGAATATAATATAACTCAAAAAAACAAAAAGTCAAAACCAGATAAAGAATTGATTAATGAATTTAATATGAATGAAAAAGGAGTAGGACGAGATGCATGAAATAACTAAAGATATTGATACAAGATTAAGATATTTAAATATCTATATTTACAAGACATATTGATATTAGGTGGTGGATTTGGATTTTTTCACATAACAAAAAATATAGTGCCTAAAGGTTTTTCTAATTTATATGTAGTGTTAGGTATAGGATTCATCTTTTATCTAATATTAAATTCTCCAGATAATAAAAATAAAAGAATATTCAATTCAGTTATATATGCTTTGGCAAGAGAAAAAGAAACAATAAAAAGCATAGATAGAAAAAATCTAATAAAAGAACATAATGATGAAAAACTAAAAAGTGAAATATTTGAGAACTTATCTAGGAAGGAGAAGAAAAAATATAAGAAAGAGCAAAAGAAAAAGAAAATAGAAAAAACTACCTTAGATTTAATAGATATTCTCTACTTTGATAATAGAGATTACTTAAAACATAAAAAAGGATATATAGAAATATTAGAGATTATACCTCAAGATTTAATGAATCTAAATTATGAAAATACATTAAATTTAATTCAAAAGAATTCATATTTTTATATGTCATATCAACAAGACATAAAAATAATTAGTATGAATTTTCCAGTGAATTTTGAAGAACAGATTCAATATTTTAACACTCTTTTAGAAAATGAAAATAATGAATTTAAAAGTAAGTTTTTAAGGTTAAAAGTGAATGAATTAGAGAGATTACAAGAAACAAGATATAATAAAGAATTTTTTATGTTCTTATTCTCACAAAATGAAGTATCAATAGAGGAAGATGTAAATCAAGTATTAAGAATTTTACCAGGACTAACTAAAAAAATAAGTAGAGAGAAGAAGGAGAAAATACTATTTAAGCTAAATAACATGAATACTAAAATATAAAGGAGTTAAAATATGTTTTTAAAGAAAGGAAAAGAATATAAACAATATCATGATTTAGAATTTATTGAAAAAATACAACCGATGGGAAATATAATTTTTAAAGAAAGTTATATAAAAAAGGGGGAAGGCTATGAAACATGTATACACATATATGACTATCCTGAAAGGGTAGGAGAATTTTGGCTTAAAATAATATCTGATATAGAAGATGTTATAACTACTATAGATATTGGCACTTCTGATAGTGCAGAAATATTAAAGAAAATAAATACATCTTTAGAAGAATATCAAAATAGAATGTATACAGAAAAAAATGCTATAGGGAAAAGACAAAGTGCTATTGAATTTCAAAACATCCAAAGACTCCATGATGAAATATATTCAGGAGAAATAATGAAACAAGTTCATATAAGAATTTATGTAGCTAGAAAAACATTAGAAGAATTAGCAAAAGATGTGAAAACCATAGTGTTATACTTAGAAGGCCATGGCTTTAAAGGTGCAATATATTTAAATGAATTAGAAGACGATTATAGATCCTTATTTAATCCTATAACAGTACAAGCAGATGATTTTATTACTAAAAGAAGTGGAAAAGATATTAAATCTTCTACTTTGGGAGCAGGATACAACTATCATTACTCAAACCTAGATGATCCTAAAGGAACATATTATGGGACAAGTTTTACAGCAGGTAATGTAGTATTAGACATTTTTCACAAAGACCAAAAGAGACAGTTTTATAATGGTATTATCTTAGGAAAAATGGGTAGTGGCAAATCTACATTACTTAAAAAAATTGTATTAACAGAATTAAGCAAAGGCAATAAAGTAAGAGTCTTTGATGCTTCTGGTGAATTTAATCAACTAGCAGTAGCTTTTAATGGAAAATTCATGTCATTAGATGGAACTGATGGACTTATAAATCCATTACAAATATATAAGACATCTTTTGAAGAACATTTATCTAAAGAAGAAAATGATAAGCTTTCATATCAAAAACATCTAAGTAAATTAGATGTTTTTTTTACTTATCTATCCCCTGCATTAAACGATGAAGATAGAAACGAACTATTAAAGCTTTTAAATTCATTTTATGAAGAAAAAGGACTAGTTAAATACAATGGTATTGAAAAAGAATATCTTGGTATAACGGATAAAGAAATAGAAGAATATCCAATTATGGAAGAATTGCTACTATATGTACAACAAACCTTTGATAATACTGAATTAACGTCTTTAAGGGCAAATAGACTAGACAAGATACTTCTTACATTAGAAAGTATAGTAAATTCATATGGAACATTATTTAATGGATATTCGAGTATTAATATTCAAAATGAGGACTTAGTTATATTTAACATTAAATCCTTAAACGCTTTAAAGCCAGAAGTCTTTAATTCAGTGGCATTTAATGTATTGAATATTTTATGGGAAGAAATGATAATGAATGTATCATTCGGTAAAGGTGCTTCCATTATAGATGAAAATCAACAAAAATATTTAGTACTAGTTGATGAAGCACATAGATTAATAAATTCAAAATCAGATGAAAATACAATTAAATTTTTTACTGATTTTCAAAGAGAGGCTAGAAAATATTTAGGTGGTATATATTTTTCAACACACTTACTAGAGGATTTTGTAAAAAATAGTTCAGATTCAACTACAATGAATGAAATATTTCAGCTATCACAATATAAATTTATTTTTACACAGGATCATAGTAGTAAATCTAAATTTAAAGAAGTATTCAATGAACAATTAACAAGTTCCGAAATAGATAGAATACCTAATTTTAAAACCGGGGAATGTCTATTAAGTATATCAGGGTATAGAAATATAGCTTTTAAAGTAAGCTTAGGTTTCGAAGAGGAAATGAAATTATTAACTACAGGTGGTTTATAATATGGAAACAAGTATTGCTCAAGACAATAAAGGATTAAAAAGTATATATAATATTTCAAAAAAGGTATTGTTATTGATAATATCAAATTTATTAATATTATCAATAATATTTGCAATTGCTATAGCAATATCAATTGCAACTGAAATAAAATTAAGTTTAGATAAAAGTTCATATGAAAGTGGATTGTATGATATAGATGGAGGTTTCGATTTAATTCCTGAACATGTCATGGCATATAGTCCTTTAGTAGAAAAGTATATGGTAATACATGATGTACCTATACAATATCTACCTTTTTTATTAGCACAAATTTCACAAGAAAGCTATGGGAAAGGACCGGACATTTTTCAGGCCAGTGAAAGTAAATACAATGGGAAAGTAGGATTAATAAAATCAGAAGAAGAGAGTATTGAACATGCTATCTTTCGGTGGAGACAAATAATTGATAAAATTGAAAGTAAAAATTTAGAAGTTACTATCCCATTAATTTTACAAACATATAATTTTGGAGATGGATATTTAAATTATGTAGAAAAAAATGGAGGTGCATATTCAAAAGAGACAGCAATAACTTTTTCTAAAATACAAAGTAAAAAGCTAGGTTGGAAATCATATGGAGATACTAAATATGTAGAACATGTTTTAAGGTATGTATCAGATACAGGAGATACAAACTTTAATCCTATAGGTTCTGATAAATTTAATCAACTATTTGCTAAAGCAAAAACATTTTTAGGGACTCCTTATGTTTATGGCGGAAATGGATATTCAGGAATAGACTGTTCTGCTTTTACTCAGCATAGTTATAAGACAATAGGTGTAAACTTACCTAGAACAGCCCAAAGTCAGTATGATCTTGTCACTAAAAATGGAACTGAAACAATTAAAAAAATGAAAGATTTACAGCCAGGAGATTTAGTATTTTTTACAAGGACATATAATGCAGGCAGATATATTACCCATGTTGGAATATATGTAGGAAATGGGAAAATGATTCATGCAGGAGATCCTGTATCATATACAAACTTAAATAGTAACTATTGGAAAAGTCATTTTGTAGCAGGAGGCAGAATAAATTGAGAGAAAAAATATCAATAATAATAATTATGTTAATGTTAATAGTAGCTAATATCTATATATTTTTCATAGTCAAGGATAAAAAAACAATGATAAAAAACATGAATTTTGAAGATGAAGACAAATTAGTAAATATAGAAATACCTAATGAAGAACCTAAGATTAAAAAATCTAAAAAACCAAAGGAAAAGATAAACATTAAGAATAGTAAAGATTTAGCTGAAAACATTAACAATTTTGAAGTAGTAACTGTAGGGTACAACAAAGAATTAGAAGATTTCATAAAAGAGTATCTTCACGCAGTTTATGACTATGATACTCTTTTACAAGATAATAATTTAGAAAAATATTATTCAAAAGAGAAACTAAAAACTTTTCAAAAGTATACTGAAAAAGATTCCAAGTATGATGAAAAGAGCAAATTAGCAAAATATAATTGTTTTATTTATACAATAGATGAAAAAAATTTTATAGTAGAAGCTATTATCTCTAGAGAAGCTACACAAATTGCCTATAACGAAGTTAAAACACCTATTGATACAGGAACCTTATACAAGCATACTTTTAGAGTTATAAAGGCAAACAATGGGTTTAAAATTGATAGTGAAGAAATAAGAACAATAGATAATTTAATGCAATGAAAGGAAGTGATAAAAATGAATTATAAAAAAACTATTCCAATACTCTTTATATTAAATATAATGATATTAGTTTTACTTTTGTCCTACAACAATACATTAAACAAAAAATATTTAGAGAAAACTTCTTCAATTGAACTTTCAAATACAGATATAAATACTAAAATAAAAAAACCAGAAGAAACAGAAAAAAATAAGTTAGAAACAAATAAAGAAGAATTAAAAGAAACAGGAGAAAATAAAGACAAAAATGGAAAGCCAATATATATAAACGAAGATAAAAATATAATATTAGTTAATCCAGATGAACTAACCCATGTTAAATATAGTGAAGATAAAGATATAAATTATGATGAATATAAAAAAATAACAACAGGAATATATGGATTATTCAATTACAATTCAGATAAAGAACTTGCAAATAATATAAAAGAAAATTTAGATGAAAGAATGGTAGGAATGTTCTTACCAGGATATGAATACGAATATGAAGATACATATGAAGAAAATAAAAATAATAATAGAAAAGTAAATGGAATGAGAATGTTTATTGAGCCAGGATTAGCTAGTAATTACAAAACTACAACATATGTAAATGATAATGAAGATTTAATATATTTAAAAGCAAATTTTAAAGTATATAATGAAAAAATTTCATTAGGTGAGCCATTAATATTTGGTAAAATAGGTGAAAAATATGATTGATTTATTTAGTGAAAATAAAAGTAAAAAATATACTATACCATTTTTTATATTTACTGTATTTTTGTTTTCAATAACCATATTAGGATTTACTTTACCTGAAAAGACAAATTATAATACTGTGTATGAAGGTGAAAGTTATTATGTAGATACCAATTCACTTATGGTCCATAGTATAAATAAAACTAATGATTATCTATATTTAGAAATAATAGACGAAAACTGGTTAAATAATATAAAAGGTTATAAATTTGAAACTAAAACAAAAGAAAAGATAGATTATAAAATTGTTCCAGAAATTAAAATAAATTACAAAGGTTATTATTTAATAAAAATACCACTAAAAAATAAATATACTAGTTTGAAATTTACAACTATAAAAGAAAACATAAATGAAGATTTTAATAATGAGGCAGTAATTTATTTTAATGAACATGAAATAAAAATAAATAAAAATTATCAAGAACTAGATGAAAAAGAATATATCATTGACTATTTAAGTTTATTAATTGCTAATACTCAAAGAGAAATAGAAGAAAGAAATAAGGAGATAGAAAAGAATAATACTGTAATAAAAAATAATAAAGAAGAAATAAAAATAATAAAAGAGCAAATAGAATTTCAAACTAAAGAAGAATCTGAAGAAAGTGGAAGCGTTATTGCAAATAAAGAAACTCTAATTAAACAGCAAGAAGATTTTATTTTAAATATAGAAGATGATATTATTTCTCTTAAAAATAAAATAATAAAATTAGAAAGTGAAATACATTATATAAAAACAGGGAAAAAAATTGAACCAAAATTATTAAGAACAAGAAAAGAAATAGAAGCAGAAAATAAAAATATAGAAGAAAATTCTGAAAAAAAGGAAATTGAAAAAGAAGTAGGTCCAGAAGAATTAAGAAAAAAAGATAAAACTACAAATAAAAAATCTGAGGAAAAGTCAAAGACTAATTTAAATAATGATTCAACTAAATCCTCCACACAAAAAAATACAAATAAAAAATCTTCAACTAAAAAGCAAAATAAAAAACAAAATAAGAAACAAACTCCACCAAAAAACACTAATAGTTCTAAAACTAAAACCAAAAGCAATACAAATACTTCACCAAAAAAATCTAATAAACCAACAAAAAAAAATAATAATTCAAATAATAGTAGTGTAGATTTTGAATTTACACCATAAAAGATAGTAGGATAATATCCTAAAAGCTATGAAAAGGTAGGATATTATCCTATTTTTTTATACTTACCCATAAATCAGTAGGATATTATCTTATTTCATTTGAATTTTTATATAATGGAAACCCCTTGGCACTGCCAAGGTATAACCTTGTGTTATATAGGTTTCCTTTATCCTGTTTTTCCTAGGTTCTCTAATAGTAGTGTCTTTTAAACTAGTATTGGAGAACCTTCCTATAAAAAGACCCTAAAATATAGCTAATATAATTCATCATTTTAAATTTTAAAAAGGAGTTTTTAAAATGAAACAAAATATTTTATTAACTGATCTAGATAAAATTATAATATTTGAACTAGATAAAGAAGCAAAAGATAAATCGATTTCAAGAAATGAATTAATAAGACAAATATTAAGTTCACATATTAAATATCCAGAACTACAAGAATTAGAAAATAATTATATAGACATAATTAACAAATGTTTAATTGTGATAGAAAGAAATTCAAACTTAATTGATACCATAATGAAGGGAGTAAATGAAAATGAATAAGAAAAAAATAAAAAAATCAATAACATTATCTGTTGATACAATAAAATATATTGAAGATAACTTTGATACAACAATTTTTTCATTAGCAGTAGAGAATATTATTGATGAACATAAAAAATTTACAGAAATTAATAATACTTTATCTGAAAAAAATTATAAACAGTATGAAGAATTGAAACTTAATCAACAAATTATTTTGGATATGTTAAATTCATTTTCTTTAGAAAAAGAATTAAATATACAATTTTATGGTAATAAAAATGAAAATCCATCAAGTAATTATTTGGAAAGTTTTAAATATCAAAATGAAATTAGGGAAAAAGAACTAACAAAAATGAGAAATAAAAGACTAAAGGAGTAGAACCTTTATGAAATCAGGAATAAATATTTTACAGCAATTTGAATTTCCAAAGGGAAGAAACTTCATAGAATATTTGGGATATATAAATAATAAGGAAAAGCAACAAAGCAATCATCAAGAATATAAATTTGAAAACTATAATAATTATATGTACGATGATAGAAAAACTAATTCCTTGTTTAGTAATATAAATAATAAATTAACTCAAGAAGATATTAAAATTATAAAAAAAGAATTTAATAAAGCTCAAGAAAATAATTCTTTCATGTGGAAAACTGTAATAAGTTTTGATAATGAATATTTAAGAGAAAATAATGTTTTAAATGGAAATGTATTAAATGAAGAACTTTTAAAAAATACTGCAAGAAATGCAATGAATAAAATGTTAGTAAAAGAAGGAATACATGATTATATTTATTCAGGAGCTATTCATTCTAATACAGAGAATATTCATATTCATTTAGCTGTAGTAGAAAAAGGTACTCCTACAAGGAAGCCCTTTAATGAAAAAGGAGAAAAGGTAAATAAAGAAGGAAGATTTAAAATATCTACATTTGAATTAGGCAAATCTACTGTAAATAAAAATTTAAATAAGGATTATGAACATATGAAAGAGATAGATAGAATAATTAGAAATGTGATATTAGAAAAAGAAATACAATATCCTAATAACTTTTCTAAAAAAGAACAAAAATTAGTTACTGAGCTTTTAAATGAACTTCCAGCAAATAAAAATATGTGGCAGTATAATAATAAAAAAATTAAACATTTGCAACCGAAAATAAAAGAATTAAGTAAATTATATTTAGAAAACAGTTTTAAAAAAGAATTAGAAGAATTAAATCTAGTTTTAGATAAACAGCAAGAACTATACTCTAAAACCTATGGAAAAGGAAAAGAAGCTAAAAATAATTACAAAAAAAATAAAATTAATGATATGTATTCAAGGGTAGGTAATAAGATTTTAAATGAGTTAAAGAGCATAGAAAATGAACCTATATCTAAAGACAAAATAAAAATTAATATAAATCAAAGCAATATTAAAAAGCTTCATATTAATTATAAATTAAATTCATCTATAAGAAATTTAAATAGAAATATAAAGGAATTATTAAATAATGAAAAATATAAGAATCAATTAGAATATGAGAAGTTAGAAAGGCAAATAGAAATGCAAAATAAAGGCTATGAATATGAAGTGTAAAGGGGTAATTATATGAAGTTAATAATAGCAGAAAAGCCAAGCTTAGGAATGAATATAGCTAGTGCTTTAAATATTACAAAAAGAAATAATGGTTATCTAGAAAATAATAAATATATTGTTACTTGGGCATATGGACATTTATTTTCTTTATATAATGTTAATGATTATATAGGGGAAAATAAAAAATGGCACGAAGTACCATTACCTTATATTCCAAAAGAATATAGATTCAAATTAAAAAAGGATAAGGGGATAAAAGAACAATATAATATTATAAAAAAATTAATAAATGACAATAGAGTAACTGAAATAATAAATTGTGGTGATGCAGACAGAGAAGGTCAAGTTATAATAGACCTTATTATTAATGAAGTAAATACCAATAAACCAGTAAAAAGATTATGGCTTCCCGAACAAACAGAAGATACTATAAGAGATGAAATGAATAATCTTAAAGATAATTCTTACTACAATAATTATTTGCAAGAAGGATTAACTAGAACATATATTGACTGGGTACTAGGAATTAATTTAACTAGATATATTACATTAAAAGCAGATACATTATTGCCTGTAGGTAGAGTTTTAATTCCAATAGTAAAATATATTAATGATAGAGATTTAGAAATTCAAAACTTTAAAAAAGAAAAGTACTATATTTTAGAAAGTAAAAGCTTAATAGAAAATAAAGAGGTTCTACTATCTATTAAAGATAAAAAATATAATTTAAATGAAATAAATCAGGCTAATAGATATGCAGATGAATTAAACAGAGAAAAAGCAATTGTAAAAGATATTGAAGAAAAAGAAATAATAAAACAACCTGGTAAATTATTTAGTTTATCAAAATTGCAAAGTGAACTTTCTAAAAAATATAAAATTGATTTTGCCACTTCATTAAAATATATACAAAATCTCTATGAAAAAGGATATATAACTTACCCAAGAACCAATACAGAATATTTAGCTGAAAATGAAAAAGATAAGGTGAAAAAGTTAATTGAAATATTTCAAGATGAACATAATATAGAATTTAAAGACACTAAAAAGATATTTGATGATACAAAAATAGAAAGTCATAGTGCAATTATAGTAACTACAAAAAAACCAAAGAATTTAGAAAAAACAGAAAAACTAATTTATAGTGTCATCTTAAATCGCTTTTTAAGCAACTTTTTAATAGATAAGAGTGTTATAGGTCAAGTAAATGTAAAAGTTGCTGTAAAGGGCGAATTATTTGCTTTAAAAGGAGAAACGCTAAAAAGTGAAGGATTTTATAAATATGAACCTAAAAACTTCAAAAATGAACTACCAAACTTAAGAATAGGACAAACTTTTGATGTTAATTTTAAACCTGGAGAAAAAGAAACTAGCCCACCTAAAAAAGTAACAGAAGAAGAACTGAGTAACTATTTAAAAAACCCATTTAGAAAAGAAATTAATTCTAATGAA
>Ga0079226_10001637_pt1 | contig 17195 bp, 16 predicted proteins | sample Poulit2014_FD_76345 | JGI IMG/M metagenome (GOLD analysis project Ga0079226, IMG submission 76345) | Agricultural soil microbial communities from Georgia to study Nitrogen management - Poultry litter 2014 | ecosystem: Environmental > Terrestrial > Soil > Agricultural land | place: USA: Georgia...
TACTCTTCCAAATATAGAAAAAGTAGATATTTTCAAAAATAATATAGAAAAAGCAAAAAAAGTATTGTAAACGGTTACACCCTTTTACCGTAAGTACTGTTTTGTGTGTAAAACGGTCGTTAAATAGTCTCACTTGAATATACGTTTTTGCCCATGCAAAAACACCTCCGCTCCAGTACTTGGTTCTTATTGTACCATTTCGAAGGTGTTTTATATTGTCTCAAATAATTAGGTTAGTCTAACTTACATAGTTTTGTAAATTGCGTTTTTATATTAATTTTATTAAGAGCGACTCATAAGACTATAGTTATTTAGAAGGTCTACTTTAAATCAATCATTAAAAAATCTTGCCAATTATCTATTAGACCTAAGTGGTTTTCATGTAAATTATCAGAAGAATCGATCTTATCATGAATATCTCGCATAAAGTCATTCCATTCTTTCTGTGTATCACTGTCTATTAAGGATAATAAATTTTTAATAGCTAATAAGTGGGCAAATACAGTAGCATTATTATGGTTAGATGAAAATAGGATATGCTCGAGTGTCATCGTTGGATCAGAATTTGAATAGACAGATTGAAGTGTTAGAAGAATTTGGGGCAGAAAAGGTTTTTAGAGAAAAGAAATCTGGTGCGACCGTAAATGAGCGAAGTGTCTTTAAAGAAGTATTAGAATTTGTGCGTTCGGGAGATCAACTCATTGTAGAATCCATCGATCGGTTAGGAAGAAACTACGATGAAGTGATAGATACAGTGAATTTCTTAAAGCAGCAGGATGTTCAATTAATCATTACAAGCTTGCCTATCATGAGCGAGGCGATTGGTAACCCTTTGTTGGATAAGTTTATTAAAGACCTAATCATCCAAATACTGGCCATGATTGCAGAGCAGGAGCGCTCGGAATCTAAGCGTAGACAAGCCCAAGGTATTAAATTGGCAAAAGGTAAAGGAATATATAAAGGCCGGCCGACACTATACTCTCCGGATGCAAAAGATCCTCAAAAACGACTCGTGTATCATCGTGTCGTTTCTCAATTGAACGAAGGCATTGCGATCTCTAAAATTGCGAAAGAGGTTGGCATCACACGGCAAACGATCTATAGAATAAAAAAAGAATTAAACTAGTTTCTACTATTATATATGTATTTCTAGAAAGCGCCTTATGGTAAAATGATAAAAGTCATCTAGTTCACTTCCTTGCTGATAGCATGGAAGGAGGTGACATCATGTTAGCAACGATACTTGAGATATTAGTCGTACCAATTATTGTGGGTATGACAGTCGCATTATTCACTTATTGGTTGAATGATCGCGATCAATAACTAGGTGACGCCAATACACCATAAAGAACCCCTAACCTACGCCTATAGGTTAGGGGTTCGGTGCTTCATGTTTAGCACGATACTTGAATAATTAAATTATACCATCTGGAAACACGGTTGTAAAATCTATAAGATTACCTCTACAGCATGGAATTATTTGATGATGTTTTGAAAGAAATGAATGAGATACTGTAAATAAGATGATAGCGCAAATCATCCTCCATTATGTTATGACTGACACCGTATTAAATTATTCTTTCCCGTCATTATCTAAGGTTAGTAATGGATTGCCAATCTGAATATTTCCTTCCTCTGCCGTGGTGATTGCCTCATATTGGTCATAGTTTGTGATGACTACTGGGGTAATTATTTCATATCCACTTTTTTCAATCCCCTCAATGTCAAACTCAATGAGCAGTTGTCCTTTTTCTATTTTATCTCCTTGAGAAACATAAGGCTTGAAAAATTCTCCATCTAATTGAACTGTGTCCATACCAATATGAAACAATAGTTCTGCCCCATGTTTTGTTTCGATACCAATCGCGTGATTGGTGCCGAATAAAGCAGAAACCGTCCCTGATACAGGGGAGATCAACTTGCCTTCTGCAGGTTTGATGGCCACACCTTTGCCTAAAGCACCAGATGCAAAAGCAGAATCGGAAATGTCAGCCAATTTTTGCAACTCACCATTTAAAGGACTTTCAATAACTTCATTTTTCACGTTTCTTTCAATGATATCTTCTTCTGGTGGTGCTGGTTGGTTCGGCACGTCCTTCCCCTTTTTTTCCTTCTTATTAATACCACCGAAGAAGTAAGTTAATAAGAAAGCTAAAGCTGTTGCCACGATAGCCGCGACAATAGCGCCCATGAATGCTGTGTCAAAACCCTCTTCCGGATTAATCATCATTGGGATTTTGAATATGCCCAGACCTCCAAATACATAAGCCACTGTTCCGAATAACCCTAGTATGGCGCCGCCAACCGATGACGAAATAAGTGTGAAAACAAAGGGTCTCTTAAGTGGTAATGCAATACCATATAAACCGGGTTCGGTCACACCAAATACTGAAGATATAAATGCTGGGGGACTCAGTGTTTTCGTGTTTTCATTTTTTGTTTTTATCCAGACTGCTAGAAGTGCACCCGCTAAAGCAAATGAATGTGCAAAATTTAATACTAAAATGGGATCGATACCTGCAACTGCCAAGTTATTGATTCCAATTGGAACAATCCCCCAATGCAGTCCGAACATGACAAACACCAACCATAGTCCCCCAAAGAGTGCCCCTGCAATAACAGGACTTAATTCATAGGACCAAACAGCGACTTGACCCAGAAACTGTCCTGCCCAAGTTGCAATCGGCCCAATTATAATAAAAGTTAATGGAATTATAATAATAAATGTCAATAACGGCACTAAGAACATTTTCACAACATTTGGAACGATCTTTCTTAAAGTGTTTTCCAGTTTTGCTGCAAAAAATGTAGAAATAATTACTGGAATAACCGACATTGAATAGGTCATCAGAATCACCGGTATACCTAGGAATTCGATATATATAGGGGATTCAAAAAGGGTCCCTGAAAATAATGTGTATAATGGTTCTTCGTTCTCCGGTATTAATTCAAGTGGTGGATAAACTAACGCCAATCCAATAATCATGCCTACGAGCGGGGTGCCACCGAACTTTTTCATAGCCGTATACCCTAAAAGCACTGGTAAGAAATAAAACAGTGCATCTCCGGCAGCATCTAAAATTTGATAAGTTCCACTTGCTTCATCAAGCCATCCAAATGCAACAAACATCGCGTTGGTCCCTTTTATGACGCCGGACGCTGCTAGTAAACCAAGGATTGGAGCGAAAATACCGGAAATCATGTCAATAAAACGATCAAATAGGCTGCCTTTATCTCCACCATCCCCATCCTCTGCATCTACCTGTTTTTCTACATCAAAACCACCTTCAGCAACAATCTCTTTATAAACATCCGGCACATGGTTACCAATCACAACCTGATACTGTCCGCTAGCTTGCCGAATCGTAACAATGCCATCCATATTTTCCAAGACTTCTGTGTGTGCCTTTCCTTCATCCTTTAATTTAAATCGCAAACGGGTCACGCAATGCCAAACACTAATTACATTCTCTTTGCCACCGACATTCTCTATAATGTCTTTAGCCAGTTGTTCATACTTCACTTCAGACCCTCCCATTTTAATAAAAAAACCTGAAAGTTTGAGCGCTTGGCCCAATTTTTACTTGCCAAGTGCTCAAACTTTCAGGTTATGCCCAATCAGGTAACATTCCCGTCTATTTTAAACCGCTTTCATTTCTGTTTGTTAGGCGCTGAATATGCAATGTTAAATACAACATCTCATCCTTTGAAAGATGCCAATCATAGTGCTTTTCAATATAGGTAGAGATACGTTTGGTACAACGATAGGCCTTATAATAATTTTTTTGAATCTGTTCATATAGAAAATTATCATAACTGTTTTCTATCTTTTCTTGCCGAACGTAACGCATTGCAAAAAAGCGCAGGTGTGTTAGAAAACGGTCATAATTGATTGAGTCTTCATCCAAATCCATTTGAAAATAATATTTAACGATGTTCAATATGTCATTGACCATGTTCGTCATTTTGACAGTTTCGGCCATACTTTCGCCAGACAGTTGACTATTCACCAAATGCAGTGCAATCGAAGCTGCCTCATCTTCTGGGAGTTCAATGTCGAGTGTTTCATTTATCATCTCAAGTGCTTCCAAGGCAATGTTAAATTCCTCCCGATAATACTTCCGGATTTCCCATAACAAAGGATTTTTTAAATCCAACCCTTTCCCGTGCCTCTCAACAGCAAAACTTAAATGATCGAGCAAAGCAACATACAGGTAGTCATCTAACTTATGAGGGAGTTTATCCTTGGCTAAGGCAATAATATTATAAGACAATTCCAAATAGATTTCTGGAATGCCCTTTAATAGCTCGGCAATCTGACTGGAGATGCCTTTGTTTTCCAAAATAAATGTTTTCTCGATTTTTGACGGGTCAATAGAACACCCCTCTTTCTTTTGGAATACCAAACCTTTCCCCATCACAACAATTTCCTGATTCATTTCATTGTGTGATATCGCCACGTTATTATTTAATATTTTATCGATTTTCATTGTCATTCACACCTGACTTGTGTATCGATATTTTGTAAGAATGGAGGGGAGAGATAGAGCAGTCACCTTCTCCCCGCCATTCAACTTATTATTTTCGCTTATCCAAAATTAGTGATTTCAAAACTGTGGTAAATAATTTTTATGCGCATCTAACATTTCATCAAGAATGTCTTTTGCGATCGTATCAGATGGGACAAGTGGATTGATTGTCATGGCCAATAAAGCTGTTTGATAATCACCAGTCACGGCGGCTTCCGCTGCTGTTCTTTCAAATGATTTGATTTGCTGCACCAGTCCTCTGGTTGCAACTGGCATATCACCAATGGCAATTGGCTTAGGGCCTTCTTTTGTAATGACACAGTTGATTTCAATCGCTGAGTCATCCGGAATACTTGCAATTGCCCCGTTGTTCACCGTGTTGACCGGCTGAATATCTTTACGGTCGTTATGAATGGAATCAATCAAGTTACAAGCTGCCTCACTGTAGTAGGCGCCGCCTCTTTCCTCGAGTTGAGGCGGCTTGGTTGTTAAGTTTTCATCTTTATAAAGTTCAAACAAATCTTTTTCCAATTGTTGAACAACTTCGGCCCGCGATCCTTTTGATTCTGCAGCTTTCTTTTCCTCTTCGAGCATCTCATCTGTTTTATAATAATATCGATGGTAAGGGCAAGGGATTGCCTGAAGTGCTCGAATAAATTCTGGTTCCCATTTCAAATCGGCAATATTCTTCATTGTGCCACTTGAATAATCACCAGAAGTTTGCTTTTCAATATAGCGTTCTGTATATAATTCTCCATCAAGATACACATTTAAACCGTACACCATATGATTCAATCCGGCAAAATCTATATGAACTCTATCAGGCTCTACATCTAAAATATCTGCAACACCCATCTGCATTCCGATGGGGACATTGCATAGACCGATCACCTTTTTCAAATTACTATGACGTAGAACAGCTTCGGTAACCATGCCTGCTGGGTTCGTAAAGTTGATTAACCATGCGTTCGGACATAATTCTTCCATATCTTTAACAATATCTAAAATGACCGGAATCGTTCGCAGACCCTTAAATAAACCGCCGGGCCCGTTGGTTTCTTGTCCAATAACGTTATATTTCAAAGGAATCCGTTCATCTTTTGAACGCGCTTCCAAATGGCCGACACGTAACTGCGTTGTGACAAAATCTGCATCTTCTAATGCTTCACGACGGTTTGTTGTAAGATGAACATTGATTGGCAGCCCGGCTTCTTTAATCATTCGTTTCGCCAGACCACCGGCAATATTAAGCTTTTCTTCGCCCTCCGAAATATCAACTAACCAAATGTCACTGATTGGCAGATTATCATATCTCTTGATAAAGCCTTCGATTAATTCAGGTGTATAACTTGATCCACCACCAATGGTAACAACTTTAATGCCTTTACTCATTATTAACGACCTCCTATTTTTTAACAAAAAAACCTGAATTGACTGAAGATACACATACGAATGTGGCACTTCAAGTCAATTCAGGTTATGCCCAATGCAGGTTACATTCCTAAAAATTCAGATTTTTTTATAAATGTAATGTAGCATAATTATAATGTTACGTCAAAAAATGCAAATAATCTGTTAACCTCTCGAGTCTAAGTGTCAACCTCATTTCAGACACTCAAAAAATTTTTAAATCAGTCTTATTGAATTGTCTGGTTGAAGTTTTCCCATCATGAGCGAGGCGATTGGCAACCCTCTACTGGATACATTGAAGACTTAATCATCCAGATAATGGCCATGATTGCAGAACAGGAAGGTTCGGCGTCAAAGCGTAGACAAGCTCAGGGCATTAAATTGGCAAAACATAAAGGCGTCTATAAAGGACCGCCAACACTATACTCTCCAAAGGCGAAAGATCCTCAAAAGCGACTCGTATATCACCGTGTCGTCTCTCAGTTGAATGATGGGATGGCGATCTCTCAAATTGCAAAAGAGGTTGGTATCACACGGCAAACGATATATAGAATAAAGAATGAACTGAACTAGTTTCCTCTATTATATAGAGAGATTCTATCAGCAAATAATACTGGATTGGACTTGTGATTTATCCGCATATCAATGGCTCACACAAGTCTACTTTGGCAAACGCATCATTACGACCAGCAGAAACGAATGGACGGATGCAGAGATCATCGCAGCTTACCAAGGTCAACATCATGTGGAACAAGTATTCAAGCATTTGAAGCACCCCTTTCATCATGCGGTCACGCCGCAGTTCCACTGGACAGATCAAAAAATCAAAGTGCATACCTTTATCTGTCTGATCGGTCTCTTGCTTTCACAGTTATTGTGGCAGCAGGCAAAAGCAGCCGGTTATCGTATGAACGTGGAAACATTACTGGATCGATTGAAGTTCGTTTAGTTTTGTTACAATAAACGGTTGTTATTTATACTTAATTTTTAAATAATAAAGCGCCTTAATCATAGTATAGATATATCATAATTTAGATTTTCACTTCATTTTATGTTATAATACATGTATAAGTAGCCTAAGTTTACGGATCTTTCCAAAACCGATTTAAATGCAGGGGCTTTGCCCTAAGTTTCCGGACCTTTCCAAAACCGACTTAATTCAGGGCTACTTATTGCTTTTTAATATCATACTTAAATTATATGCTACCTGTTATAAGGTAGCTTTTTCTATAACAGGGGAATCGATGATGAATTTTTATAAAATAAAAAAGGAATATCTTGATCATTTGAGACAATATGATAAAAAAGTTCCTCAAAACGTTGAGAATGGCAAAGAAAAATTATATACAGGGATTGTCATGAGTACAGAGAATTATAATTATTTCGTGCCGCTATCATCCTTCAACCGTCCGCAACAAACTAACTTTGTTTTGCAACAAAATAATAAACGACGGTTAGGGTCATTACGATTATCATTCATGATACCAATTGAGAAAAACGATACTTCTGTTTTAGAAAAAGTAGACCTGGATGATGTCGATGATTTTAAGTATCGCCGCCTACTTGAACAGGAACTGAAATTGTGTAGACAGAACCAGAAACAGATCATGCATCGTGCCAAAAAAGTGTATGATATGGGGAATAATTCAGAACATCCTCGATTTAAAGATTGTGTTCAATTTCAAAAATTAGAACAAAAGGCTTCTGAATATCAATATGATCGTACAAAAGCACAAATGAAAAAGAAAAGAAAACAACATGATATGGAACTGTAAGAATGTTAAATAACATATTTACATAAATAAAGAGCCTATATTTTACTATAGGCTCTTTTTATTGGATTTATTGATGCTGACAGGACGATTCTAAGGTAGATTAAAATTTTTAGATGCATGATTACCCACTATAAGCCTCTGTGAGCCTGTATATTTTATAGAAATTCATGTACTTCCAAACCGGACTTATTTTTTGATTTGTCTATCTTTTGTTCCTCCTGCTCCTGCGTATGATATTCATATTTGGCAATCTTCTTGGCAATGCGTTTTGATGATACATTATTACCGTTTGTATCACCTGTAGATAATTCATCCATTGCTTTTTCATACTTTTTATCGTAACCGATTTTTTCAAAGTATTCATCTTTGTCTAAAACAACGGGCTGATAAGTCATTTTCGTATCATGATCCTGAATGTTCGTTAAAATGTCATTGAAATCTTTTACATCTTTCCATGATTCTAAACTTTTTGGACTACCGATTTGTTCAAAGTTTTGATGTCTTGGGGATGCGACATGGTTTTTAACAGTAATGCCGCTTTCTTTATGTTCGAGTTTATTGTTGATGTGTTCCAACGTGAAAGTTTCGCCTGCTTCATCACTATCGACAGCAAACACTACATTTTTAGGCGGCATTTTTGTTTCTTCATATATCTGTCCGACCGCATTATAATACGTCTGTGGTTTCAATCCGGCCATCGAGACCATACGTGCGTTGGGTGGATTGTACATGCTTGTGTAACTCAATAAATCGATCGATGATTCAAATACATACAGATTCTCCGGTTTACCATTTGTAATCGTGAAGCCCTGCTTTTCATCAGAATTTTTCACGACCTGTTTAAAACGCTTTTCAGGATTTGTACCCTGTTTATCCATGCCAACAACTTCTTTATTTTTCGCCCATAAAAAGACCACATTATCATTATGATCCTGTTGAATGAGTTTTTTATCAATCAGCGTATCGACTAAGTCTTCATTGATTCCTCTTTTATTGACTAAATAATCTTTTGCTTTTGAAGTATCTTCTGATAACTCTTTCGGTTTAAAAACGAAAGGTTCTTTTTCCTTATCCACGTTAACCTCCTTCGTTTTATATTCATCACTTAAAGTCAGCTCTTTTATCGCATTTCTGAAGTTATAATTGTGTACACTTTTAAGATAATTGATTGGGTTACCCTTTAAATCTTTTGAGTTCCAAAAGAAAGAATTGTTTTGCTTATCAATCACAAAGCTGTCGTGTTCGGCCAGTTTCGCGTACTTGTCTGAAACATGTAAAACAACATCCCCCTGCTTTTCAATAACATCTACTATATCAGCATTTTGTGCCTGTAAAACCAATTCCTTCGGTACAGCTTTCCGTTCTTTAAACAATTGCCTGATTTCTTCTTGTGTATACTCTTTCATGTTATCTACCCCTTTTTTAGATAAAAAAGAGAAAGCGGTCACCTCCCACTTTCTCTATGACTACCATTTTTAGAAAATTTTAAAACTTAAATTGTGTTTTAAACTCGTCATTCAACTCAACATGTGTATCAAACTGATTGCCTTTCTTTGATTTAAACCCTTTGACTTTGTTTTGGGTTTTACGATGTGTAATCAGTTCTTTGACATGTGTTTGATTCAACTTGCTACCAGCCATACTTTCAAAAATGATGAAATCACAATTTGTGTTTTTACATGCATAAAAATGTGTGCCTTTTTTACTTTTCATCTTTTCAACTCTCGCATTTTGACACTTCGGACATTGTGCGATGCCTTTATTGTCGCTGACCCCTTTGATATAATGCGTTACATTGTTTTGTTTGAGTTCATCATCAATCACACTGATCTGATGATTCAGGTACTTTCCGATGTTTGCGATAAAGGTGTTAAAATCCATTTTTGAATTGGATATATTCTTCAAGGCTTTTTCCCACTTGGCCGTCATTTCTGCAGAAGACAATAACGTGCCGCTCACTGCATTACATAATAATATCCCTTTTTGCGTGATTTCGACTTTATTTTTGGCAACTTTAATATAATTATGACTTTGCAATTTTTCTATTACATCGGCTCTTGTGGCTTCTGTGCCGATACCCTCTACATCTTTTAAGATGTCTGTATCGTCCTGATCCTCCAAGTGCTTGCCGCACGTTTTCATCAGATTAATGAGTTGCCCTTCAGTATATAAATTCGGTGGCTTTGTAACGCCTTCATGCATTTTAGGTTTGGCCGATACTGTATCATCTTCAAACAATTCCGGTAATGTTTCTTCTACAGCTTGATTATTTTTAGGGTCGCTTTTAAATAATGTCTTCCATCCGAGTGCAAGATCAATTTTACCTTTTGAATGAAACTCATAATCTTTGATATTCGTAATCACTTCAGTCGTTTCATACTCATAGTCAGGTAGAAACATCGAGAGTGTTGTATTATAAATCTCTCTGAAAATATTTGTTTCTTTATCATTTAAACCTTGCACATCTGATTTTTTCACATTCTTCGTTAATACAATCGCATAATGTTCTTGCACCTTTGAGCCGTCTACAAATCGTTTTCTCGGCTCTGTATACTCGATTTTTGGTTGTACATCATATATTTGCAAGTAATGATCCAAATTTTCTTTTAAATACTTAAACTCCTGCTCTGTGATGAATTGAGAATCTGTTCTCGGATAAGTGACTAATTTCTTTTCATACAGTCCCTGCATCGTCTTTAAAGTATCTTTTGGACTATATTTCCACTTCTTGTTTGCTGTTGTTTGTAATGTACTTAATGAATGTAATTTTGGTGCGGCCTGTTTCTTTTTTTGCTTATCGATTCCGGTCACACGCCCACTGCTTTCATCCTGAATGTGTTCTAATTTTTCTAAAACGACTGTTTTATTGGTATCTCTTAGTTTCATTTTCCCCTGATATGTTATATCTGACTTTTCAAACATTGCATGAATTTCATAGAAATTTTCCGGCTTGAAATCTTCTATTTCTTTATGCCGCTTGTATATCATATAAAGTGTTGGTGTCTGTACTCGACCGATGCCGAATACTTCCCGTTCCAATCCAAGATTTTGTAATTTCATGGAGTATAACGGACTTAAATTCATCCCGATCAGGTAATCTGATACCATTCTTGCTTTCGCTTCCTGAAACATCAGTAAATCCTTTGAATTGTCCAAAAGGTTATTAAATCCCTTGCGGACTTCATCGACCTCTAAAGAGTTGATCCATAACCGTTTGATTTCCTTGTCACGAATGCCTGCATGTTGCAGTATTAGATTAAAAATATTTGAACCTTCTCTGTCAACATCACATCCGTTGACGACTAAATCTGCTTTTTGAAGCAAGCTCTTGACGGCGTTAAAGTGCGTACCTTTTTTATCGGCTACCTTGTACTCAAATTTTTTCGGCAGGTACGGGAGATTGTTTAAATCCCATGTGTTCACTTCTGCACTGGTTTCCTGCGGTAACTTTAATTCAACCAAATGACCGATGCCCCATGTGATGATTGCACCGTTCTTAAAGGTGTCGCAAGCGTGCAATTCGATGTATGTTTTCGTCCGATTTTTTACATTAAACGCTTCTGCATATGCCTTGGCTTGAGATGGTTTTTCAGCAATGATGACAACTGACATTCAATTCCTCCCTTAAATGTATCTTGTATTTATATTTTCTAACAGCATCAATTCATTTGTATAAATGCCGACTGTATCGACAAACCAACTAATATCAATAATTTCATTGTTTTTGCGTTTTAGTTGATTGCCACTGATCTTCAACCGATGATATTCCGTCCGTTCAGTATCTTCGTCCTTTTCGATATATAACAATTCTTTATCCTCTTCGTAATCATCTAATTTTTCTCCAACTAAAAAATCAATATAAGTGATGTAATCATCCAATACATTGAGTAATTCGCCGATTCGATTGCCATATCTTTCTTCGAGTGTATGCATGATTTCGTCGAGTATTTCTAACGGTGTCATTTTAATTCGCATGTGAAAGATGTCAGCTTCCAAATCATGCAGATCATTATTTATTATTCTTTGAATATGATGATTAACTTCGACATAAAGCCACTCACCATTCATGTGTGATTTAATACCAATATGGCGATCTTTATAAGAGTGGTAATGAAATATATAATCTGTAATTAACATTGTGCGCTTATCTACTTTAATCAAAGGCTCGTTTAATCTGTCGTTTTCAAAAACTGTGATTTTATTATCTTCAATTAATCTATCGAGTTCTTTCATTGTTATCCCCCTTATAGTTCGATGTCATTATTTTTAGTTTTTTTTTTGCGACTGTCCGAACCCCTTGTCAGACTGAATGTGCGCATTCACTTTTTGTTCAATATGTTTTGACTGTTCAACACCATTTTTCCGATCCATCACATACTTCATGTATTCATCAACAGTCAAATCCATCTTTTGTATATCGACCGATTTATACTGATTGATAGCCGCTTTTTCTTCAGGTGTTTTGTAGATATTCATTGCTTGATTATCATTGAATTGTACATCGAGAACATCCGCATCTTTCACCATCGTGAATTCCTGCAGGCGTTCATCTTTAAGATTGTTATAGTCAAAAGACATATCCTCGATTTTTATGCCTTTGATATTCTCTGGCGATTGTTCATAATCATTATCTAATACTTTATCTTCCCCGTTCATCTCTAAATTTTTTAAAAATACTTCGGTGTTATGTTTATCTATGTCACTTAGAAATCCACTGCCATACGGATTTCTTTCTAAATGTTCTGTTGCTGTATCATAGGTTCTTAAATCTTCTTTTTTTTCAACATAATCATCGGGGGTGAAACGTATCATGTGAGCATAAGCTACTTCAGTATAAGCATCCACTGGATCGATATCTTTTTCGAGATTGAATCGTTGCAACGCTTCATCATTTCCACTAATCACTAAATTTAAATCGGATTTAAATTTTGAATGTAAATCAATTTGTTGAAAGCTGTATTCTCTTTGTATTTCTCCATAAGACATATTATATTTATCTATAATATCAATGGCTTTATCCTTTTCTATAACACCATTATGATAGTTTTGATAATGTTCCTTATATTTTTCAGGATACTGATCTAATTCTGACTCGTTTTTTGGCTCTCTGATTTTTACATCAGCGTTATAATCAGCGACCACTTCTTTTTTCAAAAAGTCCTCGTCTAGTTTTTCAATTTCTTCAATTGCAGTATCTACATCCTTTGTAATATCCGGAAAATCAACTTTCATGGCTTCTAAAGTGTCCATACCATCAGCATATTCGTAAATCAGAAATTTATGTTTTTCAAAAAGAGCATCATATTCGGAATATGACTTCCTATACATTTCTTCGTGCGTATCGTCGTTGATATATCCCTGCGCATCTACAGAAGAACTTGGATGTTCACTCCAGTTTGTATTATCCGCTGTTATTCCTTCTTCACTTGCTTTCAAATCTTCTATAGCTTCATTATTTAATACATCTAATCTATAACCCAACATTGTCTGACTAATCCCATGAGATTCCATCTTTTGTGTCACCGTATTTTTAACGTTCTCAATATCTGTTTTATCTACATTCCATTCTAATGCCATAATCATGACCCCCTTTTAAATTTCAAATCCCATTTGTTGATTTTTTTCTTTGCGTTTTTGCTGTTGTTTCCCGTTCGTTTCTATAAATTCATCGATATGTTTTGACTGTTCAACACCATTTTTCCGATCCATCGCATACTGCATGTATTCATCAACGGTCAAATCCATTTTTTGTACATCGACCGATTTATACTGATTGATGGACGCTTTTTCTTCAGGTGTGTTGTAGATATTCATTGCTTGATTATCATTGAATTGTACATCGAGAACATCTGCATCTTTCACCATCGTAAAGTCCTGCAGCTGTTCATCTTTGAGGTGATTATAATTAAAAGTCATATCACCAATCTGCAACATTGAAATTTCTTTCTTATTACTTTTTTCAATATCAGATTCATATTCTTTTTCGATGCCGCTAATCATATTTCTTGATGCCTTACTCACTCTTTCAATAACTTTAATCTTTTCTTTATCCTCCATATCGCTTAAATTATTCGTCCATTGCGCCATATATCCGATGGCTTTTTCCGAAGTGTCTAAGTTAAAATGTTTGTTTGTGACATAGGCTGTCATTTCTGCTTCCAGTTCTTTTGTCGGCCGATCCAATTGACTGGATTTGTGTAATTGACCATGTGCAATCTCATGATTCAGTGTACTTAAATATTCACCATCACTTAAATGTGGCCGCATATAAACGCTGTGTGTAGCCGGTGCATACATCCCCTTTGCTTTGCCGAGACGATTCGTGTCAGCTTCATCATGTAATTGATACCCTTCTTTTTCTGCAAAACTTTTTATCGCATCTTTCAATTTTGGGTATTTTTCATTCATCTTATTTTCATCAAATTGATACGGGCGATTCGGAAACATTTTCGGATAATCTTCAGGTTTGGCATCTGTCTGTCCGATGTCATAGACTTCAGCAAACCTGTAATAAGCGAGTTTTCTTTTCACCTTATATTCACCTGAATCTATTTTCTCCTGCTGATCTTTATTCGGCCGATCTAATGGAATCCATTTTTTATCATCATCAATTGTATACTTCTTGAAAACAGGGGCTAAAACTTTTAAGGGTTTTTCATTTTCATGCACATTGAAGCCCATTTCTTCAAATTGTTTTTTTCCAGCGACCCCTTCTGCACCACTATATTGTCTGTTTAATAACATTTGATTTCTTGGTGAGTAATCATACATTTTAGACATGAAATCCAAATATTCTATAAAATCTTTTGGATTTTTTGTGTGTTCCGTAATTTCGTCCATCGCTTCATTAATGGTTTCTTTCATTTCAGCCTGTTTCTTTTTTGCATATTCTTTTTTACTTAATCGTTTTGCCATTTAAAATCCTCCTTTGAATATAAAAAAAGAGAACATCTTTTAAAAAGACATTCTCTATTATTCAACGATTGTTTTACTTTCTAAATCAATTTCAAATGCAACTGCTTCATTTACTGGAATATCTTTTAAAACATCATTTGTAATGTTCACGACGATGTTTTTCTGTTCTAACGGAGAGTATACAGTCATTAGATTTTTCTGCGCATTCACATCTACTAGTACGCAAATATCTATATTCTTTTCTTTACTCATTATCAATTCCCCCTATTTATAATTCATTTTCATATTGCTGTCTTGATTTTTCCTGTTCAATGGATTGTTCCAAACGTTTATTATCCATTTCCAATCTCTGATCTTTGTATCTACTATTGAAACCTCGTTCAATCATGAATTGTGTTCGACGATTTAATACTGGATTGTGTATCACCCGTCTTTTCTGTAAACCCTGTTGATTCATCTTTTGTTTCTCATATTGCTGATTCTTGTAAAATTCATTTTGCTTAAATCGTTTTGATAATGCATCTTCTTCCTTCAAATGTTTGAGCAATGCATTACCCATCCGCTGATCGAGTTCATCAAGTTTGTTTGTTTTTGTATTTTTATAACGGTCATATTCTTTTGTACCTTCGCCATATAACTGCTTATTTAATAAACTTTCTTCATCTAATATGTCATGATATGATTTGTACTTTTTAGGATGATTCTTTTTGATGTAACTATTCGTATATTCATCTATCATCGGCTGAATGTGTTTGATTTCTTGTCGGTTATATTGCCATTTATTCTTATTTTCCGGCAGTAAATCTTTAATTTTCTCCAACTGTTCTTTCTCTTTCTTACTCATATTTTGTAAAAAATCTGTTTCCACCAACTGATCTCGTTGATTTGACATGATATCTAAGCGTTGATTGCGATCTATGATATTATTGATAAATTTACTTTTCATATTATCGACTGTCTTTTCACTACGAAACCCTTTTTGAATCCCCTCTGAATCCCTTTGAATGTTTTCATCCATATTTACTGATGCCACATGAATATGAATATTATCTGTATTCCGATGTATCGCACCCGTCCAAACAAGGTTATCGATATCACCATCTTTTTTAAATTGTTTCATCGATTCTCTAACTGAACTGATTAATGTTTTTGAATCTAATTCTTTTGATTTTGAGTTATATAGGCCTTGTGATTTCAAAAATTCATTATCAAAAGAATAGACATCTTGCCATAATATCCGATTATCATTTCTCGCTTCGTCAAATATTTTTGCGATATTATTCGTTTGATTATTTTCTAATTTATCGTAAACATCATTGAATCCATAAGCCCCTTTTTTTCTATCATTCATATAATCAATGTACTTAGAAAAAAACTTCGGTGTTTTTTCTGATTCATTTAATGCTTCCTTACGATTAATATAATCAATATACGATGAATAAGATTTCCGTGATTTTGAACTCGGTGTAATAAATTGCGCTTTCAATACAATCGCTGGCTTCATTCTTCACCTGCTCTCTTTAAACATTCAACCAGTCATCATCATGTGATGAATTGATACCTGTGGTTTGTATTTTTTCTTTTTGATTTACTTCCGGTGACACTTCTTGCTTTGCTGTGTTTTGTATTCGCTTTTCACTATCTTTTTCTCTGATTAACTTTGTAACTTCTTTCTTTGCCGATTTAAAATATTCACTATCAAACGTATCTCGATTAATAATTGCTTTCGGATGCTGATTGACTTCAAAATCTGAAGTGAGAAATAAATTATTGATACTCACGCCATGATCGATATGATTCATTTTATTATTTAAACGTTTCAATTCATTTTCTATCGCATTCATCTTTTGATATGTTTGAAACTCTATCGATTCATCTTCAATCATTTCAGATAATAAATATTGATTAATGGCATTTATCAATACTTCTTTTTCAGTTTTTAATCTTTTCGCTTGCTGTATGGTTTTTATTCTATTGACCATTTCTTCATCAAAATCATATCGCTTTGAAACCATTTATACCTCTCCTTTCTAATCTACAATATGATTATCTTCGTTGATTGTGATTTCTTCTTTAGTGAGCAAATCAATGAAGAAACCTCGAAACCTTTTGTTTTCTTCAATGAGTTGATTGTATGATTCAGTATTCGCATCTAAAGAGATTTGTGTATTCCTTAATGCGATTTCAAACTTTGATAATGATGTAGAAAGGATTCTATCTTCCACATAATTTTCTAAAACTTCTCTCACAAGTGCACTGAAATTCATATCTCGTTCTTTTGCGATAGCTTTTAATTGAACTATGATTTGTTCATCGATTTCTTTTACATTCATTTGTGCCATAGGCAAACTCCTTTTAAAAATCTTTGGAATTGGATGTACAATTATGTGTACATTAGATATTTTATACTGAAATTAAAGGATTTTGATGTACATTTATGTGTACATTGACGTTTAAATGGTCTATAAAAATATATTGTCGGCACTGCCGACATATCAAGGGTTTTGAGGTTTTATAGATTGAAAATCTATAAAAACCTCCTTATGCTCTTACGAACTTTACTAAA
>Ga0079226_10001638_pt1 | contig 17187 bp, 13 predicted proteins | sample Poulit2014_FD_76345 | JGI IMG/M metagenome (GOLD analysis project Ga0079226, IMG submission 76345) | Agricultural soil microbial communities from Georgia to study Nitrogen management - Poultry litter 2014 | ecosystem: Environmental > Terrestrial > Soil > Agricultural land | place: USA: Georgia...
GCGCTGAAAAGGTTAGCTGGTTACTTGGGGCGGCGAGGTTACTCGGGATCTCTTGCGATGCGCGTCATCCGAGATGCTCTCGATGAGCGTCGCGATGGGGTAATTTAGATGTAGAGCGATGAACGTCCGCCTTGGTATGCGGATAGCGCGGACGAAAGGTGGAGGTGGCAATGAGTGAGTCTTTGGTCATTGTCGCTCTGCTTCTAGCATGTTTAATTGCCCTACTCTTGATTATTATCGCGCGTCGCGAAGCGGCGGCAGTAAGGCGACAAGCGGCAGCTGAGGCTGCATCGCTGCGCGAAGATGTGCAACGGCAACTATCTGAAATTCAATCTCGTTCCGAGCAGTTGGATGATCGACAGGAACGGATTGCTGTTGAGCGCCAAGAGCTAAAGGAGCGCTACACAGCCGCTGAAGAGGAATTACATTCGGATCGAAGAACGTTCGAAGGCCAACGCAAGGAGTTTGAAGAACGACGAACGCACGAACTAGCCCGCATCGCTGAACTGTCGGTATCAGAAGCGCGAGAAGAACTTAATAAGCGCCTCACCGACGACTTGAAGTTGGAACATCGCACTCTTGTGAGGCAGGCGGAAACTCGCGCTAAGGCGGATTCTGAGGAACGTGCCCGCCGTATAATAACGACGGCGGTGCAACGTCTCGCGGTTCCTACGAGTTCTCAATCCATAGTCTCACTGATCGAATTGCCTTCCGAAGAGATGAAGGGACGGATTATCGGTAAAGAGGGGCGTAATATTCGCACTTTTGAAACGATGACGGGTGTCAATGTCGTTATTGACGAGACTCCAACTTCAGTGATGCTTTCATGCTTCGACCCGCTGCGTCGCGAAATTGCTCGCGACGCGCTCCAGGCCTTGGTTGATGATGGGCGAATCCATCCTGAACGAATTGAAAGCGCCGTGGAAGAGGCGCAGGAACGGGTCGCTCGCCGGGATGTCGATGCCGGGTTGCGCGCCGCCGATGAAGTCGGAGTTCTCGGCTTGCACGATGATCTCGTAGCCACTTTGGGTGGTTTGCGTCTGCGCACTAGTTTTGGGCAAAACGTCCTGGCCCATTCGACTGAGAGTTCTCATCTGGCAGCGATGATTGCGACCGACTTGGGGCTTGATGTGGATCTAGCTCGGCGCGCCGCATTCTTACACGATGTTGGAAAGGCGGTCAGCCACGAAACCGAAGGAACGCACGCTCTGATTGGTGCTGATATGGCTCGCCGCTGTGGTGAGAACCACGCCGTCGTCAATGCCATTGCCGCGCATCACGACGAAGTTCCTGCGGAGACTTTAGAAGCAGTGGTTGTCCAGATCGCTGATGCTCTTTCAGCGGCGCGTCCAGGTGCTCGTCGTGATGAACTTGATCAGTATGTCGAGCGAGTGGATCGCTTAGAAAAATTGGCCGAAAAAGCGCAGGGAGTTGAACGCGCTTTTGCCATGAACGCTGGGCGTGAAGTTCGTATTGCGGTCAAGCCGCATGAGGTCACGGATGAAGATGCCCGTAAGATGGCTGATGACCTGGCTAAACGCATTGAATCTGAGATGACTTATCCTGGCGAGGTCAAGGTCGTTGTTATTCGTGAAATGAGGGCCACGGCTACGGCTTCCTAGAAGCGCCGTCGTAGGCTATAGGACGTTATGTCTTCTACCACTGTGTCCCAGCCCCGCACCTATCATGTGCGTACGTTCGGCTGCCAAATGAATGTGCACGATTCGGAGCGACTCGCCGGCATGTTGGAAACTGCCGGACTCTCCCGCGCCTCTGATGAAGCTGTTGCTTCGGGGGAAGTAGATGTTGTTGTTCTGAACACCTGCGCGGTGCGCGAGAATGCCGACAATAAATTATACGGCAATTTGGGGCAGTTAGCGCAAAATAAGCGTGAACGGCCGGGTATGCAGATTGCTGTCGGGGGTTGCTTAGCGCAAAAGGACCGCGCCGCGATTGTTGAGAAAGCCCCCTGGGTCGACGTTGTGTTTGGGACCCACAATCTGGGTTCTCTTCCGGTCCTATTGGAAAGAGCAAGACACAACGATGAAGCTCAAGTTGAAATACTGGAAGCGTTAGAAACCTTCCCGTCCACGCTTCCTACCAAGCGCGAAGCCGCGTATTCGGGTTGGGTCTCCATCTCGGTGGGCTGTAACAATACCTGCACGTTTTGTATCGTTCCGCACCTGCGCGGAAAGGAACGTGACCGTCGTCCTGGTGAGATTCTGGCTGAAGTTGAAGCGCTCGTCGACGACGGGGCCTTGGAAGTCACGTTGTTGGGACAAAACGTTAACAGTTATGGCGTGGGCTTTGGGGATCGTGGAGCATTCGCCAAACTTCTTCGCGCGTGCGGGGAGATCGAGGGGCTGGAAAGAGTTCGATTTACAAGCCCACATCCAGCAGCTTTCACCGATGATGTCATTGACGCCATGGCCGAGACTGAAAATGTGATGCCGTCCTTGCATATGCCGCTGCAGTCCGGGTCAGACGCGGTTTTGCGTGCTATGCGTCGCTCGTACCGATCAAAGAAATATTTGGGCATTTTGGAACGGGTGCGAGAAAAGATGCCGAACGCGGCGATTACCACGGACATCATTGTGGGGTTCCCGGGGGAAACTGAGGAAGATTTCCAGCAGACCCTGGAAGTTGTGGAGGCCTCGCGTTTTGCGGCTGCCTATACCTTCCAATATTCCCAGCGCCCGGGGACGCCTGCGGCAACCATGCCGAATCAGGTCCCTAAAGAGGTTGTGCAAGAGCGCTATGAGCGACTCGTTGCTTTACAAAATGCGATCGCCGAAGAAGAGAATAAGAAGTTAATCGGCAGCGAAGTCGAAGTCCTCGTAGCCCACGGTGAAGGGCGTAAAGATGAGCAGACCATGCGCATCTCGGGGCGAGCTCGGGATAACCGTTTAGTGCACCTGGCTTTGCCGATGGGCGCTTTATCCACGCCGCCGCTTTTAGATTCTGACACCCGAAATTCACTCACTCCTCGGCCAGGTGACATGGTCAAGGCGACGGTGACGCACGCTGCTCCTTATCATCTGGTTGCTGACTCCGCTCTAACAACCGGTGATTTCCAGCTCCGTCGTACGCGTGCTGGTGACGCGTGGGCAACTAGGGAACGCGCGAAGTTAGCGGGAGAGAATCCGCAACCAACAGCGCCTGGTTCCGTGAGTTTGGGGATACCTACAGTGCGCCAGAAATAGGAGGTGGGATGGACGTCGTTTTTGTCCCTGATTCGGAGTTGATGCTCCCTGGGAGGGGCGGAGCGGCTGATCCACTGTCTGTCGTGCGCGCGGCTGCAATCAGTGAACTGACTGATGTTCTGCATAGGGTCGATATTCGATCAGTTTTAGTTCTCTACTGTGCATCAGGCCCTTTCAATACGCCGCTCCCGGGAAAAGAGGTTGCCGAAGGGTTACTTGCAGCAACTGGTTTCACGGGCGATGTGGTGTTTCAGGATTGCCGATGGGGTTTGGACGCCAGCACTTCCTTTCCCAGTTCGGAAATAGCATGCGACATTGCTCACAACGATCAGGAACACTCGGCTGTCATCTTGCTGGGTACGGGCAGCGCAGCCCGAGAAGCCGACGCTCCCATCCTGCACCGGCCTGAAGCGTTAGAACTAGATGACGCAATTCAGCAGGCTCTGCAAAATGGGGCTTCGGGAAAGTTTCCAGCGATGGTTACCGATCTGCCGCGTGAAGTCGGTGCGACGCTCGTCCCCACGATGGTAAAGCTCGACTCATTGGGGGTGTCGAAAGTGCGGGTGCGCAAAGCGTTGACGTTTGATGCTTTAGGCGTGCGTTATTTCGTAGGGTCGTGGCGCTGTGATGTTGTGGCGCAATGGTAGAGAACATTCTGTTGGCTGACCTCCCAGTCGTCGCGATCGTGGGACAGACGGCTACGGGCAAGTCTGACCTGGCAGTGGAACTTGCCAAACTGGTTCCTGCAGAAGTGATTAACGCTGACGCTATGCAGTTTTACCGCGGAATGGATATTGGGACAGCGAAGGTATCTCAAGATGTCCGCGAGGGAATTCCACATCACCTTCTGGACATTTTGGATGTAACCCAGGAAGCATCGGTGGCTGTTTATCAAAAACAGGTGCGTGCGGTAATTGACGACGTTCGCGCCCGAGAAAAACTGCCGATACTCGTGGGCGGTTCAGGACTTTATGTTCGTGCGGCGTTAGAAGACATTGATTTTCCTCCCACCGACCCGGAAGTCAGAGAGAAATACCGCCTACGCGCTGAAAGAGAGGGGCTTGAAGTCCTTCGGGAGGAACTGCGCGTAAAAGATCCTCAGGCCGCGTCTTCGATCGAAGCAAATAATGATCGCCGAATTATTCGAGCGTTGGAGGTTATCGAACTCACGGGAAAGCCCTTTACCGCTTCGATGCCAAAGCCCACGTATGTATATCCCACCCGGCAGTTCAGTCTCGACGTGGAACAAGACGTTCTCGATGAGCGAGTGGCCAAGCGCGTGCAACAGATGTGGAATGACGGACTGGTCGAAGAGACGAGTCATCTTTTGTCTGAAGGTTTGGAGCGGGGCGTGACCGCTTCACGAGCAGTGGGATACGCACAAACAATACGCTATCTTGCCGGTGAGTTAAGTGATGGTGAAGCGCGCGACGAAATCGCGTTAGCGACTCGGCAGTTAGCTCGCCGCCAACGCAGGTGGTTCGCTCGTGACAAACGGATTGAAAAACTACCGGGAGACGATCGCGCGCAGGCTATGGCAGTACTGCTTTCCGCGTTGAGGCTTTAAGATTCGGATGGTTTTGACGGCTCGTCCTTATGTTGGACGCTTAACACTCTGAAACCTTTGGCGCTTCCTGTTCGCTCAACTTGCCAGTTCTTACTCAGCCAGTTGTGTAGCGAGTCGGCCCCCAGGTGACGTTGAATGACCAACAGTGCGGCGGCGTCCTTACGAAGGCGGGGCAACCAGGTATCGAGCATGTCGTGGAGCGCTTGTTTTCCGATGCGCACCGGCGGGTTGGACCACATGGCAGAAAATGACAGGTGCGGAGGCACTTCCTCGGGTGTACAGACATGAATATTATTGACGCCTGCTCGTTTGGCGTTCCGTTCCACCAGGTCTAATGCCCGCCGATTCACATCCACCGCCCACACCGTTGCCTGCGGCGATTGCAAAGCCATCGTTAACGCAATAGGCCCCCAGCCAGAGCCCAGATCCACTAAGTCGCCTGTAGGCGGCGCTGGTGGAACCTTCCGCAATAAAACACGCGTTCCCGTGTCTATATGGCCGGGTGAAAAGATGCCCAGCGCACTAACTAACTGCAATTCACGACCAGCCAGCGTTACATCCATGGGTCGTAATTCATCGCTACTGGCGGGGTTCGCTGTGAAGTAATGATCAGGTTGCGGAAGATCTTGAGGATCTAAAGCGTTGTTGTCCACAGGAGACAGCCTACTTGGCAGTCTTAAAAATAAGTCGCTTGCGCAAAAGAAACCTGGCACAGTAAAAGCAACTAGTCCACCCATCTTCGTCCTGAGAAGATGAGAAAGAGATGAATGACTGAAAACCAATCCTTAGAAGAAGAGCGTCGGGCCCGCGAAGTGGTGGACCGAGTCCTCGCGCGAGCCGGAACCGCATTGGACGCCGGAGAAGGCAGCTACACCGAATATGACGGCGACCAACTTGATCGTGAAGAACGTAACGCCCTTCGCCGAGTATCAGGGCTATCCACTGAGCAAGAAGATATTCACGAAGTTGAATATCGCCAACTGCGTTTAGAGCGCGTAATTCTGGTCGGGCTGTGGGGACAGCATTCATATCAAGAGGCAGAGATATCCCTACGGGAACTCGCGGCATTGGCCGATACGGCGGGATCAACTGTCTTAGACGGAGTTTTACAAAGAAGGAGCGCCCCTGACCCGGCAACTTACCTCGGCTCAGGCAAGGCAAGAGAAGTGCGCGAACTGGCGCGCCAATACTACGTTGACACCATCATTGTTGATGAGGAACTTAGTGCTACTCAGCGCAGGGGACTGGAAGATATTGTTGATGCCAAAGTTATTGACCGCACCACGCTAATTCTGGATATCTTCGCCCAGCACGCGTCGTCTAAAGAGGGCAAAGCTCAAGTTGAACTTGCCCAGTTGGAATATCTCTTACCGCGACTGCGAGGTTGGGGCGAGTCGATGTCTCGGCAAGCTGGTGGCCGGGTGGCTGCCGGAGCAGGGATTGGCTCGCGCGGACCGGGTGAAACGAAGATCGAGCTCGATCGCCGACGCATTCGTGATCGTGCCGCGAAACTCAGACGAGAGATCGCGGCGATGCAGCCGGCCCGAGAGACGAAACGGGCTTCGCGCCGCCGCCACGACGTGCCATCTGTTGCAATTATGGGCTACACCAACGCCGGTAAGTCCAGTATTCTCAACCGCCTCACTGGCGCGGGCGTGCTGGTAGAAAATCAGTTGTTCGCGACCCTGGATCCAACAGTGCGGCGCAGTGAAACTCCCGATGGGCGTTTATTCACTCTTACTGACACCGTCGGTTTTGTGCGTCGTTTACCACACCAACTCGTAGAGGCCTTCCGCTCTTCTTTGGAAGAAGTCGCCGACGCAGACGTTATTTTGCACGTTGTGGACGCCTCACATCCCGACCCGAAGGGGCAAATAGCTGCCGTGCGGGATGTGGTCGCTGACTTAAGCGATCAAAAAATTCCCGAGTTAATCGTGCTCAACAAAGTCGACATCACTGACGCTACTGATTTAGCGGAAATCACTAATGCTGAACCGGAGGCGCTCGCGGTTTCTGCTGCTACGGGCGCCGGTTTTGATGCTTTGGTGGACGCGATCGCATTAGCGCTACCGCGCCCAGATGTGGATGTTGACCTTATCGTTCCCTACGATCGCGGAGATCTTCTTCATCGGGCTCATGAACACGGTGAGGTGCAAGAAATTGAACATCTGGAACAGGGGACCCATTTAGTGGCCTTGGTCGATGGGCAACTGGCTGATGAGTTGGAGCGAGCCGCTGAGTCGTAGACACGGACCGCGAAGTTGAAAACCACGCCAGCGTCGTTCCACTATTCACATCGCGAGTAATAGGGTGTGCAGGTGGCCACCTCAGATTCCGACCTGTCTCCTTCCGCTTCACACGTCCAAGGGCTGCTTACTCACGTAGTCGATGAGTTAGGCGGCGTACATCGCGTTGGCCAGAACAATATGGCCGCGGAAGTGATCGATGCTATGGATAATGGCCGGCATCTTTTGGTGCAGGCGGGTACCGGTACCGGGAAATCTTTGGGGTACCTCGTCCCAGCGATGGCTCACGCGGTGAGCGCGGGAAAACGCGTTATTGTTTCCACAGCCACGCTGGCTTTACAGAGGCAGTTGGTCAATAGGGACATCCCGCTGGTGGCTACGTCTTTGGAACGTGAACTTCCACGCCCGGCGCAGGTCGTTCTACTTAAAGGCCGACAAAACTATGTGTGTAAGAACAAACTACACGGCGGTTTTCCGGCAGAGACAGAGACGCTTTTTGACGTGGTTGATCCGCAGGCCGGTGAAGACCACGAGGAGCAGGGCGCTAGTTCGCTCGGTCAAGAGGTTGTCCGGCTTCGTAAATGGGCAGAAGAAACAGACACTGGTGATCGGGACGACTTAATTCCGGGCGTGAGTGATCGTGCTTGGCGCCAAGTCTCGGTCACGGCGTTGGAATGTTTGGGTGCTTCGCGCTGCCCCATGGCGCAAGAGTGTTTTAGTGAGCAGGCGCGACGTGATTCTCATGAGGCAGACGTCGTGGTGACCAACCACGCGATGCTTGCTTTATCGATGACTCCAGCGCAGTCAGTACTACCGGAGCATGACGTGGTGATTGTTGATGAAGCGCACGAACTGACTCAGCGAGTAACTTCGGCGATTACTGGTGAGTTATCCGCTCCGGCGGTGTCGTCTGCGGCGCGCTCTGCGCGACGGAATGCTGGTTTAACCACCGCTTCGTTAGACGACGCCGGCACTGCTTTGGAAAAGGCCCTGCAGCAAGTTGAACCCAGCTGGTTCCGCGATGGGCTGCCTGAAGAATTGTTGGGGGCTGTTGATCAGGTTGACCTTGCGGCTCGCGACCTGCTCTCAGCTCTGCGTGCTGATAGGACCGGTGGTTCAAAAGGCTCTTCAGACCAAGCTGATGGGCACAAGCAGGTTGCGTACGCCGCGGTGGAAGCGATTGCAGAAATTGCACAGCGGTTGCTATCCGCCGATCAGCATGACGTGGTGTGGACGACGGGGCCCTCGGCTTGGTCGGATCGAGTGCCGACGGTGCACATTGCACCTTTAAGCGTGGCGGGCATGCTGAACGAAACTTTATTAGAAAAAGAGACCGCGATCTTTACCTCGGCGACTTTGAAGTTGGGTGGAGACTTTGATGTCGCCGCCCGGGGGTTTGGCCTATTTCAAGCCGAAGGTGAGGCATGGCGCGGCGTTGATGTTGGCTCTCCCTTTGAGTATGGGCGTCAAGGGATTTTGTATGTGGCCTCTCACCTTCCGCGGCCGAGTGCCGATAGAGCCGCAGTCCATGCGGAACTTCGTGAAATAATTACCGCTTCCCGCGGCGGAGTTTTGGGCCTGTTTTCTTCACGTCGGGCAGCTGAAGACGCTGCTGATACACTGCGCGAACTCGTTGATGTTCCGATTTTGTGTCAGGGCGATGATTCTCTTCCCTCACTGGTACGGGAGTTTTCAGAAGACTTTGAAACCTGTTTATTCGGGACGATTTCTCTGTGGCAAGGCGTGGACGTTCCCGGGCAAAATGCTCGCGTCGTAACAATCGATCGACTTCCTTTTCCCCGACCTGATGACCCCATCTCACAGGCGCGTTCAGCAGCTGTTGAAGCTTCGGGTGGTAATGGGTTTATGGCCGTTTCTGTGCATCATGCAGCGTTGTTATTGGCTCAAGGTGCTGGTCGATTGATTAGGACAAGTAAAGACCAGGGCGTCGTTGCGGTATTAGATTCGAGATTGGTTAAATCTGGGTACGGCAAGTTCCTGACACAGTCTTTACCTCCTTTATGGCGCACCACGAATCAAAAGGTTACTCTTTCAGCTTTGGAACGGCTTGCATCATCCAAAAATCAGGGATGATCTAGCGTAGACAGCCCCAGCGCTGAACGAACTTAGGTGGAAATGACTATGAAACTCGTTACCGGATCCGATGCATCGTCCCTAGGCGGTCGACCCAACAAACTAGCAATTGTGGGCGCAGGGAGTGTTGGTGCGACTTTGGCGTATTCCTCGCTCATGCGGGGCGCAGCGCGCACGGTAGCGCTCTACGATATCAACACCAATAAGGTACGTGCTGAGGCCTTGGATTTAGGCCACGGTCTGCAGTTTATGCCAGCTGCGCAAATCATCGGTGCGGATGACATTGAGGTGTGTCGAGATGCCGATATCGTGGCAATTACCGCGGGAGCGAAACAAAAGCCGGGACAGTCACGGATGGAACTGGCTGGTGCCACCATCGAACTGACGAAACGATTAATGCCACAACTTCTCGAAGTCGCTCCTGACGCAATCTATTTACTCGTGACCAACCCCGTTGACGTGGTTACTTATGTGGCGTTGGAGGTTTCCGGGCTGCCGGCCAACCGAGTCTTTGGCTCGGGGACCGTTTTGGATTCGTCTCGTCTCAGGTACCTAGTCGCGCAGCAGTTAGATGTAGCGGTTCAAAATGTACACGCTTATATTGCCGGCGAACACGGCGATTCGGAGATCCCGCTGTGGAGTAGTGCGCACGTGGGCTCGGTGCCTCTTTTAAATTGGGATGAGACCGGTCGAGGCGAGTTCGGTGAAAAGGAACGCACAGAGATTGCTCAAGAAGTTCTAACGGCTGCATATCGCGTGATTGAAGGGAAGGGCGCCACTAACTATGCCATCGGCATGGCGGGGACCAGGATCATTGAAGCGGTCGTCAATGATGAGAAACGTGTTTTGCCCGTGTCGTCTTTATTGAGTGATTACTATGGAATTTCCGATGTATGTCTTTCGGTGCCCACGGTTGTGGGCCGGCAGGGAATCGAGACTCGTCTTCCTGTCACCCTGTCTGTTCATGAGTTGACGGGATTGAAGCAATCGGCGGATGCCGTGCGAGCCGTCGCTCAGGAATTCGGTTTCTAACTCGGAAGACTAATCCAGGCTTGTGGGCAACAGGATTTGCTGCCCGGCGCGTACATCAGCGGTCGATAGACCGTTAAGGTCCATAATCAGGATCACCGTGTCACGCACGTCTTTGCTTGACGGTGTCATGGCACGGGCGTGGCTCCACAGAGTTTCTCCTGCCATGACAGTTACAGTTTTGACATCAACGTCCTTGACGCGATCCCCAGCAACCGCTGAAGATGCGGCGAAAACACTTGTTATGACGATGATGGCTGCCAGTAGAAAAAGTACTACTCGGCCTCTGCGAGTCAGGCGAAGGGAAGACATTTTAACTGCTCCTGAACTAGATCTGCGCTTTTAATACTCAGTGTTCGACGTTTGCCGCCACCTTTAGTCGAACAAGTGTTCGTGCGAACGTATGTTCGATTTGTATCACACTCTGGTGTGGTTTTCTACAACACGATCGAACAGGTGTTTGATTCTTCTGTCTCTCACTGCCTAGGCTGTTGGTTACTGATTTGATCATTTGGGTCTGACAAGCTCAGCATTTTGACATCGCACAAAAGTTGGGGATGTCTGAGAGAAAGGCGCGTCACGACGTGAGGAAAGCGGAGCAAAAACTCAGCACGGACAAGCGTGGTAAAGATTCGATGGCGGGGTTGACGGCGCGACAGGCGGGGATATTGGACTGTATTCAACGCTCAATAGAAGATCGCGGCTATCCGCCTTCTATGCGTGAAATTGGCGCTGCCGTCGGCTTAACGAGTCCGTCGTCCGTTAAGCATCAATTAACGACGTTGGAGCGCAAAGGCTTTTTGCGACGTGACCCAAACCGACCGCGCGCCATTGAAGTGGTGATTGCTGGTCAGGGTACGGGTGAAGTCCCTCGTGGAAGCATTGTTGGTAAACCATTACCACCGCAAACCCTTAGAGTTGACGAGCTGAGTGAGCCTTCTTATGTGCCGCTCGTGGGGCAAATTGCTGCTGGTAGCCCCATTTTGGCTGAGCAAATGATCGATGATGTTTTCCCGCTTCCTAAGCAGTTGGTTGGAGATGGGGAACTCTTCCTACTCAAAGTCCAAGGTGACTCTATGGTTGATGCTGCCATTTGCGATGGTGACTGGGTTGTGGTTAGAAGTCAGCCGGTTGCGGAGAATGGTGAGATTGTGGCGGCACTTCTTGACGATGAGGCGACCGTTAAGGAATTCCGGCGCCGGGAGGGGAAAACCTGGCTGCTTCCGCATAACGAGGCTTTTGAGCCGATCGATGGTGATGGTGCACAAATACTGGGTCGCGTCGTCACGGTTTTGCGCAGGCTCTAGCGAAGAAACGCCGATAGTTTGAGTCAGGTTGTCATCGCGCCCGTGGTCGGCGTACCATCACTATATGTAGTAGTTACATGGTTGAGACTCGGCCATATATAGTCCACAGGGCTATCCACAGACTTTCCGTATTTATCCACGGAAAGTCGGAATAATTCCATAAAGAGAAGCAGGTTATCCACAGTAGGGCCGTACAGATATTTAAGGAGGTGAGGCGCGATGCACTGTCCATTTTGTCGTTTTCCTGATAGTCGCGTCGTAGACTCTCGCACCCTTGATGACGGCTCCGCTATTCGTAGGCGTCGTCAGTGTCCTGAATGCGGACGGCGTTTCACGACGATGGAGACCGCGAGTTTATCCGTGATCAAACGCTCGGGGGTGACTGAGCCTTTCAGTAGGCAAAAGGTTGCCTCAGGTGTAGGTAAGGCCTGCCAAGGACGCCCGGTCAGCCAAGATGATCTGGATTTACTCGCGCAGCGAGTTGAAGAGCAGATACGAGCATCTGGTTTGGCGGAAATTCAAGCTGATGATGTTGGCTTAGAAATTTTAGCTCCCCTTCGAGAGCTTGACGAGGTGGCATATCTGCGGTTTGCCAGTGTGTATCAAGCGTTTGATTCGCTAGAGGATTTTGAAAAAGCGATTGAGAAGTTGCGGTCACACACTGGAGTAACTCCTTAGCGGCTGGCGGTGACGAGGAGGGGAAGCCCCGTCACCGCCAGTAAAAATTGCACACGAAACGTCGTTGGTTGCGTTTCAACTCGACCTCAGACATATAGAAGACAAGAAATGACAACGTCGCCGGAAAATAGCCGGTTTACGCATGTGGAGGAGACCCCATGACTGAGACTGCCCCAGAAACATCTACTCGCTCGCGTGCCCAAAAGAATGGTGCGGCGAAAAAGAAACTAAAAATTGAGCGCGTGTGGACCAAACCGGGAGTTCATCCATACGACGATGTGGAGTGGGAACGTCGCGACGTTGTGCAAACAGATTGGCGTACCGGGGAAACAATCTTCGAGCAGCACGGAGTTGAGTTTCCGACATTTTGGTCGCTAAATGCGTCCACAATCGTTACGACGAAATACTTTCGGGGCGCTGTAGGTAGTCCGCAGCGCGAACAGTCGTTGAAGCAGTTAATTGATCGCGTCGTCTTGACATATACCAAGGCAGGGCAGGACCACGGATACTTCAAGACCAAGGCTGACGCCGAAGTCTTTGAACATGAACTGACCTACATGCTGCTTCATCAAGTGTTTTCATTTAACTCACCGGTGTGGTTCAACGTCGGAACCTCATCGCCCCAGCAAGTCAGTGCCTGCTTCATTTTGTCAGTCGATGACTCGATGGAATCAATCCTTAATTGGTACCAAGAAGAAGGCATGATCTTTAAAGGCGGTTCCGGTGCGGGCCTAAACCTTTCCCGGATCCGTTCGTCCAAAGAGTTGCTGCGCTCTTCAGGCGGTACTGCATCAGGTCCGGTCTCTTTCATGCGCGGCGCTGATGCTTCAGCTGGAACCATTAAGTCGGGTGGCGCGACTCGACGTGCAGCAAAAATGGTGGTTTTGGATATCGACCATCCTGATGTTGAAGAGTTCATCGAAACCAAGTCCAAGGAAGAAGAAAAGATTCGGGTCCTGCGTGACGCCGGATTCGACATGGACTTAGGTGGCTCCGATATCAGTTCGGTGCAGTACCAAAACGCTAATAATTCTGTACGTGTTTCGGATGAGTTCATGCGCGCGTACGAAAACGGTGAAAGTTTTGGGTTACGCAGTCGATTGACTGGCGAAGCCATTGAAGAGGTGGATGCTAAGAGTCTCTTCAACAAAATGGCGGAGGCCGCTTGGGGCTGTGCAGATCCCGGCATTCAGTACGATGACACAATTAATGACTGGCACACGTCACCTGAGTCGGGTCGCATTTCGGCTTCAAATCCCTGTTCGGAATACATGCATCTGGACAATTCAAGTTGCAACCTTGCTAGCTTGAACTTACTGAAGTTCCTCAAAGATGACCACACATTTGATGCTGAGCGCTTCGAACGTTCAGTGGAATTTGTGATCACTGCGATGGACATTTCCATAACTTTTGCAGATTTCCCGACGCAGGCTATCGGTGACACCACGAGAGCGTTCCGCCAATTAGGTATTGGATACGCGAACCTGGGTGCCTTGCTGATGGCCAGTGGTTTAGCGTACGACTCTGAGGGTGGGCGGGCTCTGGCTGCGTCGATTACCTCACTCATGACAGGTACGGCTTACCGCCGCTCGGCAGAACTCGCAGGAGTTGTAGGTCCATATGATGGGTTCAAACAAAATGCGGATGCTCATGCTCGCGTGATGCGTAAACACGCGGCTGCCAACGACGAGATCCGCACGTTGCACGCCATCGACCAAGATATTCATCGCCACGCCACCAAAGCTTGGGAGCAAGTACTCGAGATTGGTGGGAAAAACGGTTGGCGCAATGCTCAAGCCTCAGTATTAGCGCCCACTGGAACCATCGGGTTCATGATGGACTGCGACACTACCGGTGTCGAGCCGGACTTCTCGTTGGTGAAATACAAGAAGCTCGTGGGTGGCGGTTCGATGCAGATCGTTAACCAGACGATCCCGCGCGCACTGCGTAAATTCGGATACACCGAAGAAACAGTGGAGGCCATAGTTGAGCACATTGCGGAACACGGCCACGTGATCGACGCGCCCGGCCTCAAGCAGGAACACTACGAAGTCTTTGACTGCGCCGTCGGTGCTCGTGCAATTACGGCCATGGGGCACGTGCGCATGATGGCTGCGGTGCAGCCGTTTTTATCCGGAGCTATCTCTAAGACCGTTAACTTGCCTGAGAGCGCGACAGTTGAAGAGATTGAAGAGGTCTATTACGAAGGCTGGCGGATGGGACTGAAAGCCCTGGCCGTCTACCGCGATAACTGCAAGGTGGGTCAGCCACTTTCCGGCGGGAAAACAGAGTCGAAAGGTGACGACGCACCTGAGCCTGAAGTTGTTGAGGTTCGAGCAACTCGTAAACGTCTTCCAAAGTCTCGTCCATCGATCACCACTTCGTTCACTGTCGGCGGTGCTGAGGGATATATGACAGCTGGCTCCTACCCGGATAACGGCCTGGGTGAGGTGTTCTTGAAGCTGGGTAAGCAGGGTTCAACGCTGGCTGGTGTGATGGATGCGTTCTCAATCGCGGTCAGTATTGGACTCCAATACGGTGTCCCGCTGGATACTTACGTGGAGAAATTCACCAACTTGCGTTTTGAGCCGGCCGGACTGACCGATGATCCGGATGTGCGCATGGCACAGTCTGTCATGGATTACATTTTCCGTCGCCTGGCACTCGATTACCTCCCATTCGAAGAACGGTCGGCGCTAGGTATTTACACGGCTGCTGAGCGTGAACGCCAGTTGGACACGGGTTTCTACGAAGAAGTCAGTGACGACACTGACAGCGAGTTAGAAACATACGCCCAGTCAGCTGCGCCATCGCGGTCAACCAGCACCTCGGAGCCAGCAACGTCTGAGCCTGCTGAGCAGGAGGCACCGAGTGAGGTGCGGTCTTCGGCAGAATTGTACGAGAAGTTGCAGGGACGGGCGGCCGACGCGCCAATCTGTATGACGTGCGGAACGAAGATGCGTCCTTCAGGTTCGTGCCACGTGTGTGAAGGTTGCGGTTCAACGTCGGGCTGTAGTTAATTCTTCACGACGTAAGTAAGGCATAAAAGGAGGGCCGGCAACGCAAACGCGTTGCCGGCCCTCGGCGTGTCAAACGCTTTTACGAGTCAGACGACTTCTTCCATAGGTTGATGTCTGAATTGACTGCATGTTTGTCTATCTCAGCGAGTTCTTCATCCGTGAATTCAAGATTCTTGGCAGCATCTAGGTTTTGATCTAGTTGCTTTGTAGAACTGGCTCCGATGAGCGCTGAGGTCACGCGTTCATCGCGTAGAACCCATGACAGAGCCAACTGCGCAAGAGTCTGTCCGCGACGCTCGGCGATGGAATTTAGAGCCTTCAGGTGCTCAATCACTTCATCGGTGAGCATGCTTGAACTTAAGGATTTGCCCTGCGTCATTCGAGATCCTTCCGGGATCCCATTCAGATACTTGGGTGTCAACAGACCCTGCGCCAGGGGAGAGAACGCGATGCATCCCACTCCTTCTTGACCCAGCACGTCTAGGAGTGAGGGGTTGCCCTCTTCGATCCATCGATTCAGCATGGAATATGACGGCTGGTGGATGAGGAGAGGCGTTCCCATCTGTTGCAGGATTTTTACCGCTTCGGCGGTGCGTTCTCCGGAGTAGGAAGATATTCCTACGTATAGCGCTCTGCCGGAACGGACTGCATGGTCTAGAGCACCCAGGGTTTCTTCCAGGGGAGTGGTGGGGTCAAAACGGTGGGAGTAAAAAATGTCGACGTAGTCCAACCCCATGCGCTTCAGAGATTGATCGAGGGAGGATAGCAAGTATTTGCGCGACCCTCCGATTCCGTACGGGCCTGGCCACATGTCATAACCTGCTTTGGAGGAAATGATTAGCTCGTCCCGGTAGGGGGCGAAATCTTCACGAAGAATACGCCCGAAGTTGGTTTCGGCGCTGCCCGGAGGGGGGCCGTAATTGTTTGCGAGGTCGAAATGGGTTACGCCGCGGTCGAAGGCTCGGTGAAGGATGGCGCGTTGATTTTCTAGGGCGACGTCGTCCCCAAAGTTGTGCCAGAGCCCGAGCGAAATCAAGGGCAGGTCTAGGCCGCTGTGGCCTAGACGTCGGTAAGGAATTTGGTCATATCGATCTGGGTTAGCTTGGTACATGTCCTTAGCCTAATCCTCTGGGCTAAGTTCCTTAAGCATTTTGCTCACCTGTCGAACGCGACGCGCAGTCAGGTTCGACAGGTGGGCAACGTTTTAGGGTAAAAAGTGAGTGGTTATTTTAAGATGCGCACAAAAATTGTTTCATCCATTTGGCGCAGTAGTGTCACGGTTTCGTCATCTAGGCCGGAACTGATGTCAGTTACGGCGTAGCCAACTTCCCCTTCGGTGGCGAGGAGTTGGCCATTGATGTTGACTCCGTGTTCAGCCAGGATCTGGTTCATCCGTGCCATGACGCCTGGAACGTTGCGGTGCAAGTGAGTGATCCGGTGTGAGCCAGGCACCGCTTGCAGCGCGAGGTTGGGCAGGTTAACCGAGAGCGTGGTTGCTCCATATTGGAGGTAGTCGCGTAGTTTGGTGGCTACGAACTGCCCGATGTTTTCTTGTGCTTCCACCGTGGAGCCACCCACGTGGGGGGTTAGAATCACGTTCGGTAGTCCGCGCAGTACGGATTCAAACGCGTCTCCGCGCTTCTTGGGCTCCTGCGGGAATACGTCAACCGCCGCGCCCGCAATATGGCCCGACTCGATATGCGCGCGTAGCGACTCGAGGTCGACAACGAAACCTCGTGAGGGGTTAATGAAGATGGATCCTTGCTTCATTTGGGCGAATTGTTCTTCGCCGAACATCCCCGCGTTCCCGGCTCGACCATCAACGTGCAGACTCACGACATCTGCTTCTGCAAGAAGCTGGGAAAGGCTGTCGGCACGTTGAGCGTTACCGAGGGCGAGCTTTTCGGCCGTGTCGTAGAAGAGCACGCGCATTCCGAGGGCTTCGGCGATGACCGATAATTGTGAACCGATGTTGCCGTAGCCGATAATTCCCAGGGTGCGCCCACGCACTTCGTGAGCACCTTCTGCGGTTTTGTCCCATAC
>Ga0079226_10001639_pt1 | contig 17186 bp, 19 predicted proteins | sample Poulit2014_FD_76345 | JGI IMG/M metagenome (GOLD analysis project Ga0079226, IMG submission 76345) | Agricultural soil microbial communities from Georgia to study Nitrogen management - Poultry litter 2014 | ecosystem: Environmental > Terrestrial > Soil > Agricultural land | place: USA: Georgia...
GATTTAAAATACGAATATCTCCTACATAAAGCAAAATCGTCCCTAATGCTAAACACAATGTCAAATAGCCGATCAGTCGAGCATGTCGCATGATGAATCGTTCTACTTTCTGATAATGAATCGAAGTAAAGGCTCCGGCAATAAAATAAACCTGGTAGACTAAAACATTATTACCGTAATATCTAAATAAGTACCACCAGTTGGCTGTATCTACATGAGGCAGCCAGTACTTAAGTGCGAGCAATAAAAAGAACTGGAGTAAAATACTGCCAAGTAAGATCATCAGGTGGTTTTGCGGATATTTTTTAAAAAGTTTCATCAAAAGCGGGAATAATAGATATAGCTGCATAGTGACCAGTAAATAATAGAGGTAAAAATGATCGCCATAACGCACATATTGTACCCAAGTAGAAAAAAATTCCGAGCCTGTCTGCGATTGTTCTGTCACAAGATTCATAAACAGCAGTAACAAAGCATTCCAGGCTAAATAAGGAACACCGACACTCCAGTATCTTTTTTTCCAGAAAGCTGGCCAGTGCGGTTCTTTATGATAATAATTTAAAGTCAGGACAAGGCCTGTCATAAACATGAATCCCATGCGGGTAAAATGCAGTGATAAATGCGTTGTATCCATAAAAACTGCACTATATGTATCATTGTTTAAACGCTGACTGATCGCACTGGTCACATGGTTTAGCAACACTCCAAAAATAAAAATCACCCGCATCAAATCAACTTCATGTAAATATTTCTTTTTTTCCATCGCAACCCCTCATTCACAAAATAATATTGATATAATAAATAAATTAACTTAATTCAAACTTAAAAAAAACTCAAAAAAAATACCAAAGCAAGAAAAAACTCACTTTGATATTTCCCTAATATTTAATTTTAATTTCTCTTATTTCTCTGACTGGTTTCCATAATAACCGGTAAGATCACTGGACGACGCTTGGTTTGTTCAAACAAGTAGCGACTTAGTTTTTCGCGAATTTCCTGTTTTAGCTTGCTCCATTCAAAGTCATTGCTGTGGAGGTGCTTTTCCACGATATCTTCGACAATATCGCCACCTTCACGCAGTAGATCACGACTGGTCTTGACATAGACAAAACCGCGTGAGGTGATCTGCGGCTTACAGACGACTCTTTTTTTACGCCGATTAATCGTAACAACCGCTACAAAGATCCCATCTTCTGATAAAACTTTACGGTCTTTTAAGACGATATTGCCAATATCTCCTACTCCAATACCATCCACCAGAACATTATCGGCTGAAACCGAAGTGCTTAAATGCAGCTGGTCTTGCTGGTACTCGTAGACATCTCCTGCTGCCGGCACAAAAATATTTTTCTCAGGGATCCCTACATCTTTAGCCAGTTCGCCATGAGCATATAACAGACGGTACTCTCCTTGAACCGGAATAAAATAAGCCGGTTGCAAGAGATTCATCATCAGTTGCAGGTCATTGGGATTGGCATGACCGGAAACGCGTAAATTATCTGAAATATTTTTTACTTCGCCACCTGCTTTATAGATCATATCCTTAGTTTTAGCGACATAGGTTTCCATCGCAATGGTTGGTGTAGTTGTAATATAAACCAGATCACCTTCTTTGATACGTAAACGATGGTGGGAACCACTGGCCATTTTTTGCAAGGCTTTGATGGGCTCACCCATCCGACCTGTTTCTAAAATGATCAGCTGATTATCCTCATATTTTTTCATGGCCTTTTGTGTGATCAAAATATCTTCATCGGGTAATTCTAGTTTACCCAGTTTCATCGCCGTTCGAATGATCCGGCCGAAGTCTTGGCCAGTTAAGACAATTTTGCGGTTGGCTCGGTAAGCCGCATCGATCACCTGCTGCACTCGCTGTAAATTACTAGCGACACAAGCCACGATGATCCGACCTTCCCAAAAGCTGATATTGTCATAAACTTCTTCGGCAATTTGTTTTTCAGAAGCAACTGCTGCAGCATTTTCGGCATTACTTGAAGTACTTAATAAAGCCAGTACCCCTTCTTTACCAATTTCGGCTAAACGGCTAAAATCTGTATGGTAAGAAGAGACAGCCGTCTGATCAAACTTAAAATCACCTGTGTATACAATATTGCCGGCTGGTGTTTTCAAAGAGATCCCGACTGAATCAGGGATCGTATGCGTCGTTGAAAAGAAGCTGACAACTGTATTACCAAAATCGATTTCAGTCTGTTCGTCGATCACATGAAATTCTTTAAACTTCTTGGTTGGTTCATAACGGTGGACTGACAGTTTAGCCAGTTCGATCGTTAGTTTGGTCCCGAATACTGGGGCCTGAATTTTTTCTAGAAAATAGGGCAAAGCGCCAATGGCATCTGCATGCCCGTGTGTTACAAAGATTCCGGCTACCCGATCCGCATTTTCTTCCAAATAACTAAAGTCAGGAATGACTGTATCGATTCCAAACTGTTCGTTTTCCGGATAGCGTAAGCCGCAATCTAACACAAAAATATCTTCATCAACTTCAGCAATGTAAAGATTTTTACCATTTTCTCTTACACCACTAAGCGGAATGATTTTTATTTGTGTCAAATTATTCACCTCTCATTATTTTTTTAGATATCTATTTGGGTTTAAAATTTCCGAGTCAAAACATCCAATAGTAGTATAACACAAAACACAAATACAATACATTCTCAAAAAAATTCATATACTTTTACTTGGAGTAGATTACGCCTGGATCTACTCATACTTTCTCTGACTTGGAGTAGATTATCCCCTGATCTACTCATACTTTCTCTAACTTGGAGTAGATTATCCCCTGATCTACTCATACTTTCTCTAACTTGGAGTAGATTACGCCTGGATCTACTCAAACTTCCCTTGACTTGGAGTAGATTACGCCTGGATCTACTCATACTTCGCCTGACTTGGAGTAGATCCAAGGACTGCTTATTTTTGAAGCTAGACTGCTTCTAACTCGAACTGCCATAATTTCTCAACCGTTTCTTCTAAATTCATATTAGCAAAATTTGCCAGATCACTTATCAGAGCTAAGGGCAAGTCACCGACACAGGTATGCTGCAAACGGTAGGAAGACAAAACATGGCGAGTAATTTTGGCTTTATGAGCAAAATCCTGGGGCGTCAATTTTAAAACTTCGGTAATGAATCGATAAACACTGTACTCTTTCATGATAATTCCTCCATTCTTCTTTACAAATAACTGTTCTTGAGAAATTTGGTTACAGCTAAAAAAAGCACCCTTGATTTTCAAACGAAAAATCAAGGGTGCTAAATATGCACGGTACCACCTTTATTGCAGAAATTTTATCTTCTGCCACTTCACGCACGGCCATAAAAAGCGATGCGCTAACACGATAATGGGTGTCACCAATATGCATTACTTTTTTCAACATATAGCTCAAAAGGGATTTTCTTATCTTTTCTGATTGCCTTCTTGCACCAGACAAGGCTCGCTGAAACAAATCAGATAATACTTTTCTTTCTCATCGCATTTATTTATTAAAATACATGATAGTCAGTCATAATGAGAAAGTCAATGAGGAAACGACAAAAAAATAATTTCTAAATTTTTAGAAAATTGCGACCCATTATTTCTAAATCACGCCTTTTATCATCCATCAATGCTACTTTAGGTAGATGTCCCCAATGCTCAAAGCCATTTTTGGCAAATAAATTTAATGAAGGCTGATTATGACCAAAAATAAAGGCAAGTAAAGTATCAATCTGCAGTGTTTTTAATTGTTCAATAACAAAGTCGATGGCTTGCTGACCGAGGCCTTTATAATGGTAGTCAGCGTCAATATAAATACTGATCTCAGCTGTTCTCTGATAAGCTTTACGGCCATAAAAAGCGTCTAGTCCGACCCAGCCCACTACTTTTGTATCAGCTATTATCAGCCAGAGCGGCATTTTTTCTCCGTGTGCTTCAAACCAAGCCTGGCGCGATGCCACTGATAGAGCTTCTAAATCTGCAGTTACCATCCGGCTGGCAATTGTCTCATTATAAATAGCAACAATTTTAGATAAATCTTTTCTTCGCGCTTTTTTAAAGACTGCTTTCATTTGCTTTTCCTCTCAAAATTCTTTAGTTTAGCAAAAAAAGCCCCATCACTGAGGCTTTTTTGCTGTTAACCAATCACATCCACTAAGGTCTCAAAAAATAGGGCACTCGATGCAGCTCCCGGGTCAATATGACCAACGGAACGTTCGCCTAAATAAGAAGCCCGTCCTTTTTTGGCCACTAGATCCTTGGTTGCTTCTTTGGCAGCTTCGATCTGATCTTTAGTTAAACCGCCTGCCTTTAAAGCATCCGCCACAGGTTCCCAGACATCGATCATGGTTTTATCCTGAAATTCGGCTTTGCCGCGTTTTTTGATGCCGGCCAGACCCTGGGAAACGATTTTACCTAGTTGTTCATAAGAATCAATGCTCTTTACTTCTTTGGTTTCTTTGACCATATTCATCAGAGCGGAACCATATAAAGGTCCCGATGCCCCGCCAACTTTAGAGATCATCGCCATCGTTAAGGCCTGCAGGCTGGCACTGATACTTTCCGGTGTTTTTTTGGCGATCGTCTCATCATAAGCGGTCACTCCGCGCGCCATGTTATTGCCATGATCGCCATCGCCAATGGGGGTATCCAAGTCACTTAGATACGCTTTATTTTCTTTAATGGCTGAACTAAAGGCAGCCAGCCACTTCTGTACATCTGCTGTTGTTAATTGCATCCTTCATTCCTCCTACCAAGCAATTGTTGTAACGGGGCTTTCTAAGGCAGCCTGCAAATGATCGTCTGCTAAATCAATCAAAGTCAGAGAGACGCCTTCCATATCTAAAGAAGTCATATAGTTACCGACTTTGGTGAAGGTCGCTTCGACCTCATGGTCCTTTAATAGCTGTAAGACATCATGCATAAAGATAAATTGCTCCATCAAAGGCGTCCCTCCCATCCCATTAACTAAAACACCGACTTTTTCTGGTTTTTTATCATAGTCGGCCAAAATTTTAGTGACTAATTCTTCAGCTAATTTTTTAGCAGGCTGGATTTTTTCTCGACGATAGCCGGCTTCTCCGTGAATACCAACGCCAAATTCAATTTCATCTTCGGCCAATTCAAAACCTGGTTTTCCTACTTCAGGAACAGTTGCTGCACTTAAAGCCAGACCGATTGTTTTAATTTTAGGAACGACTTCATCGCCTAATTTTTTTAATTCAGCTAAAGAAGCACCATTGCGGGCTGCATCGCCCAAAATTTTATGTACCAGAATCGTACCGGCAACGCCGCGTTTTCCGGCTGTAAATTCACTGTTTTCAACGGCAATATCATCATCGACCACAACGATTTCGGCTTTGATATCATCCATTTCAGCCATTTCCTGAGCCATTTCAAAGTTTAGATTATCGCCCGTATAATTTTTAACCACCAATAAGACTCCTTGACCCTGGTCGGCTTCGTTGATCGCTATTTGGACTTGATCAGGCGTAGGCGAAGTAAAGACATCCCCGGCCACAGCAGCACTTAGCATACCATCTCCCACAAAACCGGCATGTGACGGTTCGTGTCCACTACCGCCGCCGGAAACTAAGGCCACTTGTTCTTTCACATCGTTTTTAGCGATCACTCGTGAATCTTTGACACGATGGACCAATTTCGGATAAGCCGCTGTCAAACCGCTGACCATTTCTTCGATGATATCAGCCGTATCATTAATAATTTTCTTCATGGAATCTCCTCCTTTAATTAATCCCACTCTTTAATGGCTGCTTTTTTCGCTTCTGCGATGATCTGCTCAAGATCATCTGTCACACCGGCTGTGATCGCCGCAGCAAAAGCTCCTTCTACTAATGGGACATTCATTAAATGATAACGCGCCTGTTGCTCTTCATCGATCATGTCTTTAGCCATTTCAGCGTTTAATATAGCACTGCCGATATCCGCAAAGACTAACAGCTGGGAGGCTTGATCGGCCTCATTTACCGCCGTCACGATTTTTGTCGCATCTGAACCAATTTCTCCGTCTGCTGTTCCGCCCAAAGAAAAAATCGCTACATCATCAGAAGTTTGCATTTGTTCGATCATTTTTTTCAGACCATCCGTGATTTCCTGACTATGAGAGACTAACAATAAACTGGTTTTCATAGAATATCTCCTTATTTTAGATTTTAACAAACATCTTTAAGTCTAATTTCATAATAGCATATTCAAAAAAATAGTAACAAGAATAAGCTGTAGATAAAATAACTGTAAAGTTAAATCTTCATTCATCATCAACAGTTAAAATAATTTTCCCTACATATTTTTTGGAAAGAAAAGCTTTCTGTGCCGTTACAATATCTTTTAAAGAAAATTTCTTAGCAATCAGCGGCTTTACTTTTCCCTGCTCGACAAAATCAATCAACTCTAACATAGAGCTTTTTGTTTGGTAGCTAGCGCCAAAAATACAAATATCTTTTAGGTACAGATCACGTACATCAAAATCAACCACTGGTCCTGCAACGGCTCCGCACATCCCCAACTTGCCGCCTTTTTTAAGAATTTTCAATAATTGTGGCCAACTATTCCCAGCCACCACATCAAAGACAACATCAACAGTCATTTCACCTATTTTTTCAACGTAGTTTTCCCCACGAAAAATGACTTGATCGGCTCCTAATTTTTTTATGCTCTTTTCATGACCCGAGGAGCATACAGCAATTACTTTTGCACCTCTAGCTTTTACTAATTGGATCAAAGCCGTCCCTACGCCACCAGAGGCACCTGTAATTACGACTAGATCTTTTTCTTTTATCCCTACCCTGGCAACAAGATTATTCGCCGTAGCATAGGCACAAGGCAAAGCCGCTAACTCTCCATCACTTAAATTACTATTAACAACAAATGTTTCTTCTGACAATGCAGTCGTGTATTCACAAAAAGTTCCATCACATTCTGATCCAAAAGTAAAACATTCCAAGCCGGCTTTGCTGCTTGGTCGTTCTTGCACATTTCGAATAATTACCCTTTCACCGATTCGTTTTTTGCTTACATGATCTCCTACCGCTACAATCGTGCCACAGCCATCAGCGCCTTGTATTCTGGGGAAAGTCAATGGCTGCCCTAGCCAAGAGCCATCCTCCTCAACATTTTTAAAACCGCTTTTCCCGCCGATATTCGTAGCTGTTTTTACATTTTTTGAATACCAGCCAATTCGAGTATTTATATCCGTATTATTAATTGCAGCGGCACTGATCTTGACTAGCACTTCATCTTTTTTTGGTAAAGGCACATCGATATCTGTCCGATATGTTAATTTTCCAAAGCCACCAAATCCAGTTAAAAATAAACACCTTTCATTTTTTGTGGTATTTCTAACATATATATTTTCCTCCTATCTATTTTTTCAAATACTTTATAGCACCATTATTACATATCTCCAATAAATTTTTCTCATAACAATTATTTCAGTAAAAAAATAGACGTGAGTTTTAACTTCTCACGACTAATTTTTAATAATCTTGTAATAAGTGGCGCACTTCGTCAGTTGTCTGAGTGTGCATCAGACGATTGCGCAAATCGCCAGCTCCAGGAAAACCTTTGACATAAATTTTAAAAAAACGGTGCAAGCCTGAAATAGAACGCGGAATGATTTGACTATACTGGTCCTGCAGGTCTAGCTGTAACCGCAATAGATCCATTTTTTCACCAATGCTATGTTCTCTGGTCTCTTTTTCAAAAGCAAAGGGATTTTGAAAAATCCCACGACCGATCATCAGCCCGTCTACGCCATACTTATCAGCCAACTGCAGGCCGCTTGACCTGTCTGCAATGTCTCCATTGATCGTGATCAATGTCTGTGGGGCAATTTCATCACGTAAAGCAACAATCTGCGGGATCATTTCATAGTGAGCGGGCACTTTGCTCATTTCTTGACGGGTCCGCAAATGAACAGTCAAGTTGGCGATATCTTGTTTTAAAAGATGGCTGAGCCAAGTAGTCATTTCATCTGTTTTATAATAACCGATCCGTGTTTTTACACTCACCGGCAGTCCGCCTGTTTTTGTGGCTTGAATAATTGCCGCTGCTCTTTCAGGGCGTAAAATCAGGCCGCTGCCTTTGCCATTGCCGGCTACATTGGGAACCGGACAACCCATATTAAGATCGATCCCGTTAAAGCCCATTTCAGCCATGCCCAAGCTCATCTGGCTGAAAAATCCCAGCTTATCTCCCCAGATATGGGCCACTATGGGTTGCTCGTCTTTAGTAAAAGTCAGCCTTCCGAGAACACTCTTTTGTCCTTCTGGATGACAGTAACTGTCTGAGTTGGTGAATTCAGTAAAAAACACATCCGGTGCTCCGGCTGTCTGAACCACATGGCGAAAGACGACATCAGTCACATCTTCCATGGGGGCCAAAATAAAAAAGGGCTTGGGTAAATCCGCCCAGAAATTTTTTGTCATGATTAATATTCTTAACTTTAACGAAAAATCATAGTTATTATACTAAGAATTTGCTAAAGATGCAAAAAAGAGAGATCACTGCATCATTCTTATATTCAACTCTTTATAATACACTATCAATGAAAGCCGCGATATGTTTGTGAATTATATGTATAAGTGATAGCCTTGAAATAAGATCATATCAGGAGGGGTTATAAATGAAACTGCAATTAGCACTTGATGATATTCGTTTAATTGATGCCTTAGTCTTAGGACAAAAAGTAAGAGATCATGTTGACATTTTTGAAATTGGTTCACCCCTTATAATTGAAGAAGGAATGCGCGCTGTCCGCGAGTTTAGAAAATATTTTCCAGAAAAAGAAATTCTGGCAGATACAAAAATTGTGGATGCAGGTGCTTATGAAGCCGAATTAGCTTTTAAAGCCGGAGCAGATTATTGTACTGTTATTGCTATTACGGATCACTTAACAATTAAAGAGTGCATTAAATCAGCCGAACATTACCGAAAAAAAGTTTTCGTCGATACGATCAATACCCAAAATATTACTGAAAGTGTACCACAATTAGAAGAGCTAGGTGTCGATCATATCAGTGTTCATGTTGGTGTTGATGAACAAGCAGTAGGAAAAACTCCCTTATCGGCATTAAAAGAAGTGAAACAAATAAGCAAACAATCCATTGTCTCGGTTGCTGGAGGAATCAATGTAGATACAATCGAACAATATATTGCTTTAAAAGCAGACGTCGTTATTGTAGGTGGCGGAATCAACCATGCAGATGATCCAGTTGCCACAGCGCAAATTCTTGCCAAGAAAATTCACAAAAAAAATTTTTTAAATAGGGGGAGTATTTAACCATGAGTGCTAAAATGTTAACTGCTATCGTTAAAGAGATTGAATATTATAGTGAAAAAATTAATGAACAGCAAATTAAAAAAGTCGCTCACTTATGCCATAAAGCACAAAGAATTTTTGTTGCAGGTAGTGGTCGTTCAGGATTTGCCGCTCGCGGTTTTGCAAATCGACTCATGCAACTAGGCATGCAAGTCTATTTTGTAGGTGAGACAACTACACCCTCAATCCAAAAACATGACTTATTACTGATTGGATCAGGTTCTGGAAGTACCAGCAGTTTGGTAAACAATGCCCAAAAAGCAAAAGAAAGTGGTGCTTACCTGGCAACTTTAACTATTTATCGTGATGCAACGATCGGCCAGATATCTGATGCTATAATTGAAATTCCCGGTGGAACGCCTAAAAACAACTCAACTAATCAAGACACGGCAAAATCGATCCAGCCGATGGGGACCTTATTTGAGCAGCTTAGTTGGCTCACTTATGACGCTATTATTTTAGAATTAATAGAGATGACCAATCAGACAGCCGAAACCATGTTTGCGCGTCATGCAAATTTAGAATAAACTGCTTTTTAGTTTTTACTTTTTGAATGCAAAAAAGAAGAACAGATGCTGTGATGCCAAGAGTTCAAAGAAAAAGATAAAAATCTAGATACCAGCCTGAAAAGATCCATAGTTTAAAAGATTCGCACATTTATTTTTCCAGTTGAACCATCCAAAAAGAGCTCGTTCATTAAAAAAGAGTCAGTATCAGTTTGCTATTTTCCTTTAGGATTTCTATTCTAAATTAAGAAAGCCAGACGACTCCTTTACATCGGATCTGATCTCAGTGGTGATTTGCAGCAAGGAAATGCAATGAAGCTTCCTTTCAAAAACAACGAATAGTCCCTACAATTTGACAGTTTCTTGCTATTCAAGCTAGGATAGTAGTTAATTCTCCATTCATTATGTTACTCATAAAAATGGAGTGTATCCCGTCGACAGAATAAGAAATGAAAGGAGACATAAAATGGTAAATTGGTTACGAAAATCGAAAATCACTATGGGATTACTGACAATACTAAGAGTTTATTTAGGCTGGCAATGGCTGATGTCTGGCTGGACTAAGGTAAGCGGAACTTTCAGTGCTCAGGCAATGATCAAAGGAGCAATCGAGAGTCCAGTGCTTGACGCTAACGGCGCAAATGCCTATCCCTGGTATACGAAATTCTTGGAAAGTTTTGTCTTACCGAACATTGATTTATTTGATCTAATGGTTGCCTGGGGTGAATTATTGGTAGGTTTGGGCTTATTAGTGGGAGCATTGACGACTGCAGCTGCCTTTTTCGGCCTCCTGATGAATTTCAGCTATCTGCTAGCAGGTACGGTCTCTATAAATCCATTGTTTATTCTGATTCAGTTTCTACTTTTAATTGCAGGCTTCAATGCCGGAAAAATTGGTTTGGATCATTGGGTCGTTCCTTTTTTAAGAAAAAAACTGCCCTTCTTGCAAAAAACAAGTTAACAGAAAGCTCCAGACAATCACTTAACTTGATATATTCCTCTCATAATAGGCATTCGAAAAAATAAAATTTCTAGTCTACTATGAGGGGAGTTTTTGTATGTTGAAAAGAGTAAAGTTTACCCCAGAAGAAAAAGTTCCTTCTGTTAGCCAAGTTCTTCAGCTGCAATTTATCTTGAGTGTAAGAAGATTTATGGTTACCGCCACGACTCCCAGCTCAATTGGATAATCGAGTATACGGAGGTCACTCACTGCTTTAGATACGAGAATATCAGAAAGAATACCTCAGTACAATCTTTGATTTTTGAGATAAGTCACTCGGTGCTTAGATTCTTTCAGTCCTACCAGCTACGACCTCATCTTCTTCCTGCTCATCTGATAATTGATGCATTTAAAGGAGCAAAAAATTGTCAGAAAACACTGCGTTTTATTGTCAGTAATGCCAAAACAGGAGAAATCGTATTTTGATCGAGCAAGGGATCATATAAGCATAAAAAAAAAGAAGAACCGGAGTCCTTCTTCATTATACAGATATTGCCAAACAACACTATTTGACAAAGAGACTACTTTTTTAAGAATAGTCTTTTGTATTTTAAGCTTATTTTCTTCTTGCTTCTCTGATACGAGCTGCTTTACCATGACGATCACGCAAGTAGTATAATTTCGCACGACGTACACGGCCATGACGGACCACTTCAATTTTAGCAACACGTGGAGTGTGCAGTGGATACGTACGTTCAACACCTACACCATTTGACATTTTACGAACGGTGTAAGATGCGCTGATTCCAGCACCACGACGTTTAATTACCACACCTTCAAAGATTTGGATACGTTCGCGTGTCCCTTCGACAACTTTTGCATGGACCCGTACGGTATCTCCTGGGCGAAAATCAGGAATATCTGTACGCAGTTGTTCTTTCGTTAATTCTTGAATTAATGGATTCATTATTCATTCTCCTTATTTCCAAATATTCTTGAGTAGTTTCTCTCAGCGGAATATTGTAATAGTTGAGCAATACGCTCACTGAAAAATACTAACATATCCATTGAGCAAAGTAAAGAAATTTATGCAAAATAGCAGGCCAAAAAGTAATGCCTTTAAAATTTTCTAGCAAGGTCATTATAGCAATCTTTTTTTGTTGTGTTTACAGTTTTTTTGTTGGATATAATTGATCTTTTGCTCATAATCATCTATTAATGCTTTAACATTTTGCTGACCTTTCCAACCCGTATAGCCAAATAACAACATGCCCAAAGCACCGATAACAAACATTATAATACCCAAGATGTTCAGTCCAAGATTTTTACTGTAGAAAAAATAAAATAACACTACTCCAAATCCACTGACGATCGTACACAATTGAAACCAATAACCTAAATTTTTGATCATTTGCTTTTGATAGGACACTTCTTCTTCATAGCCTTTACGCATTTCTGCCAGCTTCATTCCTACACATCCCTTCTTGAGTTTTATAACGGTTAATATGACAAACCTGGGTCAAAGAATCCACATAATACGCCGACAAATGAGATAACTACTAAAATCAGCATGGTCCAAATAGCCGATACTTTCTTTTTAGACATCAGCCACCAGCAGAATAAAGTCACAACGACTGTCAACAAACCAGGATAAATGCCATCAATCTTGTCCTGCAAATCAAGGAATACTTTTCCATTGGTGCCTTTTAATTTAAGTGAAGTGGTTACATTGACCCAAGAAGCCAAGACACCACCGACAACCATGCTACCGACAATACTGATTGCACGGCGAATAGCAGCTCCTTGTTTTCCTACTAAAAATCCAACGGCCTTATCACCCAAGCTGTAACCTCGGAAATATAAGAAGCGTTGACCAAAATAGGCGATCAATACCCAAACGACTATATAAAAAATCGCACCGACTGGAGATCCTCCTGTTGACATTCCTAATGAAATTCCTAATAAAATCGGAATCAGCGTACCATCAATTAAAGAATCGCCAATACCGGCAATCGGGCCCATAAGACCAGCACGCATGTCATTGATGGTTTCCCCTTGTAGTTCTGCTCCGTTAGCCCGAGCTTCTTCCATACTTGCTGTAATTCCTACGATTACTGTTCCCAGCATCGGATTAGTATTAAAAAATGCAGTATAAGCCTGAATAGCTTCAACCTGATCATCATGGTCTGGATATAATTTCTTGATGATTGGTAACATCGAAGACATATATCCAAAAGTTTGCATGTGTTGTTGCGAAAAACAAGTCAATGCACCCCAGAACCATAAGTGAAAAGAATGAGATAAAGTTTTTTTGTCAACTTTTTTGATATTTGGTGTGTTTTCCATTTAAATGTCCTCCTCCTCTTCGTCATCATCATAGGAGCCACCATCAGAACTAACCGCTTGTGGCGTCCCCCCTGAACCTCTGGCCATTTGTAATTCATACATGATCATGGCAAACAGTAATGAAATTACCGTAACTGAAACAAGGTTCAGACCTAGTGAAGCAGCTAAAGTAAAGCCCACAAAGAAAGGAATAAAATCTGCGACCTTATCAATAATTTGTCGTAACAAGATGGCGATCCCAACACAAGGCAACATTCCGCCAACGGTAAACAAAGTTTTCATTGCAATTCCATCCATTGGTAAAGCAGCACGCAAAGCTGTTACGGCAGTTGCCCCATAATAAGTCATCAACATTGTAGGTAAAAATGAAAAAAGTGCATGTGAGATCCATGGCCAACCAAAATTCACTTTATAGATGTTATCTAAGCGCGCACTTTTCACGTGTTTCCAGCCAAACGATTGCCATACTAGATTCATTGTAGCTACAGCGTAATAAAGTACTGTTCCGACAGTTCCGACAAGTGTGCCGACTGATTTTGCCAAGTTAGCTGCTGACCCCCCTAACGGATCCAGTCCTTGAGAAGAAATAGCCACCATGGCCAAAGGAATCCCGATATAAGAAATCGCACGAACATCGGCCGAAACAGTCCCTCCTGGTGTAACTAGTGCGATGTAGACTAACTGCATGGCAACCCCACATGCAATTCCTAATTTCATATCGCCTAAAACAATACCACAAACCAAGCCGCCCACCAAAGGACGACCAATCGTATAATTGCCGACAGCTTGTCCAGCCATACAAGAGTTAGAACACAGACAAGCAAATAAGCCTAAAATAGCAGCTTGGAACCAACTGACTGTCATATTAATAATCTCCTTTTATTATTTTTTAATAACCAAATCTTACTTTGAATTTATCCCAGCTACCGATCCGCTGATCTGGCAATAAAGCAAAGTCCACCTTATAGCCGGCTTGCTCCATTGCTTCAAAAGCCATCGCCTCTTCTTTGGTGAAAGACTGGTTATCTCCTAATTTGATAGCTCCGTCCCGATCATTACCCGGACCAACATTGACTGTTTTTATATCACTTGGTTTAAAACCCCAGTCAACTAAAATCGTCTTCATATCTTCAGGATTTTTAGTGATCAGAAAATATCGCGTATCCGAATTTAATACCTTATCTTGTACTTTTTTAAAATGTTCCATCGTCCAGACAAAAGTCTTTTTATTTTCTGCAGCTGCACGATAAGCGGATTTAAGGATCGGATTATTAGCTGCCTTGTCATTGATAGCAATAATTCCGTCACAAGGACGTTCTTTCCCCCAGCGTGTTGTAATCAGTCCATGAATCATCCGGTCATCAATACGTACAAATGAAACGGTCATAATAATTCCTCACTTTCTACATTTTATTTTCTAGTTTGTGTTCTTCTTTCTTAAAATCAGATATCGTCTTCTTCTTCACTGACTGCTCTAAATTGCTGTAAAGCAGCATTCGCTTCTTGCAAAACAGCATCTACAAACGACTGTCCTGTCAAAGAATCTTTCAGTAACACAGCATTCAGTGCCATCGGAAGGTTCATTCCTCCTAATATTGGTACATTCTGCAGTCTCTCTTTTTCAGCTAGAATATTACATACTGTCGTCAGTGGGCTCCCGCCAACAATATCTGCCAGTAGGATCAGTGAATCTGATTCGCTGATTTCAGCTAACTTTTTTTCAAATCTTTGGCCCAGATGACCAGCGGTTTCATCTTTGTTTAACCCCAGTACAATCACTTCTTCTGCTTTATCTCCGACAAACATTGCTAAAGAAGACTTTAGTCCCTGAGCAAATTCGCCGTGACTGACCAATACCACATATTTCACTCTTTCACCCTCTCTCTCATTTTTTCCAAACGGCGGAGCTTACTTTTCCTGTTCTACATCTAGATTAAAAGCAATTTTTATGCCAATTTTTTCTTTTGTTAGATTCGCAAGGTTTTCCCATTGTTTTTATTCAGTTGTTTCAATTTTTAAAACAAGTTAACGGACGAAAAAAAGGTGTTTCAATTATAATTGAAACACCTTAAGCGTGATCTAAAACAGTTTCAGAAATATAGTACAATTCATCATTGGATGGTTGAATATTCAACTCTGCCGTTGCTTTTTTTAATGTTGTCTTTACTCTAGGTAAGATATCCGCAATTTCTTTGGTAGGAACTTCATCATATGTCAGCTCCTTATGTCTTAAAGCACGTTCTAAGGCAAAAGCTGTATGAACGACACAACGGACTTTTTGGCTGTTACTCATCTGAAAATCATATTCATCTTCTAGATCCTTGATCCAAGTCTGCAGCATCTGATTTACCAGCAGCGGATTTAAATAAATTAGATGCTGTTCCAGCATCTCCTGACACATCTGACTAACCACCACATTCTTTTTACTTTTTATCTGAAAGGACGATAGTGATTGTTCTCCCAGCAATACTTTAAGAAACTGTTCTCCATTGCCGGAAATGAACTCTTCCAGCGAAATATAAGGCAGGTCAGCCTTCGGTTTTTTAGTGCCAACTGCTGCCAGCACCTCGTATTTTTTCATTATCTCCGGTAAAAGCTGATCCATTTCCAAAGCTGAAACAGTCAGTACTCTGATCTTACTTTGAGTCGTTTCTTTAATGAGTTTTTCCAGCATCTGCTGCACTTTTTTAGCAGTACCGCTGCCACTCATGCAGATGGAAATCACAGCTTTTTCTTTCCCGTTTTCTTCGCTTGTTACCGACATATTCAGGCTGTGGATCAAATCCTGTCTGAGTTGAAAACAAAGTGTATTGATGTCCATGTCCAGATAGTTTGCTTTTCTCATTGCCTCCAGAACCAGAGAACTAGTTACATTCGGCAATGATACAACTTTCACACCGGTATCTGTCTGTAAATCAGCAGCAAACATTCCAAAAGAACCCATATCGTAAAGCAGCAAAACACCTCTATGCTGATCAAGTTGACTGATTTTTGTCACTATCTGCGCATACATTTCATCAGGAGCAACATTTAGTGGCATATCCAGAGCAGCAATGTTGCTTTTTCCCAAGAGATCACTTCCCATTTTAACCATTGAACTGGCGGTTGAATTGCCATGAGCAACAACTAATATCCCGATTTTTTTATCGGAAGTAGCCGTCAGTGATTCAATGGACGTCAACAGCAGAGTTAAATAAATGACTTCTATATCTGGAAGCATAATAGCTGTGTCAGCCACGATTGCTTGCTGAAACAGCTTTGCGATCCTATATTCTAGTGCATTTTGCTGCTTGATCGTTCTGATCTCATCTTGTAAAAGAAAATCTGATTTGCTTCCTCTTTGAAAGAAAGCTTCCAAATGCAAGCCGAAGTAATGAATAAAACTTTGATCAAACCGGGTTTTCAATTCTTTTTCAGCAATTAACTTCAAACGAGAAACTAACTCAACAGTTTGAGGAGTCACTAATTTACTAAAATTCTCTTCTTTGACCGACTGACGGAAAAAATTTTTAATGTGCAGATGTAAGTCAGTCATAATATATTGTTGCACTTCTTGATCAGAAATCCCCTCTTTTTTTAACTGAGTCACTTTATTTTCAATCAGCTGATAAATATTATCTTCTTCCTGGGCATCAATCAGAGGAGTGTCTACCCTGAAAAAAGTGAGCGAATTTAAATAGCTGGAAAGATCCAGTTTTTTTCTTTCTGCAGCAGCTGTCTTAAGCCAGCTATTTTTCTCTTGTTCCGGTAAGTCTTTTACCCGGATCCGAATCTCTTCTTTAGCACCGACACTGTTTAAGAATGCCTGGGCACAGGTCAACTGGATCTGAGCTTTGATCTGACCGACATTGCCGACATTTTCCTGAGATAAAATAATTTTAAAAACTTGACGCTCAACACTGAGATTTTTATTGATACGCTTGGTTTCCATTTGAAACCACTAGTGTTGCATTAAAATTTTAACATCATTCCCATGCACAAAAAAATCCTTTATAATGAAACTTGGATGACTTATCCAAGACCATAATAAAGGACTAACGTATGGATAAGTATAAAACAA
>Ga0079226_10001640_pt1 | contig 17184 bp, 13 predicted proteins | sample Poulit2014_FD_76345 | JGI IMG/M metagenome (GOLD analysis project Ga0079226, IMG submission 76345) | Agricultural soil microbial communities from Georgia to study Nitrogen management - Poultry litter 2014 | ecosystem: Environmental > Terrestrial > Soil > Agricultural land | place: USA: Georgia...
GGATGTGTCGCCTCAAGCGCAGCAAGGGTAAAATCCGATGCAATTGCCTTTAATTGCGTAATCATCGCACTTGAAATGCATTCGTCATTAAATTCGCTCGAAGACTGAGCCGGCGTCGTCGGTGTACCAGGTTGCATGCCGAAGGTCGTCTGTGTATTTTGTTGTTCCATCATATACGTTTGAGTTTTCACAGCAGGGTCTTGTCCAGATTTCAACGTATCTAATATTGTATTGTAGAGTTGGATCAATGCTCCTTTTTGTCGTTGTAGCATTGTTTTAAGTCGTTTATCTTGAACAAACTCATCGTAAAGAGAGTAATGCTCAATCCCTCCGACCAATGTTCCAATCGCCTCATCAGCATCGAGCAATTCATGAGCACCGAACTGTTGTGCTGACGGCATTTGTCCTTGTTGTTGTCCTTGATCTTGGCTTTGATGTACCATAAAAAATTCCTCCTTAACTTTTGTTCGTCTCTTACTTTTCGTCAAAATTAGCAAATTATACAAAACCCCACGAAAAAACTTTTCTAAAATTTATCCGCCCCTAAAATCACGCCTAAATCTACCCTAAAAACTTCCTTAAATCCCCCAAGGAATATACTGCTTGTTTATTTACATAAACAAATCAAATCACACGATAGCAAAAGGCATAAAATTATTTACTCACCTTAACGAAATATGTTAACCTTGATATTATACATATCTAACGAAAAGCAACGACAAAATGAAACCGTACTCAACTTGAACTTTTATAGAAAAACAATTGAACCGAAAGCTTCAATTTCGAGGTGATAAAATGAAAAAACATAAACTCTTACATATACCAAATTGGATTGCGGGACTTCAATGGTTCTTTTTTATTTTTGCAAATATAATCGTCATTCCGATTACTGTCGGGGAGGCGTTTGATCTTTCGTCAGCAGCGGTATCATCGATGATTCAATTTTCCTTTATCGTAACGGGACTTGCTTGTATCGTTCAAGGCTTATTCGGTCACCATCGTCCAGTATTAGAAGGGCAGTCGGGTCTATGGTGGGGGATTTTCCTTACGTTAGTTGCAACGGCTACAGCCCAAGATATGCCCCTTCACGTATTGGGTGGGAGTTTAGCTCTTGGCGTTATTATTTCTGGAGGGGTAACGATTTTCATCGGTGCGGTCGGTTTAGGTCCGTTTTTCGCCCGCCTTTTCAAGCCTGGCGTAATGGCAGCCTTCGTATTACTGTTAGGTTTTACCTTAATTCAAATTTTTTTAAAAGGAATGCTCGGACTTCCCTTTCGCGAGGCAGATGGTAGTGCCGTAATTGATTTACCAGTTGCGACCTTGGCTATTTTTATCGCCCTTCTCGTAATGGTTGTAAGTATAAAATCATCTCCCCGGGTAAAAAGTTACGCCCTACTAATCGGAATGGTCGTCGGCTGGTTGTTACACCATTTATTTTTCGGTACGGATACGAGTGAAATGACGAAGGCGACCTATATGTTATTTCCGCTCGGACCGTTAACTTGGGATACGGGTGTCGTCTTCACCGCAATACTTGCAGGTATTTTAAATTTAACGAATACGTTCGGGGCTCTTAAAGGAACCGACGTCTTTTATGAAAAGCCGACCTCAAACAAAGAATACGCGACATCCCTTTCCATTACCGGTGCGACGAACGTTGTTTCTGGTTTTTTCGGGCTCGTACCTTATGCGCCCTACGTTTCGTCGATTGGTTTTTTACGTCAGACGAATATTTTCGATCGGATGCCTTTCTTTATCGGTAGCTTCCTTTTCTTTTTAATGGGAATTATCCCACCGATTGGTTCATTTTTCACCTTGTTACCTTTAAGCATCGGAAGTGCAGTCTTGTTCGTCGCCTATTTACAACTGTTTTTATCGTCCTATGACTTTTTAAAACAAATTACCTTACATAGCTCGAATGTGTATCGGGTTGCTATACCAATTTTCGTCGGTGTAATTATTATGACCTTCCCGCCGAGCTATTTCGAGTCAATACCAACGATGTTACAGCCGTTCTTAAGTAACGGACTTCTCGTCGGCATTGTGCTTGCGATTATTTTAGAAAATATCGTCGACTGGGAAAAGGTAGTATAATTGATTTAAATGATACGAATCTCTCAAAACAAAATTATAACCCTTAAAGCTTAGTGTAAGATCTGCCTTTTGGGCGGATCTTTTTTTGTACGGAAAAAGTGTTGACAAGAGAGTGTGTTAATCATATAATACAGTAAACATGTATGAAGTGATTAATACACTAACTTTTGGCTGTTCAAATTTTATTAGCGACTTAAGGAGTATGTAAACCTTATAAAAGGTTTATCCTTTATTGATAAACTTATATAGCATATGAATTTTATCGTTATTTTTTTCTCTTTGTGTATGAAGGTCTTAATACAGTTTGCGAAAAGTATCGTGCATAACTGTAATTAATAAAGAAGTCATTTATCAATTCTTATGAATAATTAAATGGAAATCGGGGTGATGTCATGAAATTTACAATCGATAACAGGACACCCGTCTATTTACAAGTTGTCGAATATTTTAAGGAACAAATCGCCAGCGGTCAACTTAAGAAAGGAGAAGAGATGCCGTCGCGCAGGGAATTAGCCGCGACCTTAAAAATAAACCCAAATACAGTACAACGGGCGTACAAGGAAATGGAGGAGGCGGGATTGATTTATACAGATGGCAATGTGCCTAGTAAAGTAACCGAAGATGAACAAATCATTAAACAAGTTCGTGAACAATTATTAACCGAAGCTCTCGAGCAGTTTGTTACAACGGCAAAAAATTTACACATCTCCTTCGACGATCTATTGCCATTGTTAAAACGACAGTACGAGCAAATACCGACACAAGTAAAAAAAGGAAAGCCGTCAGCAGGTGATCCAAACGATAGAGAAATTATTAGGGGGGATAAAAGATGATTGAATTGAATCATATTAAAAAATCATACGTGAATAAAGTAGTTTTAAAAGACGTGTCTTTTAAAGCGAAAAGGGGAGAAATTACGTGTCTTATCGGCGTGAATGGTTCAGGAAAAACGACGATTCTAAATGCAATTATGGGGTTAACTCCGATTAATAAAGGAGAAATTCTCATCAATGGAAAAAAGCGAACGAAGCAAACGTATGAAGAGGTTGCTTATATACCGGATGCGATTACAATGTTACCGTCGATGAGAATAAGGGATGCATTTCAATTTATGGATGACTTTTATGAAACGTGGAACGAGAAACGGGCCACTGAAATGCTAGAGTTTTTCAAATTAGACCGTAATGAAAAAATAAGTAATCTATCAAAAGGAAACAAAATGAAGGTTAACTTATTGTTAGGGCTTGCTCTCGATGTAGAATTTATCTTAATGGATGAGCCGTTTTCTGGTATTGATGTCTTCAGTCGTGAACAAATTACAGATGTTTTTACCTCTCATTTAATCGAAGACCGTGGAGTAATTATTACGACGCATGAAATAGGTGATATTGAACATTTAATCGACCAAGCTGTAATTTTAGATGAAGGTATCGTTATCAAATCTTTTTATCCGGAGCAGATTCGTGAAGAAGAAGGAAAATCAATTGTCGATATGATGAGGGAGGTTATAAAGTAATGGGCTCTTTTATGAAATTATTTGCTTTTGAAGTCAATCGTCTTATAAAACTATATATTGCGCTACTAGCGGTTATCTTCATTATTCAATTAGGGACTGTTTTATTTGAAGCTTCAGATTATATGGCACTCGTAAAGGAAGTGACGAAAGGTGGTCGCATTTCACCAGAACAGTTTCTTAACGAATATTGGTCCTTTTCATTAGATGATGTAATTTATACACCAGGCTTTTTAATTCCAATTGCCCTTGGAATAGTAAGTATAATCATTTACTTATTTTTTATTTGGTATCGGGACTGGTTTGCGCGTAATACATTTATTTATCGTTTATTAATGTTACCTGTAAACCGAATGACGATTTATTTTGCAAAATTAGCGACAGTTATCGTTTCTGTACTTGGATTAATTTCGGCACAACTAATTTATTTAGTCATATACAAACAAATCGTGAAATGGATTGTTCCTATTGTTTATCGAACAGATATGAAAATAACCTTACTTGTTGCATCTTCTGACTACTTATCGGTTCTGATGCCAACTCATCTTAGTTCTTTTTTAATTATTTATGGCCTTGGAACTTTATTAATAATCGTTTTATTTACCGTAATTTTATTTGAGCGAAGCTTTAAATTAGTCGGTTTGTTGCTTGGAATTATTTATACCAGTTTTACAATTGGTTTATTTATGTTACCTTCTGTTATTCAATTTGTTTTTTTCGATACATTTTATTTGTATAAGGATGAAATGTTTTATCTACAGATTGTTATTTCATTTATAATCGGTGGCGTTTCCTTATGGATTAGTTCCATGCTAATTAATCGGAAAGTTACCGTGTAGAAGGAGGGGATTTTGTTGAAAAAATACCGTGCATTATCGATATTAACTATCATCATTATTGTTACATTTTCATTGTTTTATGTGCAAGCCCATACGTTATCGCAATCGTTTCCGCAATATAAAATTAATACAATTGAAGGAGATGAATCCCTCAGTGACGAACTAATAATTAAAGGGGATTTTTACGGACCGTATGCGGATGAAGAATTCGAGATAACGAGGGAAGGGACGAATTATTTACGGGATGAAAGATTGATCAAACGTCTTGAAGGTAATCATGTGCCAAACAAAGTTCAACAGTTACGAAATGAACAACGTAAATTTATGCGAATGAAAAGCTATGACGAAAATGAATACCTCATTGTAGAGGATACGATTGTTTCTGTACAAATACCTTATTCTCGCTGGGGTATATATAAAGGACTTATTGAACTTGAAACGTACAATCGCACGACAAAAGAAACGAATCTTTATGAAATCGAAGCACCTGATTTGTTAGATTATGCAAAAATTGAAAAAATGTATATGTACGATGGAATACTATATATACCGATTTTAAATATGGAGTATGGTATGGATGCAGATGACGAGAAGACGAAGTTCCATCTTTACATGTTTGATTTAAACGAGGGAAAGCTTATCGACTCAATCGAAACGTTAATCGATAGTTCAAATTATTACGGTGCTTTTGCGAATGTTTTTGTTGATGATGAACAACAGCCGACGGAAATGCTTATCACTCATGCTGTAATTAGCGACGAATATTATGAAGATACGACAGATGAAGCGACGTCCCCTGAGTCGATTAAATTAGCAAACATTGTAAGAGTAGATTTAGAAACAAAAGAAATAACAGAAATAGAGATTGAAAAAAGTAAGAATGACGCTCTTCCTATCGCATATAACGGTTCAGAGATACTGTTTGTTAACCTTCATTTAGATACTCTCGCTTTTGAATCGTACAATGTAGAGACGAAAGAAAAAACAGAAAAACTAAATGTAGAACTCGATTCAGAAAATAATAGCATCTGGGAATTTGAAAATAAAATAATTCATGACGGAAAAATATATTTTCTTTTAGATCATGATATGGAGCATAGGGCAACAATATTAGTTATCGATCTTTTAACAACCGAACTATTGTTCAAGGGATCTATTGAAATTGAAATAGAGGATTATCTCCCAATCCAATCTGGGGAAACAGAAGTTTATTTCCATACGTTAGAGTTACGTCATGATGGAAAATAAGAGTTAGATGTTGGAAAGATTTCTTCCGACGTATTATCTAAACTATAGCCATTAAACTGTTTGATTAAATGGCGACTTTGGAGGTTGCAATGAGAAGAAAACTTTCACTATTGCTGTTAGTATTTGCCTTTTCGTTATTAGTAGCTTGTTTCCAAAATACACTATCGCTAATAGAGATAGAAAAACTACCGAACAAATCAATGGAAGAGGTTGATCCGACGGCAAAGTTACAGCTTGTTAACGACGGATTAAATCGTTCCTATATTATATACCGAACAGAAGGTCCCGTGACTCATCATATTGAAGCGGACGAAAATATCGTACGAATTCATTTAGATAAAGAAGATCGAAGCGGACAATTCAAAGAGTATATTTATAAATTAACGACAGAGGAACAACACGATACAATCCAAGTTATAGAAAACGGTAAAGAAATCCCTTTTGATCGAGTACTTACGAATTAATGAATGTCTCGGATTTTCGTTATTAAAGCTTGGATTAGGCTCTTTTGCAGTAGGAGGTGGAGTTCTCCTATTCCAATCTATGCCGTTTCGGTGATTATGATTAGACTCTTTAGGGTAGCAAGGGAGTTTCTCTTTCAGCTTGTTTCCGCTGGGAGGTGGCTACGGAAAGTTTGACGGTGATTTTGGCTGAGATCTTTCTGTTGGACGTTTGCCCCGGAAAGGTTGTCGCTGATTTCGCCTTCATCCTTTCCGCTGTAACGTCGCCCCGGAAAGTTTGTTGCTAATTTTCGCTTAGACCTTTCCGTTGTAGCGTTGCCGCGGAAAGGTTATTGCTAATTTTCGCTTAGACCTTTTCGCTGTAACATCGCCCCGGAAAGTTTGTTGCTAATTTTCGCTTAGACCTTTCCGTTGTAGCGTTGCCGCGGAAAGGTTATTGCTAATTTTCGTCTAGATCTTTTCGCTGTAGCGTTGCCGCGGAAAGGTTATCGCTAATTTTCGCTTAGACCTTTCCGTTGTAGCGTTGCCGCGGAAAGGTTATCGCTAATTTTCGCTTAGACCTTTCCGTTGTAGCGTTGCCGCGGAAAGGTTATCGCTAATTTTCGCTTAGACCTTTTCGCTGTAACATCGCCCCGGAAAGGTTGTCGCTGATTTCGCCTTCATCCTTTCCTCTGTAACGTTGCCGCGGAAAGGTTATCGCTAATTTTCGTCTAGATCTTTTCGCTGGACCCTTGCTTTGGAAAGTTAATCGCTGAATTTTGCTTATTTCTTTCCGCTAGGATGGCCCCGCGCAAAGGTTAGGGCTAATTTTAGCGTCAACTTTCCCTTAGCACCGTTCTTTTCGGTACGCCTTTGCAAAATCGGCTTACCTACTACGGCGAGCTTGCCTGAGCGTTAGCAAAACCGCTTAATTATTCCTGCTTTATCGTATATGGTTAACAAATAAATTTCTAAAACTATGTTGTAGACGTTCCTAGCGATTTTGCAAGATTAGGGGCTATATCAGCAAGCTCGCATATATAAAAAGTGTTAAAACTAGTTTTCAATCCAGTTCAAAATTGGTAGAGTTATTTTGACTTTGAGCAATTACCCGCACGATTTAACGCTTATTCAAAAATATTATCAATAATGGTACTTATCATTCCGGTACTTCCCGTACATTCCTTAATTTTTTATAAAAAGCGTTGGCAATTACTTCCTTACCAATTCAAAGCCCCTGACACGATCATTTTTTAATCCTCAAATATCAATTCATAGCTTCCTGCATATATTAATTTCGTTTAAGGGATTTAGACGAAGTAGTGTGCTTATGGATTGCGTAATTTCTAAGTTTATACTTATTTATACAGGCTGGCATAGTATAGGCTTCAAGAAGGTTACCGAGTGCGTGCTCATAACGATGGAATGTAACACAATGATAAGCAGAAGTTCCCTCCTACGGAAAATTTCAGCAAAACGAAAAGCCTAAATGCGAAATCCCTTAGACAGATTACTTCCTTAATTTGAATAGTGGTCATAAATTCGCGCGAGTTGTTCATTTAATTGTGCTGTATGAACGATGCGTGCTTCGCGTAAATATTCTTTCCCCGCAACGAATAAAAGTAAGACTGGCGCTGTAAATATCGAATATTGTCCCGCAGCCTCCGGGACGGCCGATGCATCGATTTCCGCTACTTTTATTTCAGGATATTGTTTGAGCATTTGTTCGATTTGGGGTTTTAACCCGTGACAGACGCTACAATTAGGCATTGTAAAGTATAAAAACGCTAATTCATTTTGTTCAACAAAGTCTTCGACATCTTCTAGGGACATTAACATTTCAAAACTCATGATTTTCCTCCTTTGTTTCTGTGTGCTATTTGTGGACGTATCTTGCTCATTGCATATTCTTATTCCTATTATACGCCTACTGGTATATATTAGCTGAGAAAATGCTTATCAAACTCCATTAAATAAAATTTACCGTACTTATAGATTAGCATTCCCGCCCTCGCAATTGGCTAAAACGTATTTAGGCAAAAGCTCATCTTAGCGAAACCTTTTTAAAAATTGATTGCGGGTGATTACTAGTGTTCGTAGTAGCTCTGTCCATAAAGGACGATATCTGTTAGTTAGCCTAAACGTTAAATTACTAGAATTCGTAGTAGTTCTGCCAATAAAGGCCCTCATAATAGGCTAAACTGAATTTAGGCACAAGCTCATCGGGACAAAAACTTAAAAAAACGGGTGTGAGTGATTTAGCGTGCGCGAAGGCGCCTATAACCCTCCTTGTTATTGGATCAAACTTATTCGGTCTAAAACCGCCTCTTTTCAAAAACGTATAAAAACAAAAGCGGGTGACTACTAGTTTTCAAACTATTCCTATCAAAAACGAAATCATATTTTCCAAAATCGCCTAATAGAGTCAAGGCTTCTCTGTACGATACGAATAATATAAAGGAACAATACCCCAATCCTCGTTATATCCTAAGCAAAAAAGATGAACTTTTGCTTATCATTGTCTATGATGTTATACATAAATACATACGGGAGTATTTAAGAAAGAATAGGAGAGAAATCGATGCAAGTTGAAAGAGGTATACAGTATTTCCCGATCGCCCTTTTTGCTAGTGTAATGGGAGTATCGGGGCTTGCTATGTCTTTACGCTTATTTGAAAATTATCACGGTTTTAGTCAGTGGAGCTCGAATATCGTCATGGTAATCGCAACGATTATGTTACTTATTAATGTCGTAATCTTACTGTACCGTCTTATCGCTTTTCGAGAGGGCGTAAGACAAGATTTTAATCATCCAGTGAAAATGAACTTCTTCGCTGCAATGTCGATTAGTTTTTTATTACTTGGTGCTTTGTACATTGAAGTTCATTCGAACGTTTCCCTTATCTTGTGGTTAATCGGTACAATCTTGCAATTTATTTTTACTTTACTTATTTTAACGAAACTAATGTGGGTACACGAATTTAAATTTGCTCAATTTAATCCGGCGTGGTTTATTCCGATTGTCGGTAACATCGTCGTTCCCTTAGCCGGTGTCGAACATGCATCCCCAATGGTTAATTGGATGTTTTTCGGAATTGGTGTCGTATTTAGTATTATTTACTTTACACTCTTTATGAATCGAATCTTTTTCCACCCGACTTTACCGCCACCATTAATGCCGACGTTATTTATTTTACTCGCACCTCCAGGAATTGGAGCAGTATCTTATATTAATATGACAGGGAATGTCGACTACTTCGTATACATTATGTATGGATTCGCCTTTTATTTAGGCCTTTTATTAATCTTCCAAATTCGAAGATTCGTAACGATACCGTTTTTCGTCTCATGGTGGGCCTTCCTCTTCCCGAGTGCTGCAGTGACAAATGCGACTTTTCTCGTCTATGAACATACGGGAGAAGGCTTTTTACTATTAGTATTCTATATTCAAATCGTCGGACTTATCTTATTGACAATTTACTTGTTTGCGAAAACAATCGGCTTAATGATTCAAGGAAAGTTATGTGTAAAAGAAGGATAAAAAAAACACCCCGGAGGATTGCAACACTCTAAATCCCTCGGGGTTTTATCTTGTAAAAATTCATGTCGATGTCCTTGTTGTAAAATTGTTACACCTTTCAACAATGATGAGAAAAAAGGTGAAAGCAGTCAGACTACTTTCACCAAAAGTTGCTTTTACACATAATGGGGGAAACGTGCGTATATTGTTTTAAAGAAATAATTTAAAAGCTACTGCCTGTAACGTTGTCGTTGTTTATAACTGGTGTAATTGCCGGTAAGCAAGAAATTCCGCAGAAGCAGCTTAAATCTACTGTGATGCAAATTCCTGTTGCTTCAAAGTTACTAAACTCTTGTGTTCCGAAATATTCACAAACACTGCCACAAACACCGTTTTCATTTTGGAAGAGTCCAGAATCTCCACCACCGTCACCGTCGTTATTATCTACAACTGGTGTTAACAACTCTAATACTGCACAGTTGCTACTACCTTTAGAGAAGCCTTTTACGCGAAATACTGGGGATTCTACGCAATTAAACATGCCATTTTCATCAATGCAAAATCCACTTCCAAAGAAAGGTTTGTTGAAATTCTTACTGTATAAAATAAAAGGAATAGTGTTATGACGGGTTGGTCGATATCCTGGGCTAGCTAGTAAATCCTTGATTGACTGGTCACAGCTTGTTAAGCAAGCCTCCCCTCCTGCTTGCAATACTTTTCGTTGTGCGTTGAGAATCTTTCTTACAATATCTGTCACGCACTGAGTTGTTGTTTGAGCAGTTGGTGCACTGCCGTAAGTTCTTCTACAACTCATCGATGAAACATCTCCTTTCGAATAATTCGTTATTTCACTATTACTATATGTCTTCCTTCGTTGAAAGGTTGTTTCATCGTCTAGTTGTGCCGAAAATAGGGGACTACCTACCGGATCGGGCTCGCAATTGAACATTAATCAGTAAAAAAGATAAAAAAAGCAACGCATTGTCAAACATTGTAGCTTTCATAAACAAAAAAGGATGTCGAATTATTTCCCGGGAAATTCACTAAAAAACGAGGAGAAATGACGTTTCAATTTACTAGAAAACAACTATTAAAAATGCCAACTGTAACATATAATAACTAAAAACAACATCAGCCTGATGAATAAAAGATCACCAAAAGCCTTCGTCAATTTCTGAACAAAAACGCTAATAAAAAAGGGCCCTACGAAAGGAAACTTCGTAAGGCTTATACAAATAGAAAGAGAACTACCTCTCCGCCTTTTTACTTAACTGTTTAATATTAAAATAAATGTACGAAAAGGCAATTACATCAATAAGTAATGCATTCCATACCGTTAAAAAATTCGGAATAACGAGTAAAAGCGCAATTAATTTTAACGAAAAAACAAAGTATAAATTCCGTTTTACAATTTCCATCGCCTGCTTGCTTACGTGAATAAGCCAAGGTAAGTTCGCTAGGGACTCTTTTAAAAAGACGATATCCGCAAATTGTAGTGGCGTATTGCTTTCCCTAGCTCCGTTTGTAATATTCAGCGATTCACTCGTTACCATTTTCTCGCCTTGTTCTTCCAACTTTCGACTAATAAAGGCGATATAAGAGTGGAGACTACGTAACTTATTTACTTTAATCGCCTTTTCCTCGGACAATAAATCCGGAAAGACGTGCTCAATCCCTAACTCTTCAGCAATCGCATAAGCATTTTCTTCATTATCTTCTGTTAAAATAAAAAATTTCTCAATGCCTTCTTCTTTTAACTTAGCGATTAAACCTTTCGCTTCCTGGCGTAACGTATCTTGTAATGCAAAAAAACCGAGAAACCTCTCTGTCGAACTAACCGTCATAATTGATTTTCCTTCCATTTTTAACTGCCGTAAGAGAGTTTCTGTCTTTTCATCGAGTTTATGCGTTTCTAATAAAAAGGGGATACTTCCGACAGTATACATCGTTCCATCGATTAAGGCGTATGTACCTTTTCCTTCAATCGTTCTCCGTTGTAAAGCAGGTAAAGCTTGAATACCTCGTTTCTTCGCCTCCTTACGAATTGCAGCCGAAAAGGGATGCTTACAATTTTGAATAACGGAAATCGCTTTTTCAAATAATTCTGTTTCTGCATCTTTATCATTGCTAAAGGTGACGATATCGCTAACAATCGGATTTCCAACAGTTAAGGTGCCGATCTGGTCAAAAGCTACTCCCCGAATCCGATCTAATTCCTCAATCGTAGTACCATTTTTCAAAATAATTCCAGCTTTGGCGCTACGAGCAATTGAAATAATAAAGGGAAGAGGTGTCGCCATTAAGAGAATGCACGGACAAGCAGCGATATAAATTGCTAAAGATATATAAATCCACTTCGACCAGGAAGCACCGGTAACCAAAGGTGGCAATATTGCAATAAATAACGTTAACAACGTAACGACCGGCGAATAATATACCATGAAATTTCTCATAAACTGTTGAACAGGAGCTTCATTTAATTGTGCCCGTTCGACAAAGGCTATAATTTTATTGATTTTACTATCTTTTGCAAGCTTTTCGACAAGGATTTCGATTGGTTCGCCTTCATTTATACAACCAGCAAAGACTCGATCTCCGCTAACTTTTTCAATGGGTTCATAGATCCCTGTAATTAACCTTTCATTTAGGAGTGTACTTCCTCTGATAATCTTTCCATCTAGTGGTATTTGTTCCCCGCTATTTACGAAAATTTTTTCTCCGACCTTCACACGGTCAACAGGGACTCGTTCAATTTTACCGTTACGTACAAAATTCGCTTCTTTCGGCAGAAGATCGTACACGTCCTGCATTGCCTTTTTCGCTTGATTCACGGTAGAAGATTCAATCGCTTCATTAATAGTTACAAGTAAGACGAACAATGCAGCTTCTAGCCAACGTCCTAACAAAAGAAGCCCGATTAGCGGTAAAACTAAAAAGGTTCGGATATTCGGCTGGCCGGCTTGAAGGTTACGATAAGAAGTAATAAACATATGATACCCGCCGATTACCGTCGCACCGATAAAACAAGCCTTCGCACCATAAAAACTAGTAGAACTCTGAAAGACGAACTGTAAAACAAGACCAACAATAAGTAGAAGCGCTGAAAAAGCCGTACGAATACTTTTACCTAAGGTCCAGTAGGTTAATATTTTCCAATTTCCTGTTTCTAAGTATGTATTGGCTGGATGCTTAATAAAGCGTTCGAACAGGAAATTTACCTTTTTCACTGAATGGTTGAACGGTCGTCGCGAAAAAAGCACAGTCCGGCCTTCACTTCCCCGAAGTTTCAGTCCATATTTTTGTACAAATCTTATAACGTTCACAAACCAAGGCTTCATACCAATCGACCATTCGTTCTTACCTTTACTTGGATTACAGCGCATTCCTTGGCTTTTTCCCCGTCGATTAAATATCGTTTTATTTAATTGTTGGAAAAGCTTCCTACCTAAAAGTGTGCCCATAGCGTTCGTATTCTCTCATCGAAGACACTTTCTTGTTGCGTGATCTGAGGAATACTTTTCCTCCTTTCAAAACGAATATTATAATATAGCGAACTTTTTAGAAAAGGACGTAAGAATTTTTAGTAGTATAATAGAAGATTTTACTGTAAGCATTATTAAAAAAGAGGGGAGATTGATTTGTTTAATAAGTAGAATGATTTGTACCTGTTTTTGTCATATATAAAAAAAGATGATTTCACATGTTTATATATAAGAAAATATGAATGATACGTATTTGCTACTAGTACTTATAAACTTACGACTTAGTTATTTTTGTCTATTTTATTATCGACTATTATACTGGTCTTTCACAAAAAAGACAAATAAAGTTCAACAAAAAGACACAATTCACGTCAAAATCCGACAAAAGAAGCAGAGAACAAATCGACGCTCTAGAACGCCTGACAGGAATAAAAAATCCTCCGCGTTTCCATAGCGGAGGATTCTTTGCCTTTCTTCTACCGAACGAAGAAAAGCATTCACAAGAATAAAAAAGGAAAGATTTAAAATGAACACTCATACGTTGGGCGAATGTATGAGTATCCGTATACTAACATAAGTTCTATTTAGACGCAATAGAAAACGCTTACATTTTCTGCAAAAGAAAGAGGGAAGGCAATTTCTTCTTCCTAAAACTTTCCCTTTTATTTGTGAAAATCCATTGTAACCTGCACTATTTTAAAAGAATTTGTAAAAATATTTATCTCTATGCATCTGTTTTTAGGCCGGTTGGGCATTTATTTTCCAAGGTAGGTATTGCTTCGATTTGTATTTTATTCACAAGTTATAGATCTGGAATTTGAATCGATTGCAACTTTTCCTCATCGTCATTGTATAAAGAAATCGGCTTGTACGTCACTGTCCAACTGCTCGTATCCTTATTATAGACGACATCGGTAATGGCGAAGAAATATTCGACATCAATTTTTGTTAAGGCTTGTTTAACGACTTCTTCGGTTGAGAGCTTTGCCCCTTCTGGTTGTTTCGGTTCGACAATCTCTAAATGTTGAATCGAACCACAAGCAGGGTAGGTAACATCGACTTCACCTTTGTACCACACTTTCACCTCTTGTCCAACTTCGACATTTTTCGGAACCCGATCGAGCGTAATCGCATCGAAAAATTGCTTCACGCCACCTCGGTCGCTAAAGTCATTTGCAATTTTACTAACGACGAAAATTTGTGAATCGGTTTGCTTGAGCACGTATCCATGAAGGTCCGGCGCTCCATCTTTAAGAAAATGGCAGCCACTAAGCGTAAACAAAAGCAACACTAATAAAATCTTCGAACGTTTCATCTGTCTCACTCCGTTTATCTTCTTTAAGCGACCTTTGCGACAAACTCAATCGACTTAGGCGTTCTACTTTTGCTAACTTATTTATTTTATAAAGTTATTTTTATTATAACGGAGAAAGCTGTGAAAAGTAATTTACATTTTGCTTAAATTTGATACTTTTTGTAACAAAATAGTAAAAAACTTTTGAATGTTAATAAAAGATAAAAAAACGATCGAACGTAAAAGTCCAATCGCTTTTTTAACTACATTGGCACGACAACATTAACGATATAAATCATTAACGGAATCGTAAGGAGCGCAATTAACGTCGATACGACCGTCGTCATCGCACCCATTTCTTCATTTTTCGAGAATTTCGCAAATAAAATTGAAGCAAGCGTAATCGTCGGCATCATCGACTGAACTAAAATCGTCTGAATCACGACGACCTCCGTTTCAATCCAAAGAACGAAAAACATAACCGAAAGCGGTACGACGAATAGCTTTATGATTATTGGAATCCACATTTTTCGCGCTAATGAACCGACCCGCGAACGTTGTAAATTCATAATAATCGTCCCGACGTAAAACATCGCAAGAGGGGCAGCTAATCCTGCTAAATAATCGAATAGATTAATAAATACTTGTGGCGGTTTTACTTGGAAGTAGGCAGCCGTAAGTCCAACCACAATGGCGATAATCGGAACGTTGATCATTTCTTTTAACATAGAGAGACGGAACTTCTTTTTCTCCTGTAATAAAAAGACTGCCACCGTCCAAATCGTAAAGTCAACCCCCGCATCAAAAATAGCTGCATAAAGTGCACCCTCCGGACCGAAAAGCACCGCACAGAGTGGAATCCCGATAAAACCAGTATTACCAAGACCGGAGAGTATTGCAAGTTCATTCTTATGCTTAGAATCCCGGTAAAATATATAGGAGATTAGATAGCCGAGCCCGATTCCGAAAACATTGATAACAACCGAAGCAATAAAGACGAATATAATTAACGTAAACCGCTCCGGCGTCATCTCAACGTTAAAAATACTGGATAAAATAATCGCCGGAATCGCCACATTTACAATCAAGGTAATATATAAAGAGCGCGTATCATCATTGAAGTTATACGTCCTTGCCAAAAGCGCCCCAATCGCAATAAACAGACCGATCAATGCAATCGTCTGGAAAACAGCATTCATCTCCATAAACAAAGCCCCCATCAAGTAAGCAAGCTATAAGTTCTAATAAAGCTAAAAGGCACATGCTTGGCCCAACATATACTATAACGACGAAAAGAAAAAGGCGCAATAAAACCTAGCTTTACAGCACAATCTAAGTAAAGTGATAAACATGTAAATTGATCGCCTTCGTAGTTTAGAGCTAATTTTCTATGGGGATGTCGACGTTAACTTGTTATTTTCTTTTCCGGATATTTAAGGTAAGTTAACGTTTTTATATTAGGATATTACAGGTAAGTTTCCAAGCTTTTGTTTTGGGATAATCTGGGTACATCGCCGTTTTTCTTTGGATATTGTAAGTAAGTTTCGAATCTTTTATTTAGGGGATATTTTAGATAAGTCATCAATTTTATTTTGAGATATTGAGGTAGGTAGTCGATATTGGGGATTGCTGTTAGATTGTTTATTGAGGAATTGGATTAATATGAGCGATAGAGCTGGTCGGGAAGTGGAGTGAAGTATAACTGGTGGAGTAATTTTACGTCGTTATCTAACAAACTCTTTAAAGTGCAGTCGCACGATTAAGACCGGAAGGCTGATTAATTAAGAACTTCGTTAATATTTCTTCCTTGGACTATGATTTATAAATTAAGTAATAAGCACATCATTTTATAAGAGAGAAATAAGAACGAGTGAAAAATTTTTGTCAAGATGTGCTAAGAGACTTATAAAAAAATATAATCGATAATTAACCTTTAGATAATTTACTAATGAATAGGTGTAAATGCGCGTCATAATAAAAGTTTTAGCTTAAATTGTGTAAAGTTATGCACAAAAACAGCCACATATCCACAAGTTATACACAAAACCATCTATATATACACAAGTAAATAATATTACCAACAACTTAATCACAACTTATCCACAGAATGTGAGTTCGAATAAAATGAAATTTTACTGAAAAATGAGTCTAATCTTTCCGCTGTGAGTCCGCCTTAGAAAGGTTAAGCGCAAAATCGAGCGAAAGGTTTCCGCGGTAGGCGCGCCGCGAAAAGGTTGGGCGCAAAATCGAGCAAAACTTTTCCGCTAGAACCGCACAACGAAAAGCTTAAGCACAAAATCGAGCAAAACCTTTCCGCAAGAACCGCACAACGAAAAGGTTGGGCGCAAAATCGAGTGATAGTTTTCTGCAGGACGCTCTCCACGAAAAGGTTCGGTGCGAAAACGAGTAAAAGGTTTCCGCGGTAGGCGCGCCAAGAAAAGGTAGAGCGCAAAATCGAGTGATAGTTTTCTGCAGGACGCTCTCCACGAAAAGGTTGGGCGCAAAATCGAGTGAAAGGTTTTCGCGGTAGGCGCGCCACGAAAAGGTTACGCTCATAATCGAGCAAAACCTTTCCGCAGGACGCTCGCCACGAAAAGGTTACGCTCATAATCGAGTAAAACCTTTCCGCAGGAGATTAAGTCCATATAATTGTGTAAAAAGGTAAAATGAAGTCCAAAAAAAATGGGCCATTATATAATTCCTATGTTACAATGCTTTTAACCACAAAATCATTGAGGAGGAATTATAAATGAC
>Ga0079226_10001641_pt1 | contig 17175 bp, 13 predicted proteins | sample Poulit2014_FD_76345 | JGI IMG/M metagenome (GOLD analysis project Ga0079226, IMG submission 76345) | Agricultural soil microbial communities from Georgia to study Nitrogen management - Poultry litter 2014 | ecosystem: Environmental > Terrestrial > Soil > Agricultural land | place: USA: Georgia...
AATATCCACGAATTATCGGAGGTATTCGATGTAGATTTAAAAGATTATAAAGAGATAATACCTTACGGTAAGAAATGTCTAGAATTAGGCAGTGAAAATGTAATCGTATCTATGGGAAAAGACGGGGCGATGTTTTTTAATAAAGAAAATATATACTACGCACCCGTTGTAGAAGGCAAATTGGTAAATAGCGTAGGCGCAGGAGATTCAATGATAGGTGGATTTATGACAGGAATATCAAATAACCTATCCTATAAAGACAGTTTCAAACTCGCAGTAGCTTCAGGGACGGCGACGGCTTTCTCAGAGGATATTGGGAGCAGAGAAGATATAGAAAATATTTATAAAAAAGTAAAAATAATAGAGTTGGTAGGGGAGGAAGAAAATGGAAATTAAAGATTTACTGAGAAAAGACATTATGATACTCGACTTAAAAGCCAAGACGAAAATGGAAGCCATTGACGAAATGGTCGACGAAATGGCTAGGGCAAATATCATAAATGACAAAAAACTATTTAAGGAAGAAATAGTTAAAAGAGAAAACCAGTCCTCAACAGGACTAGGCGAAGGGGTTGCGATGCCTCATGCAAAGACTAAGGCAGTAAACAGTCCAGCAGTATTATTTGCGAGAAGTAAAAGTGGTGTAGACTATGAAGCTCTAGATGGTGAACCGACTTATATTTTCTTTATGATTGCTGCAACAGAAGGCGCTAATGAAACTCATATAGAGACATTGGCTAAATTATCAAAACTTCTATTAAAGCCAGGATTTATAGAAAAACTTAAAAATGTAAAGACAAAAGAAGATGTATTTCTTGCTATTGAAAGCCAAGAAAGAGAAAACGAGTTAAAAGACAAAGAAGAGGTAAAAAAAGATACAAACAAACCTCTAATAGTTGCAGTAACAGCTTGTCCGACAGGTATCGCCCATACCTATATGGCAGCAGATGCACTAAAGGAAAAAGCTAAAGAGTTAAATGTAGATATTAGAGTTGAAACTAACGGATCCGATGGAGCTCACGATGTGCTTACAAAAAGCGAGATAGAAAGAGCCGATGGAGTAATAATTGCAGCCGATAGAAATGTAGAAATGGACAGATTTGACGGCAAACAATTAATCGAAGTTCCAGTATCCGACGGAATTAGAAAACCGGAAGTATTGATAAATAAAATATTAAACAAAGAGGGAAAAATCTATAAAGCAACAGGCGAAAAACAGAGCGAAGAAGTAAAGGAAAAACAGAGCTTTGGAAGTAGACTTTACAGAGATATAATGAACGGTATCTCCCATATGTTACCTTTCGTAGTAGGTGGAGGTATCCTTATAGCGATATCCTTCTTAATAGAGAGATTTGCAGGGGCAGATTCACCAGCCTTTATATTCTTAAACTCCATAGGTGGAGGAGCATTCAGCTTCTTAATACCTATCTTAGCAGGTTTCGTAGCTATGAGTATAGGCGACAGACCAGCGTTAATGCCAGGTATGGTTGCAGGTTATATGGCAGTTCAAGGTATAAGTTTTATGGGTGGAGAAGGCCATAGTGCAGGTTTCTTAGGCGGACTAATCGGTGGTTTTATAGCAGGTTATGTAATACTAGGTCTTAAAAAACTTACTAAAAATATGCCAAAATCCCTTGACGGATTGAAACCGATGTTGATTTTCCCAGTTCTTGGACTATTGATAGTCGGCTTTGTGATGTTCTTTGCGATAGTTCCACTATTTGTAAAGATAAACGAAGCGATGAACGGCTTCTTGATGAACTTGAGTACAGCAAACTCCGTTCTTATAGGTGCAGTGCTAGGCGGCATGATGGCAGTAGATATGGGTGGTCCAGTAAATAAAGCGGCATATACCTTCTCAATAGGTGTATTTACCGATACAGGCAACGGAGCGTTCATGGCAGCAGTTATGGCAGGTGGTATGGTTCCTCCACTAGCGATCGCTTTAGCTACAACAGTATTTAAAGAGAGATTTACTGAAAAAGAAAGACAATCGGGACTTACAAACTATATACTAGGATTATCCTTTATCACAGAAGGGGCTATACCTTTTGCAGCAGCAGAACCTTTAAAAGTAATAGGCTCATCCGTAATCGGAGCAGCTATTGCAGGTGGACTTACACAGTTCTGGCATGTAAAAGCACCAGCGCCACATGGAGGTATATTTGTACTACCAGCGATGGAAAGCGTTCAAGTAGGACTTTTCTTTATCGCAGCAGTGCTTATAGGCTCAATAATAAGTGGTCTGATATTTGCTTTATCTAGACAAAAGATTAAACAGGATAAATAGCTATAATTAAATATAAATAAATAGAAAGATAGGCACTTAGCTGTCTATCTTTTTTTGTCTTTTTAAAGAGAATAAACTACTTTAAGTAAAATGTTACAAAAATGTAAAAAAATTAAACCTAGATTATTTTACATTTTATAAATTATATATATTTGTATAAAAAAATATTCGTTGGAATATGCAGAATAGGTAATACTTAATACGATATACAAGAATTAAAGAAATACATAATTATCCAATATTGACAATATATCGCAAAAGATATTGTTAAAAATTTATTGATAATAATACATTTATATAGTAAAATATAAAGAAATTAGAGATAAAATAATACATAAAATTAGTTTTTAAATTAAATAGGTAATAATAAGGGTAGAAATAAATTAATATTTCTTAATATTTTATAAAAAAAGTAATAATTTAGTAAGAAATTGAAAATCAGTAAAGAGGAGGTTTATTTATGGAAAAGAAACAAGGATTCTTTGAGAGATTTTTCGAACTTTCAAAGTATGACACAAATGTAAGAACAGAGATACTAGCCGGTATCACAACATTTGTAACTATTGCATATATTCTAATAATAAATCCTATCATAATTTCAGATCCTTTTAGAATTATGGGACAACCAGAATATGCAAATCAAATTTCAAATGGTGTATTTATCGCAACTTGTATAGGTGCATTTATAGGTACCTTCTTGGTAGCCGTATATGCAAAACTGCCTTTCGCACAGGCTCCTGGTATGGGACTTAACGCATTCTTCGCATACACAGTAGTACTTGGAATGGGCTATACATATAATCAAGCGCTAGTAGTAGTATTTTTATCAGGTATTTTATTTATTTTAATTACTGCTGTTGGATTAAGAGAAGCTATTATAAGAGCTATACCGAGTTGTATAAAAGATGCAATTACTCCAGGTATAGGTTTATTTATAGCTATCATAGGCTTAAAAAATGCAGGTATCGTTGTAGCCAACGAAGCGACTCTTGTAAGTATGGTAGATTTCTCTCAATGGATGAATCCAGAGTTTGACAATCAGATTATCATGGGTGCAATAGTAGCATTTTTAGGCTTGATAATCATAGGGGTATTATCTGCTAGGAAAGTTAAAGGTGCAATACTTATCGGTATTATAGCTTCAACTATAATCGGTATCCCTTTAGGCGTTACACAATTTCACAACTTTGATATGAATTTAGGTGCAAAGTTTAGCGACTTTATGGAAGTATCCTTCTTCAACCTAGATTTTGCAGGATTGTTCGCAGGGGACAATATGCTTCAAAGTATCTTTACAGTATTTATGCTAGTAATAAGTTTCTCTCTAGTTAATATGTTTGACTCTCTAGGAACTCTACTAGGAGCCGCAAAACAAGCTAATATGCTAGATGAAAACGGCGAAGTTATAAGAATGAAACAAGCTCTAATGGCTGATGCAATCTCAACTACAACAGGTGCTTTAGTAGGTACTTCAACAGTTACTACTTTAGTAGAATCCAGTGCAGGTATAGCAGAAGGTGGACGTACAGGCTTAACAGCTTTGACAACAGCAATACTTTTCTTAGTGGCAATAATATTTGCTCCTATCATAAGTATCATACCATCAGCAGCGACAGCTCCAGCACTTATCTATGTAGGGGTATTAATGCTTTCATCAGTTAAAGATATAGACTTCAGTGATATTACAGATGCTATACCAGCATTCATAACAATCACATTCATGCCATTTACATACTCAATTGCAAATGGTATCGCAATAGGTCTTATCAGTTTCTGTTTATTAAAATTACTTACAGGTAAGAGAAAAGAAATAAAAGCTCTAGCAGCTATAATAGCAATAATATTCGTTATACGCTACGGCTTCGTATCACTAGGATAATACTTTTAAAAAAATATTAAGAAATTGAAATTTGATAGATATCTAGTTTAATGCTAGGTATCTATTTTTTTTATTTTGAAAAAATGGGGTAAACTTAATATATAGATAAAAAATAAAACAAAAATTTAACTTTATCCTAGATATTTTTAGTTTAGGATATAAAAAATATTGTGATTTTTAAAAAATAATAGTATAATTATTTCGTCAAAAACATGGATATTTAAAGACTAAAGTCATGTCGAACATATTTATTGTTTACTGACGAAGTGTAAACTTATATTATATATAGGTAAATTAGGAGGAAAGATTATAAATGAAAACAATCATATGTAAAGATTACGATGAAATGTCAAAAAAAGCAGCTGAAATTATTACTAAACAAGTAAAAGAAAAGCCAGATTCAGTATTGGGATTGGCTACAGGCTCAACTCCTATCGGACTTTATAAATGCTTAATAGAAGAGCATAAGGAAAATGGTTTGGATTTTTCCAAAGTTAAAACAGTAAACTTAGATGAATATGTAGGTTTAGGAGAAAAAGACGACCAAAGTTACATATATTTTATGAGAGATAATTTATTCAATCATATAAATATAAAAAAAGAAAATACACATGTGCCAGAATCCAATAAAGAGGATTTAAAATTAGACACTGAAAAATATAATAAATTACTAGACGATATAGGAACTAGAGATATCCAAGTACTAGGAATAGGGGTAAATGGTCATATAGCTTTCAATGAACCAGATGATAAATTAAATTTAAGAACTTCTATTGTAGATTTAACAGAGGAAACTATCGAAGTAAACTCAAGATTTTTTGAGAAAAAAGAAGATGTACCTACAAAAGCTATAAGCATGGGTCTAGAGGATATATTCGATGCAAAATGTATAATCCTTTTAGCTAATGGCAAGAGTAAAAAAGAAGCCATAGATAAGATATTAAATGGCAAATTTGTAGATACTAATTTCCCAGCTTCACTTCTTCACCTACATCCAAATGTAGTGCTTATAGTTGACGAAGAAGCTTATAACGGTTAATTGTTAAAGTAAGAAGCGAAGTTTTATCCTAGACATAAAAATATGTTTAATAAATAACAACGGCGGTATATATAACTTATACCGTCTTTTTATTTCTATAAAGAGAATAGGTATTACTAATATATGATTTAAATTAATAGGACTATAAATACTATAAAATTATTATAATATCAGTAATACATATCATGGAAAAACGATGTTGCTTTATGTTATGATATAAAAGTATCAGCTTTTAGAAGTGAACTAGTTTAATTGATGTTATAAAAACATTATGAATAGGAGATTTGTTATGAAAAAGAAAGATGATAGCGCAGTTACATTACTTAAAATATTGAAGGTATGCTTAGGATTATTTATATCAGGGCTGGGAACAGCTATACTATATAAAGTTAATATGGGTAGCTCACCTGCTGGAACTATAACTGAAGGTGTAAGTAGATATTTTAATTTTAGTTATTCGATTTCAAGTATCATAATAAATATAATATTCCTTGTTATATTATTTTTAACTGATAAAAAAATAATAAGCGTTGGAACGATTTTAGCGACGTTGTTGTTAGGCGTCTTCATAGATTTAGGAAGTAACCTTATTAGCCCATTATATATCGAGAACTACCAAGGGGCTATTAAAGCGATTACTATGCTTGTGGGATGCGTTCTGTCAGCAATAGGAACAGGTTATTATGTTGGCGTTAGGATAGGTACTGGTGCAATAGACGGTATGTCCATAATGTTAAATAAAAAAACCAATATACAGTTTAAATATTGCAGATGGTTCATTGATGGAATCCTTATAGTAATAGGTGTGCTATTGGGAGCATCTTGGGGAGTTGGAACCCTTGTTTCCGTCATAATAACTGGACCAATCATGCAAAAAATAAGAAATACAATGCAGAAGGATATGGTGTTTGATGACTAATTTTAATGAACAGGCAGTGAGTGAAGCTAGCCCGATAAAGATGATTTTAGTAAAATCATTGGTTGTATTTATCGGTTTACTAGCTACAGGAATAGGAACGTCTATTATGTTCCAAGTAGGCATGGGAAGTGCGCCTCCAGGAACTATTATAGAAGGTGTTAAAGAATTTTTTAATGTAAGCTACGGAATAGCTGGAATTATAGTTAACTTTTCATTTTTAGTTTTACTATTTTTTACAGAGAGATCGCTAATAGGATTAGGTACTATAGCGATGCTATTTTTTGGGTATTTTGTAGATTTAGGAAATATTATTATTGCTCCACTTGCGATAGGTAACCTTTTAGGAGCAATGCAAATATTAGCCATGGTATTAGGCTGTCTAGTAGTTGCAGTTGGTACAGGATTATATCTAGGTGTTAACTTTGGATCAGGTGCAATCGATGGACTTTCAATATTATTCGATAGAAAATTACCTTTAGATTTAAAATATTGCAGATGGATTACAGATGCACTATTAGTACTAGTAGGTGCTTTAATGGGAGCATCATGGGGACTTGGAACAGTTGTTGCAGTTGCCATAACTGGGCCTATACTTCAATCTATTATAACTAAGATGAGCAAATATTTTTAGTTATCTAAGTAAAGAAGAAAATTACAAGTATAAAAACTTGATAATATAAACTCAGTAAAAACTATACTATAACTCTTAGAAAAGAGGATGTAGTGGTCTAGATATTTTTCTGGCAACTACTTTAATGTAGTTGGCTATATTACTAATAAATATCAAACAGACCAAGATGATAAAAAAAGTACTTCTGATTAAGGCTAAATCGTTAATGATTTAAGAAAACGTATGTAAGGCTCTAATGGTATACAGCGGATGAGAAATAGCTGGAGTAGAGGTAGGCCTTGATGAAGTCAGCGCTGATAAAAAAAGCTTATTAAATCAGGTAAGATAATTAACAAACAAAATAAAACTTAAAATAATTTTAAAACACAATTAAACTTTTCTATAAGTCAGGCCTAAGGGTCTGGCTTTTTTTATGAAAAGATTTGCAAGGGCTATGGTTATAGTCTATATTAGAGATAGGTAATAGTTTAACAAAGTATAAATAATTAAGGAGGTAAATTATGAAGATTGAAACGAGTTCAGATATAGCTAAAATATTTTTTAAAGTCTTCAAGATATGTATAGGTCTTTTTATCGCAGGTATAGGCATAGCCATAATGTATAATGTCGGCTGGGGAAGTGCCCCTGGGGCAACTTTAACCCAAGGCTTATCGGCATTTACTGGCTACACTTATGGAATATCGAGTATTATAGTAAATTTGACCTTCCTAATATTATTATTTTTTCTAGATAAAACTTTAATAGGAGTAGGTACAGTGCTTGTAACATTTTTTCTAGGATTTTTTATAGACTTAGGTATGCTTATAGTATCGCCTTTTTATATAAACTTAATGTCTTTAGAGTTAAAGATTGTTATGATGATAATAGGAAGTATTATAATTGCCATAGGCTTTGGCTACTATGTAGGCGTCGACTTTGGAACGGGAGCTTTAGACGGTCTAGCTGTCGCTTTAAACAGAAAATTTAATATCCCCTTTACCTATTGCAGATGGGGCTCTGACGCAATCTTAATGCTTATAGGCATACTTTTAGGAGCATCTTGGGGAGCAGGAACGGTATCATGTCTTGTACTTACAGGTCCGATAATGAACTTTGTAATAAATAAAACTCAAAGTTTTAGAGAAAAAAAGCTAAATAGATTAAAGGAAAAATCAATTTTAAATACAAAATAATTTTTGAAAAAAGTATAAATATAATTGAACTTTAAAGCTAGAGGGTAGATATATCTATATAAAACACAAGATTATTTAGCAATTTTGTTAAATGGTTTTAAATTAAATTTATTAAGAGTATAATAATACTTGCGTCTATTTTAATTTACTAAATTATTTTAAGGCGATAAATTATTGTTTAATATAAGAGATAATAGGTATCAATAGAGGACAAAGGATATGTTTTCTCGAGGATACCGATTTCTACTTAGGTAATTAAATTATAAGGAGAAAGACATGGATTTAGACAAATTACAGACTGAACTTAGAAATGAAGAAAGCCAAGGGATAGAGACAAAATCCACAGGCGAGATAATTTCAATTATTAATTCAGAGGACCAAAAGGTAGCTTACGCAGTAAGAGAATCTTTAAAGGATATCGAAAAAGCGGTTGATATAATATATGAAAAAGTTTTAAACGGGGGAAGGCTCATCTATATAGGTGCAGGTACTTCTGGTAGACTTGGTGTACTAGATGCTTCCGAATGTCCTCCGACTTACGGGGTAAGCTATGATTTAATTCAGGGGATAATTGCAGGTGGCGATAGAGCTTTAAGATTTGCAGCAGAAGGTGCTGAGGATGACGAAGAAGCTATAAAAGACGACTTAAAGAAAATTAATTTTTCAGATAAAGATGTCTTAATGGGTATAGCTGCTTCAGGTAGAACTCCTTATGTAGTTTCAGGCTTAAAATATGCCAACGAAATAGGTGCTACAACAGTGTCTATGTCAAATGTTAAAAACTCATTACTATCACAAAATGCACAATATCCTATTGAAGTAATCGTTGGACCAGAGATAGTAACCGGCTCTTCAAGAATGAAGGCGGGAACTTCTCAAAAAATGGTCTTAAATATGATAACGACAACTCTTATGATAAAACTAGGAAAAATCTATAACGGCTATATGGTAGATGTCCGTCCTTCTAATGAGAAACTAGTAAATAGAAGTATAAATATAATTTCTTCTACTACTGGAATATCAAAGGAAGATGCAAAAAAATATCTTGAAAAATCAGGTATGGATGTTAAACTTGCCATTATAATGAGCCTAGGACAAATCGAAAAGGATGTCGCAGAAAAATTATTACAAGAAAACGGTGGAAATGTCGCCCTTGTAATAAGAAATTTAAAGGAGGAGTAGAAAAATGACTAACAAAGAATTAGCTCAAAAGATTCTTGAAAAAGTTGGCGGTAAATCAAATGTTACAGCAGCTGCAACTTGTATGACAAGACTTAGACTTGAGTTAAAAGACAAGTCAAAGGTAGATGTAGAAGGCCTTAAAGCTATAGACGGCGTACTAGGAGTAGTAGATGCCGACGGTATTCAAGTAGTATTAGGACCAGGTAAAGTAAACAAAGTAGGGATGGAATTTTCCGATTTAGTAGGGGTTTCTCTAGGCGATGACGATGCAGATACAGGTCATGAAGCTGAAAGAATAGCTAAGGAAAACAAAGACTTAAATAAAAGCAAACAAACACATCCAGTTCAAAAATTCTTAAAGAGAATAGCTAATATCTTCGTACCATTGCTACCAGGTATCATTGCAGCAGGACTTATAAATGGTATTACTAATGTTATCAATGTTACATCTGGTGGAGCTTTAACAGGACTTTGGTGGTATGAAACTATAAGAACTATGGGATGGGCACTATTTACATTCCTACCAGTATTCGTTGGAATGAACGCAACTAAAGAATTTAAAGGAAGTCCAGTACTAGGCGGTATAGCAGGGGCACTATCCATAGCTATTCCATCTATGCCACTTCTAGCTGAAATAGACGGTGCACCTATAATAATGCCACTTACAAACGCTCCATACAATCCAGGTATTGGTGGACTTTTAGCAGCACTTATAATAGGTATTTTCATAGCATATCTTGAAAGATCAATTAAAAAAATCATGCCAGATATACTAGACACATTCTTAACACCACTATTAACACTAATCATCGGTTCAATAATCGCAGTTGTAATATTACAACCTCTTGGAACTATATTGACACAAGGCATATTTGCAGGACTTAACTTTATATTCGTAAAACTTGGAGTATTTGGAGGATTTATCCTATCAACACTTTTCTTACCATTAGTATCAGTAGGACTTCACCAAGCACTAACTCCAATACACGCAATGTTAAACGACCCAGCAGGTCCAACTATGGGTGTAAACTACCTTCTACCTATTCTTATGATGGCAGGTGGAGGACAAGTAGGAGCAGGCCTTGCAATCTATGTAAAAACTAAAAACAAAAAAGTAAAACAACTTACAAGAGACTCTATTCCAGTAGGTATCCTAGGAATTGGTGAACCTTTAATGTATGCAGTTACACTACCACTTGGTAAACCATTTATAACAGCTTGTCTTGGTTCAGGTATCGGTGGTATCCTTGCATCAATGTTCCACTTAGGAGCAATATCTCAAGGTGTATCAGGACTATTCGGTCTTTTAATTATGCAACCAGGTACACAAGTTAAATATTTAATTGCAATGATAGGAGCATATATCGGAGGTTTCGTATTAACTTACTTCTTCGGAGTAGATGAAAAACGAATAAACGAAGTATACGGTGAAAACTAAAAATGAAAAAAACTATTGAATTAGGTATGTCAATTTATTTCTCATCAACATTTCTAGAGATAAAAAATTTACTAGAAGAGATGGTAGAAAATAAAATGGAATATATCTTCTCATCACTAAATATAAAAGAAATAGATGTAGAAGAAGAAAAACTATATAAGACGATAGAACTGGCAAAAAATTTAGGGCTAAAACTTATAATAGATGTAAATGAAATGAGCCTTAAAAAATATCCACTGGATAAATTAAAAAAAGCAGGACTTAGTCATATAAGAATTGACGATGGAGTAAGCCTTGAAGAGATTTACGATTTATCAGAAGACTTTACCATAGTCTTAAACGCTTCAACTATACTAGATGAAGAAATGGATAAATTAAAGAGTCTAGGTATGGACTTTAAAAAACTAATAGCTTGTCATAACTATTACCCTAAAGAATATACAGGACTTTCAATGGAGTATATGGCTTCTATAAATAGACATCTTAAAGAATACGGCATGTATACCATGGCATTTATTCCAGGAGATGACGAACTTAGAGGACCAATCTATGATGCACTTCCAACAGTAGAAGATCAGAGAAGACAAAAACCTCTACAAAATATACTGGAGATGGAAGAATACGGTTATGCGGACATAGTATTAGTTGGAGATATAGGAATATCAGAAAAATCAAAAAAAGATATAAAACTATATAAAGAAGAAATAATTCCAATTAAAGCAAAATATATCCAAAAAGAATATGAAAATATCCTTAGGGATAAAACTTTTAAAGATAGAGTAGACAGTAGCAAATATATGATTCGTGTACAAGCCTTGAATAAACCTGGGAAAATAATATCTCAGGATATAAAACCATATAATACCATAAATAGAAAAGTTGGTTATATCTGTCTCTCTAATACGGACTTTAAAAGATATATGGGACAAGTAGAAATAGTTAAAAAAGAAATGCCAAAAGACGAAAGAGTAAATATAATAGGAGAAATTTCAGATATAGATATTCCACTTTTAAAATATATTAAAAGAGGCAGAAAATTTAAAATAGTTTAATATTAAGGGAAGATGCATTTGTATCTTCTCTTTTTCATTTAAACATTATATTATAATTATTTGCAAATATAAATAATTATGATATAATGTTTATAAGATAACGTTATCAACATATAGGAGGAGAAAAATATGAAAAAAATTAAACAAATAATTTTATTATTTATTTTTACATTTGTATTATCAACTAATGTTTCTTTTGCTGATAATATAGAAGTAGATATAAATAAAGTAGGAACTAAGTTAGGGGAAGAATTTATAGATACAGAAATTAATAATGAGGAATCAGGGTTTGATAATTCAAGTAAAATTAACAAAATAAAATCAACATATGGACTAGAAGGGGATTTAAAAATTCAGATTATGGGTGGCACGCTGTATTAGGAGTTGGTGGTGAAATAAATCAATATGGAAGTTATTATAGAATTTGTGATGGATGGAGTAGATCATTAAGTAAATTTATATCTTCTAGTCATATTGGAGATTCATGGTATTATAGATGGAATTAAAGTATATAATTGTAAAGGAGTAGTATTATGAAAAAGAAATTAGTAAGTTTTTTATTGATATTATCTTTAGCGTTAAATATAAGTAGTATTTCATATGCAAGTAAAGAATATATAAAGGATACTGAAATCATATATAATACTACTATATTGGAGAAAAATGATAATATTAAAATTGAAAGGCAAAATATTAATTTAGATTTAGATACAGAAGAAAAAGGACAAGACGGTAGAGCTAAATATACATATAATTTGGAAAATATCAGTAATGAAAAAGAGAGTATAAAATATTCTCTAATGAAGACCGTAGAAAATATCAAAGATTTAGATATATCTGTACTTAAAGACGATAAAGAAATAGATTATAGTATAAAAGTAGGAAGGGTATTAGAAGATACCGAGATTACTAAAGATACTCAAAAAGAAAATAAAATATATGAATTCAAGGAAAATTATGATTTTGCAAATAAAGACTATTTACCTAAAAATTATAAACTAGGTGATGAAGTCTATATTTATAATTTATCATCCGATGAAGATGCAGAAATAAAATTAAATTTAAAAACTGACGATATTAAATATATTATTACAAATAGTAGAGATACTTCCAATGAGGAATTTACTTTTGAAAAAGAAACGGTGATAATAAGTAATCAAGAGTTAGAGGATTTTAAAGTTGGGGAAATAAATTTAAAAGACGGAATAAATAAAATAAAAGATAAATCAGAAAAAGAAGTAAATTTAGATTTAAAATCTAAAAAATCAAATATGGAAGAAGCAATAAAAGAGATAAGTTCACTCAGACATTTAGACAGTAAGTATATATCAGAATTATTAGATAATAGTCTAAAAAATATGGATAAGAATATAGTAAACTTCAATGGTTTTTCAGATGAATTAAATAAGATAATTTTTATAGACTTTGATATAGAATTAAATCCGAAAGAATCAGCAGTTATAACTTTACAGACGGATATAGATAAAAGATATGAACAAAGTGAAAATAAAGGTATGAAATTATTATTTATTCCTAATCCAGCTAATAATCAGGAAATCAATAATTTCTCAATAGATCTAAATTTAAGTAAAGAATATAATAATATTGAAGATTCAAATATTAAATTTGAGAATATAGAAGATAGAAAGTACGAATTTAAAACTGATAATTTAAAAGAAGAAGAGATTTCAATAATTTATAAAAACAATAAAATCTTTACTATAAATCAAATGATAATTTTAGCAATTGTATTAGTATTGATTATATTGATATTTATATTTATAATGAAAAAAAAGAAAAATAAAATCGAGAAATAAAAAATATCAAGGGAAGATACATTTGTATCTTCTCTTTTTTTATTAAATAAATGTAATATTTTAATAATTCATATTTATAAATTAGCTTATTTAGAACAATCTATATTATTAAGTATATTCGATAAATATCTTTACCTAATCACCTAAAATATATCCTATCTAGACATTACAAGAGAATTATTAAACAATTTTATCTAATAAAATTAATTTGAGATTAATAATATTAAGCTATAATGGATAATTATTAAAATGTTAAATAGTTCACTAAATTAATTATTGTTTTATATAAAGTATAATGCTAAGCTAATAATAACAAGGAAATTATTTTCCTAAAATGTTTAAGAGGAGGAGAAATATGAAAGGTATAGTAGTAACGATAGTAATTATTTATTTATTAGCGATGCTAGGAATAGGTTTTTGGTCATCAAAGAAAATAAAATCTAACGAAGATTTTATGGTAGCGGGTAGAAGACTTGGACCTTTACTAATGGCAGGAACTCTTGCTGCAACAGAAATTGGAGGAGGAAGTTCACTAGGAGTTGTTGAAAAAGCTTTTGGCGAATGGGGTATAAGTGCTTCATGGTATGTAATAACTATGGGTATAGCATTTGTAATATTATCATTTATATCACATAAATTTAGAGCTTCAGAAGTAAAGACAGTTCCAGAATATTTTAGAAGAAGATACGGTAAATCAACAGGACTTATAACTTCAATAATAATGATTTTACCTCTTATAGGACTTACTGCTTCTCAATTTATCGCATCATCAACTATAGTATCAGTTATGATGGGACTTGATTATAAAGTAGCAGTTACGATAGTAGCAGTAGTAGTTACAATCTACTCAATTATGGGAGGACTTTGGTCAGTAACTCTTACAGACTTCGTTCAAGTTTTCCTAATTATAATAGGTATGGCATTGACTATTCCATTTTCACTTAAATTTGCAGGTGGTATGGAAAATGTAGTGGCAAATGTACCTGCAGAGACATTTGATATGTTTAAAGGTATCAGCCCAAGTACGATAATATCCCTTGTAATAATGTATATAGCTTCCTTTACAGTAGGACAAGAAGCTGTATCAAGATATTACGCTGCAAGAGATGGAAAAGCAGCAGTACAAGGTTCAATAATAGCTGCAATTATAAACTTTATATATGCGTTTATTCCTACAATTCTTGGAATTATAACACTTGCATTAGTTAACATGGGTAAAATCGACTCAAATGTTATACTTGCAGACGGTGCAAACTATGCACTTCCACATCTAGCTATGAACACTATGCCAGCGATAATCGTAGGATTTTTATTTGCAGGTATAATATCTGCAACTATGTCATCCGCTGACTCAGATTTACTAGGTGCCGGTTCAATATTCGGTAACGATATTTATAAAATCTATATCAAACCAGATGCAAGTAGTGATGATGTAATGAAAGTTACAAAAATTACTATGTTAGTAGTTGGAGTATTCGGTTGGATAGTAGCAGTAACAGGAACAAGCAGTATCATAGATATCTTAATGTTCTCATTTACACTTAGAGCTGCTGGTACTTTCTTCCCATATGTATTTGGATTATATTGGAAAAAAGCTTCAAAAGAAGGAACTATCGCTTCTTTAATACTAGGTTCAGTAGTTGTAATATTATTAGAAAGAACAGATTTAAGTTTCTTTGGTTTACAACCTATACTACCAGGACTTTTAGTTAGTTTAATCTCTTTTGTAGTGATAACTTTATTATTCCCAAGCAAGAGAAATTCAACAGAATTAGTTCCAGAAGAAGATGTAAAATAAAAGATATTAAAAGAGCCTATAAATTTTATAGGCTTTTTTTATTACAAATTTTCTACAAAATTTAAGTATATTATTATGATATAAAATGTAATTCTAAATAATTTTTTAAGATTTTTATATAATTCAGTAACTATTTTAATCAAAATAGATTTTTCCAAAGATATTTTAAATAAAATAAATATATATGGGTATGTACCATAATAGTAGATATAAACAATAAATTTGTGGATAAGTCAAAAAAACGCCTAAAATCTGTTGCAATAATGCAATAGAAAGTATATAATAATATCAAGGTCAAAGATAGTCAAAGAATTATATGGCCAGGAGGGATATTATGGAATATAAAGATTATTACAAAATCCTGGGAGTAGATAAAAAAGCTACTAAGGGAGAAATAAAAAAAGCATATAGAAAATTAGCTAAAAAATATCATCCAGATATGAATCCAGATGATACGACGGCTGCAAATAAATTCAAGGAAGTTACAGAAGCATATGAAGTGCTATCTGATGATGATAAAAGAAAACAATACGATACTTTTGGCTCAACTGGAAACTTTTCAGCAGGGCAAAACTTCGATCCATCTCAATACGGTTTCGATTTTAACTTTGGAGATGGAGGATACTCTTATACATCAACAGGTGGAGGAGGCTTTTCCGATTTCTTCAATATGTTCTTTGGAGGCGGTGGAGGAGCATCTCAACAGACTTCTGACTTTGGTGGATTTTCAGGATTTTCAGGCTTTGGAAATAAAAGGGCAAAACAGCCAAAAAACAAGTATGAAACAGAGATGTCTATAAGCTTAGAAGAGGCATATAACGGAACTAAGAGAAGTCTTAACTTAAATATAGGCGGTGCGACTAAAAATATTACTGTAAAAGTGCCAAAGGGAATTACTCCAGGCAAGAAAATTAGGGTAAAAGGTGATAAATACGGTCTAGATGGGGATATATATATAAAGATAAATATTATAGAGTACAAAGAAAAATTGGACGGCTTAAATATTATTAAAAAAATAGATATATACCCTTGGGATGCTGCACTAGGAAGCAAAGAAATAGTACAAACTTTTGAAGGCAAAATTAAAGTGACTATACCGAAAAATATCAAAGGAGGACAGCAGATAAGAGTACCTAAAAAAGGATTTAAGGATATGAAAGATAACAAGGGAGATTTAATTCTTGAAGTAAATATCACAAATCCTAGTAATCTCTCTGATGAACAACTAGAACTATATAAGAAGCTCAAAGAGACAATTTAACTGAGGTGACGAATATGGATATAAACAAATTTACTCAAAAATCAATTGAAGCTATACAAGATGCACAAAATACAGCTATCAAAAATGGAAATCCAGAAGTAAGTGAACTACATTTACACTTAGCTCTTATTTCCGATGGTGAAGGAGTAATTCAAAGCGTTCTTAAAAAGATGGGTGTGGATATAAATCCCTATCTAGAAGATGTAGCTAGTAAGATAAATCAATTACCAAGTACATCAGGTAGTGGTAATATATATCCGTCCACAGTGTTTCAAAGAGTGCTTTTGAAATCGGAAGATGAAGCAAAGGCAATGGGAGATAGCTATGTATCTGTTGAACATCTTTACATGGCTTTATTAAAGGAAAAAAATATTGAAAGCGAAGCAATTTTTAGAAAATACAATATAGACTTTAAAAAATTTAAAGAGAGCCTAAAAAGCATAAGAGGAAATAAAAAAGTGGATACAGACAATCCGGAAGAAAGCGATAATATACTTGAAAAATACGGTAGAGATTTAACAGAAGCTGCTAGAAATGGAAAGATAGACCCAGTAATAGGCAGAGATGAAGAAATCAGACATTGTATAAGAATATTATCAAGAAGAACTAAAAATAACCCAGTGTTAATAGGAGAGCCAGGGGTAGGTAAAACTGCCATAGTAGAAGGCCTAGCTCAAAGAATAGTAAATAACGATGT